>Ga0209684_1000044_pt1 | contig 21211 bp, 21 predicted proteins | sample PanSoiPlot6MoBio_FD_188322 | JGI IMG/M metagenome (GOLD analysis project Ga0209684, IMG submission 188322) | Tropical forest soil microbial communities from Panama analyzed to predict greenhouse gas emissions - Panama Soil Plot 6 MoBio (SPAdes)... | ecosystem: Environmental > Terrestrial > Soil...
GAGCTGATGGCGCAGATTCGAGATCATTCCTCCGGGTACCTGATGGCGATACCAGTTTTCGTCGTATTCCCGCGGCGCGCCGATGGGCAGTCCCTCCCGCTTTGCGACCCAAGTGAAATGCTCGCTTACGGGTTTCACTGCCTCGAGGTTCACCAACGGCTTATAGCCAAGCGCGCGCAAATTGCCGACGACATTGAACACCGATGGCTGTGACGAACCATTGGCCAAGGGTGGAATGGCGGTATGGACGATTCTGATTCCCTCTTTCACCGCCTCTAACAAATTGAATGGCGCAAGGCCGTTGTTGCAATGGGCATGAAATTCCAACGGTATCTGACCAACGTTTTCTTTGATCAAGCGCGTTAAGGTACGCGTTCTGTCCGGTGTCAACATTCCGCCGACGTCTTTGAAACAAATGCGATACGGATTTAACGCGGCCGCCTCTCGAGCCTTGCGGATGTAATACTCGTCTGTGTGGCGCGGCGACACAGAGAAGACCAGATTAATGACTACTTGCATACCGAGCGCGCGCAAATCTTCGTGTTCCTTTTTAAGAAAAGCGAAATCGTTCCACGGATCAGAAACCCGCGTCATCTTGATGCCGTAAGCGACAACTCGCTCGATCAATAGACGCGCGACGCTTTGCGGAATCAATTCAAATCCGCTGTTGATGCCACCGTGGTAGCGAAGGCGCGTGTTCTTGATATGTTTAGAACCGAGGCGCACCCAATCCCAGGGATTGTCCCTCTGTTCCCGAACGACTTTTTTGAGCCGGCCGCCAACGAAGAACTCCATTGCGTCAAAGCCGGCCTGATCCATGTGAGGTAAGACCGGCGCCATCATGCCAGTTGTCATGTTGTGCGCCCACAGGCTTGTGTTGCCGTCCCGCAGCGTCGTATCGACAATGTGGATCTCTTCCATGAGTGCCTCCGCGTACCTGAAGCTTTAGCTCAGTTTTAAGATACGAAACAAGAGAGACCGCCTGAACTTCGCTCTGTTCAACCCGTTCAAGGCGTGATGGTCAGAAAAATCCAAATTTGAAATGGTAGATGCTCGCCTTCTAACTTGACAGAAAAGACCCCTCTGAGTAAGAGGTGCCAAATGAGAATTAACAGCCCGCTCGGGAGACTTACCATGTTCTCAAGCCTGAAGCTGCGGTTGTCGTTGCCTGTGATGGCCATTGCATTGAGCGTTTTCGCCAGCATCAATTCAACTTGGGCTCAACAGAAGCCCAGGCTTCGACCTCTCCACATTGCGCTGCCAAACAAGTCTGTGACCATGACCAGTATTTACGTAGCAAAGCAGCTGGGAATCTTTGAAAGCTATGGATTCGATGCGCGGGTATTGGTGCTTGAGCCGCGTGCCGCTTTCGCGGCGATGCTAACCGGAGATTTGGATTTTTACAGCGCCATAGGATCCACCGCGCGCGCCGCGCTGCGAGGCTTACCCCTGCGTGTCGCGTTGGTATCGCTCAATCGTTCCGACTTCACGCTCGTGGCTGCGAAGGAAATAACGGGCATCGAGCAGCTCAAAGGCAAGGTACTGGGTGGCTACACCGCTCAAGCGACGGTGAATGTCATCCTGATGGAGCTTCTGCGGCGCAAGGGACTACGACCCGATGAGTACAAGATTGCCAACGTTGGGACGGCGCGTGCTGCCGCGCTGGCGGGCGGCAGTGTTCCCGCCGCGCTGGTGAACAGTGTCGAAACCGTACGCCTCGTAAAGCAAGGCTTTCACGTGCTCGCGCGGGCGGCGGATGAATTGGAGATCCCACAGAGCGGACTCGGAATATCGGTCAATTCCTTGCAAACGAAACGGGATTTTCTACGGCCTGCCGTGCATGCGATTCTGGACGCCATTCGAGTGATCGCCAGCCAAAAAGAGAAAACCGTCGCCGTGCTTACGGCGCAACTCGGTCTCACGCAGGAAGAGGCTGGGTATTGCTACGATGTAATGAAAGGCGGATGGGCGCTGGACGGCAAGCCAACGCCTGCCGCTATGAAACTTGAGTTCGAATTGGATCAGCGTGATCTGGGCCTAAAAGAACCACCGAAAGCGGAACAGATTTATGATTTCTCGTTGCTTGAGGAGTTGGGGAAACGATAATGGGTTCTCAGACTGCCGCGAAAATAGATCAATACGGCTCAGTAGCAGCGTATGAATGTTCGGCCGTTTGTTTACCACTTGGCTGAAGCCGAGAACTGGCCGTCAATCCAGCGGGACGGTCTTTTTAGCACCCATGCTTTACTCGAGCGGGCGGGGATAAATGGCTCGATCCGGGATGCCGTCGAGCGGGAGCACCGCCCGAAGCGAACAACTCTTTCAACCGGTTTGGTGATCCGTGATCAGAGACCCATGCCCCCGGCAGCACTGGAGCGATGCCTAGTTGGGCTTACTGCGCCTCAGTGGTATGAGTTGCTGAATAGCAAAGTCTTCTTTTGGTTGGATATTGAACGCCTGAATCGCCAGAGGCGCGCATGCGGCAGCTTTCCGCAAGTAGTCTTGAAAATTCCCACTGATAAACTGCTCGAGCGTTACGCCGCTCAAGCCGCCGTGACTCCTATAAACACCGGCAATGCGCGGCGCAAACCCGCGTTACGGGGTGCGGCGACATTTGTCCCGTTTAGGGTCTGGACGGAGACATCGTGGCAATCGGAGACTCAGGCGCTAGGCACACATCCTCGCCCTCGAAGACACCCACCAGTTGAACTAACGGTCGCCGACTCGGTGCCAGACGTGATGGACTTCGTTGTGAGTATTCGGAAGCTCGCCCCGGGTGCTTTTTATCCGTCAGTTAGATCAGGGAAATGAAAGGTTTCGGTCGGACTGGGGGGTCGCTCAGTTGTGGGCATCGATTGGAAACTAATTCTGAACTACAATCAGGTCCTGTGATGGCGATAATTCGCTGTCGACATTTAGCCCTAGCCAATGGCTTTTCAATTTTGGTTTGATTTCGCTAGCACGTATTCGTATCCTGCGGCGATGCGAGTTGAGTCTCTTGCGCGATCTCATGACGTCGAGATCGAATGGAATGCCTTTCTCCTCGGACCTGTTTTTAAAGCCCAGGGCTGGAATGATTCTCCCTTCAACATCTACCCGACAAAGGGCAAGTATATGTGGCGCGACTTGGAGCGGATTTGTGATTCGCTTTCAATTCCGTTCCGACGCCCTTCGGCGTTTCCCCGAAATGGGCTTCTTGCCGCCCGAATTGTAACGAGATTCAAAAGCTCCAGTTGGATTCCAGATTTCGTGCGCGCCGTCTATCGCGCCAACTTCGCGGATGATTTGGATATTAGCGACTCGGCTGTAATCGCCGGTTGTCTTCTCCAAATCGGTCTTGATGCAAGCGAAATTCTTGGCAGGGCAAATTCCGCCGAATCCAAGTCACTGTTGCGATCGCAAAACAACATGGCCGCGCAGTTGAATATCTTTGGTGCGCCGTCTTTCGTCGCAAACGGCGAATTGTTTTGGGGTAATGACCGAATGGAGCAGGCGTTTGAATGGCTGGTCAGACCCGGAAAGGTAAGCTAAGTTTTTGATAGGTTGCAACAATTCCGTGCCACGACGAACCGGTCCTACCCACGAGTCTGTACTTTTCACGAATTGTCGATGGCTAAAATAGGGTGGGTTTCGGATTATACAGACGGTCTAAACTTTGGCAGCCAGATCTCCGGCGATTGCTGTTCGAATACGACGGAAACTTTCATGCCCAGTTTGACGGCTTCGGCGGGGCAAGCCACTATATTGGTAATCAGGCGCGGGCCCTCATCGAGATCGACCCAGGCAATGACGTAGGGAATGTCAGGTTCGAAGGCTTTCGAAGCGGCGCGGCCAACGACCTGGCGAATCACGGTAAAAGAATAGATTTCACCTTTTCCGCTCATCTGCGTCCATTCGAGGCGCTCGCTGCCGCACTCGTTGCATGACGGCCGCGGAGTCCAGACCCAAGCATTGCAGTCCTTGCAGCGCTGCATAACCAATTTGTTTTGCGCCGCTGCGTCCCAAAACGGTTTGGCTTCGGTGGTGATTGCCGGGAGCGGTTTCTTTAATGTTCCTTCGGCCATAAGCAATTCAACTGGGCGGTCTCAGCTTTTGTCCTCTCTCGTCGAGGGAGATCGGAGGAGAAGCAGGTGTTAGTTCCTCATATAAATGATCAAATCTCATTTCCCAATACCGCGACGGCGCAGCAGCCTAGGTTTTTACCGTAGGGCAGAACGCCCAATCCGCTAACGAGTCCAATTTTGGCATTGGGCACTTGCCTATCTCCGCCTTCACCGCGGAGTTGCCTCACGGCTTCCAAGACATGCAGCGTTCCACCGGCGGTGGAAGGCTGGCCGCAGTTGATCATGCCGCCGCCGGTTTGGATGGGTAGTTGTCCCTTGAAGGTAAAATCCGTCCGCTCGTAATAACCTACGTCGCCCTTGGCGCAAAAACCCAAATCTTCGATCTGCAGATAGACGACAATGATGTAGTCGTCATAGAGCTGCAGAAAATTTATCTCGCTGTGTTTGACGCCGGCCATCTCCATGGCGACTCTACCGGCGTCTTTTACTCCCATTACCAAAGCATCAGAACCGGCGCGGGGACCGTAGGACGGATTGCTGCGTTCGCCGAAACCATTTAAATACACCGGTTTCTTGCGCAGCGTTTTGGCGCGTTCCGCTGAAGCCAGAATATAGGCTCTACCGCCGTTTGCCGGCATGACGCAGTCAAGCAAGCGCACGGGGTCGGCGACAAGGCGCGATTCTTTATAGTCCTGAACGGTGATCGGCTTTCGCAGATAGGCGAGCGGATTCAAGCTTGCGTGATAGCGGCCGGTGACAGCGATCTTGCCGAGATGATCGAGCGTCGCGCCGTATTGGTGCATGTAGCGGCGCATGACCATCGCGATCTTGCTATTGGGTCCCATAGTTCCATAGGGAATTTCCCAGTCGCGCATGTCGCCTGGCTGTATGCCGCCGCCCCAGTGTTCGGAAAAAGGCGCCGCGGCGCCGATCACGAGGGCGATATCGATGAGACCGGAGTTGATCGCCGCGGCCATTCCGCCGAGCAGCGATACAGCTCCCGCACCGCCGGTGGGGCCGCCGAGAAGGAAGCCTGGCGTTATGCCGAGAATCTCCGCGACTTCTTCGGGCCAAAAAGGTTGCGGGTATGCCGTGGGAATCGTGACGCCGAGGCCCTGGCCCTGGAAATCTTTGAGGCTTAAGCCCGCATCTTCAAATGCCAGATGCATCGCCCAGGCGAGATATTCCGCGCTCGACTTGCGCGGCTCGCCGGGCTTGGACCCAAGCCTGTCGGTGGGAGTCTCCCCGATGCCGACGATTGCGGTTTTGCCTCGAATACTCATTATTAATGACAGTGGACGGAGCATACTGTAATTGCAGGACCGTTTTCAACCCAATATATGTTCGCCGCGAGTCGTTGGTAGTGTCCTAATTCGAATTCTGCGGTGTGGACTTGGGCAGTGGCTGAAGCGTAGAAACAAAACAGTGAGAATTGAAGAATTGCAGCGGAGGGCACGAGAATTAAGAACCGACACGCCATGCCCTCTATTTAGCAGTCAAGGATCCTTGGGTTCCTTGGTACGCAAAACTATCTGCTGTCTGTGTTGTCGCCTATGCGTTGAGTCCTATAGATCTTATTCCCGATTTTATCCCTGTTATTGGATACCTCGATGATCTTATCCTGCTGTCTCTCGGTATAGCTCTTACAATTCAAATGACCCCCTCAGAAGTATTGAGTGAATGCAGAGCGAAAGCGCAGGCAAGAACGGCAGAAGGCAAAGCATTAGGCTGGATTGGAGCAATTCTTATTATCGCTCTTTGGATATTGGCGATTGGCTTTGTCTTTGTTTTCAGCAGGAGATTATTTTTTTCCAATTAGGATACTACGGAGCCATTCGCTTGACAGATATCGGAGCAGTCTGTTTAGCATCGTTTTCATAAAACAAGAGGCTCTGTGATTTGATGCAAACAGTGGAGTCAACATGATAAAAAGCCAAACCTTCGCTCGTGCGCATTCGTACTCTTCCAGGACCATTGTTACGGTCATAGCGATTGTCATCAGCGCGCCGCTGTCTTTGCCAGTGTTCGCCCGCGCCGAGAAATTGGTCATCGCGTGGGCGGCGGTTAGCGCTTTGAATTCGCCATTCTGGGTCATGAACGATGCCGGCTTTTTAAAGCGAGAGGGTCTAGACATCGATTTCGTCTATATCGCCAGCTCGCCGACGGTCGCGCGGGCCACACTGGCCGGCGACCTCGCGATATCCGCTTCCAACGGACAGGTCATTGTGGATGCTGGTCTGAACGGCGCTGATTTAGTGGCCGTAGGGGCGGTGACCAACGTTGTTGCGTTCTATGTGATGGCCTCTCCCGAAATCAAGAATGTAATGGATTTAAAAGGTAAGGCAGTCGGCGTTACGCGATTTGGTGCGGCTACGGACTTCGGCATGCGGATACTCTTGAACAAATATGGTCTCGAGGCGGTTAAGGACGTCCCTTTTGTGCAGATTGGCGGAATGCCGGAATTGGCGGCGGCGCTCTCAAAAAAAGCCGTCTTTGCCGCACCCATGTCGCAGCCCATGGCGTATGTCGTTCAGCAGGCTGGACTCAGAATGATTGCCAATCTCGCCAAGGAAGAAATTCCCTTCATGCACCTGGGCTTCTTAACGACGAAACGTTTCCTCAAGGAACGGCGACCCCAGGTTAAAGCTTTTTTGCGCGCCTACGGCAAAGCGATTCAATTCATGTACACGCGTAGGGAGGAGACGCGCGCGATCTTCGCTCGCTACACCAAGATCCAGGACCAAGGCATGCTCGACGGAAGCATTCAGTACGGCTTCGATTTCATGGAAAAAATCCCGCTGGTGAAAGCGGCAGCATTTCAGGTGACGTTGGATCAAGCGGCGAAAGTCAATCCGAAAGCCAAGCAGGCCAAGCCGGAGCAATTTTTCGATAATAGCGTGGTTCAGGAATTGATCGACGAGGGCTACTTTGCGAAGTTGTGGGGAAAATAAAAAAATAACTGGAATAATGGGGTACTGGAATAGTGGAATGATGGGTTTTCACGCAACACTCCAACACTCCAGTACTCCATTGCCACATACAAGCTCGCGAGAGGAAGATATCGATGACTTTGATTCTGAATAATGACGATGTGCAAAAGGTCCTTACCATGGAAATCACCATGAAGGCGCTTGAAGAGGCGTATGCGGAGCTGACACGGCAGGAAGCCGTTTGCCGCCCGAGAATTGATCTTCAGATCCCTACGAAGGACCCGGAAAAAATATATCAGTGGGGCACCATGGAAGGCGGCTCCATGTCCGGATACTTTGCGATTCGCATGAAATCAGACGTGATCTACGAGCAGGAATATCAAGGCGCGATCACGCAAGAAAAATATTGTCTCCGGCCCGGGCGGTTTTGCGGCTTGATCCTCTTGACCAGCATCCAGAACGGCGAGCCGTTGGCACTTATCAATGACGGTTATCTGCAGCATATGAGAGTCGGGGCTGACTCAGGGATTGGAGCCAAGTACATGGCGCGGGAAGATGCACAGGTGGTGGGGATGATCGGCTCAGGCGGCATGGCCCGCTCGCACGTGGAGTCGTTTTTACTCGCGCGCAAAATCAAAAAGATTCAGGTTTACAGTCCGACAAAGGCCAACCGCGAGGCGTATGCCAAGGAAATCAGGGAGAGTTTCGGTCTCGAAGTGGAGCCCATGAACAATCCGAGAGACATATACAAAGGTGCGGATATCGTTGCGGGCTGCACCGATTCGGCGGTGCCGATCGTTATCGGCAAATGGTTAGAAGAGGGAACGCACGTGACATGCGTAGGCGGCGCGCCGGATGATGACACGTTAAAACGCATCGACGTTTCGCTTCGACTGGGCAATGCGCCGGCGCCGTGGGGACTTGCGGAATTCGGACTCGCTGATGAATATTTGACCTACGCAGCCAAGCCTACGGTGAACGCCGGTTTTGAAATGAAGCGCGCAGGCAAGAGAGGGCATGGTGTCGTGGCGGAAGAGCGGGCCGTACTTTTGGAGGAACTGTTGACTGGAAAGAAAAAGGGCCGCACATCAGCCGCGCAGATTACCTACTCCGAGAGAGGCAATATACAGGGCGCGCAGTTCTTCGCGGTGGCGGGAAAGGTTTACGAGTTGGCAAAAGCAAAAGGATTAGGGAGAGAGATTCCGACGGACTGGCTACTGCAGGATATACGGGACTAAAAAAAACGACGTGTCCGTGCTCGTGGCTCGTGATCGTAACGAGCACGAATCACGAACACGATTCGCGGGGGGACGGATGCCGCTTTTTTTGAACAATGACGACGTTGAAAAAGTTATAACCATGAAGGACACGATGGAGGCATTGGAAATCCTCTATCGTGAAATGGGCGAAGGAATCGCCGTAACGGCGCCGCGCTCCGATGTTCACAGTCCGACTGCGGCGGCGCAAAGCGTCGAGGGGCCAATGGCGCATTATCTCAAGAGTATGAGCGGCGCCAGCCCGCATTTTGGAACAGGAGCGCTACGCTTTTCCTCGGATATCGTCGCTTGGCGTGATACCGGTGGCGGCATGAGGCGCGAGAAATTGCCGATGTTACCGGGCAACCGCTGGATGGGGATCGTCATGCTGTTCAGCTCGGCAAACGGCGAATTGTTAGCGATCATGAACGATGGTGTTTTGCAGCGCTTCCGGGTGGGCGGCGCGAACGGCGTATCGACCAAGTACTTGGCGCGGCAGAACGCGGCCACCGTCGGGCTGATCGGATCGGGCTGGCAGGCGGGAACCCAGGTCTTGGCAGTCTGCGAAGCGCGACGCATCAATAAAATCAAAGTTTTCAGTCCGACCAAGGCCAATCGCGAAAACTTCGCCAGAGAAGCCAGCGAGCGCGCCAAGGTCGACATTACACCGGTGGATTCCTATGAAGAAGCGGTGAAAGATGTCGACATCATTATTACCTCGACCAATTCACGAACGCCTTTCCTTGGCAAGTGGGCTCTACGGGAAGGCATTCATATTAGCGCCATGCAGCGCGACGAGTTCGATGACGAGGCTTTATTGGCGTGCCGGCCTCTTGTGCTTCACACTCATACGACGGAGAACAACGTGACGTCTTCAGCTTTAGCGCATTTCGAACGCGAGGGTTTTAAGCTACGGGATCATCCCACCGATCGGGGCATCGACTGGAAGTCATTGCCCACGTTGCCAGATCTTTTATGCGGTCGAATCAAGGGGCGGGAGAACGATTCGCAGATCACCGGGTTCGTCAACAACATCGGAATGGGCGCGCAATTCGCCGCGGTGGGGAAAAAGGTCTATGACGCGGCGAAGGCGCAAGGTCTCGGACGCGAAGTCCCGCTGGATTGGTTTACCCAGGATGTCCATCCATAGCCGGCTGCAGGCCGGCGGTTCCGGGTCTGGAGTCCCGCGTCTCGAGTTTGGTTTCCGAATACTCATGGATTCAATTCTTCGTCATACCGGCGAAAGCCGGTATCTAGCATTGACATACTCATTAGCGACTCTTAGGCGTACACTGGGCCGCTCGATTTTGTCTGGTTGCTTATTCGTAGTCCTTTTGGCGTTCAGCATCACTGCGCGCGCTCAAACCAAACTGTTGCTTGGCTATTCATCGTTGAGCTCCAACCAAACGGCGGTGTGGGTTGCTAAAGAAGAGGGTTTTTATAAACGCTTCGGTGTCGATGCGGATCTGATCTTGATCGAGGGTAGCACCCGCGGCGCACAGGCCTTGATTTCGGGGGACCTACCGATGATCGGCATGGGGGGCCAGGCCGTTATCAGTGCGCGGGCGCGCGGGGCCGACTTGGTTACCGTAGCCGGCATGGTGAACAAAATGAATTATATTTTCGTCGGTTCGGCGCAAACCAAAAGCCCGGAAGATCTGAAAGGCAAACGGATCGGCACGAGCCAGATCGGTACGGCTTCTTATCATGGGGTCATTCTAGCGCTGAAGCAGTGGCATTTGGACGTTCGTCGCGACCGCATCACGATCCTCCAGGTGGGAACGCAAGCGGCGCGCGTGGCTTCCATAAATTCGGGCGGCAGCGACGCAATCATCGTAAATCCGGGTCTCAACTCTGCAATGAAACAGCGCGGTTATAATATCCTGGCAGATTTCAGCGAGTTGCCGATTGCTTATCCGCTGCAGCTCATGGCCACCAAGGAACGCTTTCTCAAGAGCGAGCCGGATCTCGCCGAAAAATTGGTCAAGGCCTTTGTGGCGGGAAATACTTTTACTGTCGATCCGAAGAACAAGAGTCGAGTCAAAGCAGTTTTAGCGAAATATTTGCGCCTCGGTAGTGTTGAACAGGCAGAGGAGCATTACCAGTCTGCGCTGGCTGTCCTGCCCAAGAAACCGTATGTCGAGGTCGCCGGGATCGCATCGATGATCGAGTTTCTTTCGGAGAACGACCCTGCGGTGGCAAAGATCAAGCCCGAACAAGTCATCAACCATACGATTATGAAAAGATTGGATGAGTCGGGATTCATAGATCATCCGTTCGGGAAATGACTGCTATTGAGACTGATCGCAATTTGAGCGCGTTCTCCATCTGTCAACACCGATCGTGCGCGGGGGCAAGATCGACCCAAAAGCAGATTCTTCGTCGCCAGGTTCCTCAGAATGACACTCGCGGTTTAATCACTCCACGGCTTTTCTCGAGCCGCATTCGTCCCGGCGATTTTGCCGGCGACAAAGCACTCCGTGATGTTACCGGCTTCTAAATAGAGGTGGCCGTAAATCGAGCTGACTTCGCCGGCAACGAAAAGTCGCGGAATCGGTTGTTTCCTCGGGTCTAATACTCTCTGCCGAACATCGTGTTCCGGCCCGCCTTGTGTATTGTTGACGATGGGCCAAGCTTCTATGACGTAGAAGGGCGGGGTTGCGATCGGCATCATGGTCTTGGGCGGGCGCTTCTGGTCTCTGTCTTCACCATCAGCGCAGAGCGAATTCCAACGCTCAATAGTGCTTCTGAGAACCTGCGGATTTACGTCAATTTGCCCGGCAAGGTCCTCGATTGAATTTCCTTTTTTGATCCATCCTTTATTTATTTCTGGGAGATTGTCTTCGCTCCACTTAGCCTCGTAGCGCTCATCATTGACGATGGGAATTCCAATGGGCCCGACTTTTCGTCCCTCTTCGTCAAAGATTAGATAACAAGGAATGCGCGGGTAGTCCTGAATATCCGCGTCGTAAAATTCCAGCGCGCGCGTCCCCGTGTCCTGAGGTGCCGGCGGATACTCGTCCATGAAGCGCTTGCCAAATTTATCGACGGCAATCCAAATCATTTTGCGGTTTTCGTTTCTAGGTCCGGCCCAAACGTGGCGAATCGCGAACGGAAGCTCCGGAAATTTAAATCCGTAACCGCCATGAAAGTGCCACATGTGCCAGAGCCCAGCGCCGGCTTTTTGCGCCATCTTCAAACCGTCACCGGTGTTGCCCAGATAAACAGGATAAACCGGTTGTGCTTCGAAATATTGCAGCTTCATCGCATCGTCGTTCTCGTATCCGCCGCAGGCGAGGATCACGCCTTTCTTTGCTTTGATACGAATGTCCTTGCCGCGTTGCTCCGCCGCAAGACCAAGCACTTCGCCGCCCGGACCCGTGATCAATTCCTTTGCCGGAGTCGCGAGCATCACTTCTATCTTGCGAACGTTGACGTTGTCGTAGACAACTTTGAAAAGCCGCGCGCCGCCGCGCAGCCCTTTTGCCCAGGGAAACTCGGAGTAGGCAGGAAAGTCTTTGAGCTTGATGGAGTCGATATCATTTGTACCGGGAAACGGATAGGTTCCGTGGCCGCGGGTTTCGGTCTTGGTCGGTTCAGTTCCGCTGACCCGCGCAAGCTCCGTGAGCCAATCGATCATACCGACCATCTCTTCCGCCATTTTACGCAGAATATCGTCAGGCGTGGTGCCGTTGCAGGTGCGCTTCAGATATTGAAATGCACCCTCGGCGTTGTGGGCAAAAGCAACGCCGCCGCCGGAAAGCATGGAGATACCGCCGGGGTGCGGCATTTTTTCCAGGAGTAAGACTTTTACTCCTGCGTCATGCGCGGTAATCGCGGACACGCCGCCCGCGGCACCGTAGCCAACGACAATGACGTCGACTTCCTTATCCCAGCTGGTTTTTTCTCCGTTAGTTGGCATTCAAATTAGCTCCTTCGTTGCTCTCCCGCACCGACCTCCGATCTCCTTCCCTTGACGGGGAAGGATAAAGGAAAGGGGTGAGTTTGATTTTTGGTCGGCACCCCCATCTTAATTCCTTCGACTACGCTCAGGACAGGCTTTCCCCGTCGAGGGGGAAGAGACCAGAGAGAAATCACGCAAATAGCGTCAGTTCTCGTCGAATGTGCGACAGTCCGGGAAAATCCAATTTTCATCATTCCATTCTTCACAGCCGCTCCGCGAGCCAATCCAGCATATACGGCACATTGTGCGCCCAGTAGTCGTGGCTGCAGTGGATTCTGCCGCCGGCATCAGTCTGGTCGTAAATTTTTAACGTCTTGTCTTTTGCCGCGATCTCGGCGAAGAGCCGCTTGGCGCCCTCCACTGACATTAACGTATCCGCGGCGCCGTGAGTAATTAGTGTAGGGCAGGTGATATTTTTCGCGATTCCGGCCATGGTGTAGTCCTTCAAGAGCCGGCGTGCTTCTTCGTGACTCACGCCGCCAAGCAGGCGTTGAACGGTCGGTTGGAGATGAGCGCAGAAATCATAGAGATCGTCGAGAATGCTGTAGCAGCCGCTCCAACCGATGAGGGCCTTGATCCGCTTATCGAAAGCGGCGACCCGCGGCCCGTAGTAACCGGCCATACTGATACCGAGCAGGGCGATTCGATTGGAGTCGACTTCGGAACGCGCGGTCAGATAATCGACGCAGGCTTTACCCGGGACTTCGTAATCGGGGCGAGTTCTGATTCCTTTGAGATAGATAGACGAGCCTCGGCCAGGTGTATCGACGAGTAAGACTGCCCAGCCTCGTTCTACCATTGGCCGTGCGCCAAAGTAGACTTCTTCGGCGTAGGCGTCGGCTCCCGCAAGAAACAAAACCGCGGGCCATTTACCCGGCCTCGGATTCACGGGATGACAAAAGTATCCATCATACTCTTCAACACCGCAGCGGACGCTGACAACTTCGATAGGGGGCTCATGCAGCTTCGCAGCAGCGCGGAAATTTTCCTGGGCCTTGCGAAAACGTTCTGCCTTCTTGCTTTCTTGCGCGATGGTCAGAAAAACGTCAGACATGCGGTAGTATTGATTGGCATGGAAAAAATACTCCATGGCGGTTTGGTTGTGCTTCGCGGCCAGCGCTTTTTTCGCTTTAGCCTCAGACTCTTGAGCCAGCGCCAGCCATTCGCGTTCCCATCCCTCCTTGTCACTGGGTTCGATCTTGCTGCAGGTTCGCGCGATATCGAATACATCGCCCCCGCCCTGCTGCGCCTGGGCGACGAGGCGAAGAGTTTGACCGCCGAAAGGATGAGTGGGCGTGAAAAAATCAAACATAACCGTTTCCTCACAGTCTCAATTTTTGGTTGGTGTATGATTCCTCGTCCGCGTTCCATCTCATAAGTTGGTATGCGTATCGCAAAATAAAGTGTGAAACAATATCGTGACCAAAGAATCGCAACAATATACACATCACCCCCGCTCGACAGGTTCTCGTCAAAGTTGTTTTGAGCAGATCAAAAATCCCGCTCCCTTTACAAAGGGAGACTTTTTTATTCCCGCTTTGGAAAAGGGGGCAAGGGGGATCTTTGGAAAAACAGAAGTCACGAAATCAACTCACTAATCTGAAACTGACTTTGAAGTTGCCCTGGCCCGCTCCAGCTGTTACTTGACATTCTCAGACGTATTGGTAATTATCTTGGTGCACAACGAAAACTTCCCAATTTTCGCGTTTCTAATCCGAGGCTTTGGAGCCGAGAGCGCCGCGCCTCAAAGGGGGAAACAGATAGTTGCAAGCCGGTTCTCTTCCGTTCTTCGCCCAAGCGTTGAGTGGGTTTTCCCCGGGAGTTTGAGTTGCCTACCTATATCGCTCTCGTAACTTTCACCGATCAGGGCGTTCGCTATATCAAGCAAACCACCGAGAGGGCGAAGGGCCTGGTAAATGCCGCCGCGAACCTTGGGATCAAAATTAAAGATATCTATTGGACCATGGGTGCCTATGACGCCGTTTTTATCGCGGAAGGTCCTGACGATGAGACGGTGACTGCCTTCGCCGCTAGTATCGGCGCGCTGGGAAATATTCGCACCCAAACCATGAGAGCCTTCTCGGCGGATGAGATGAACAAAATACTCGGAAAGCTTTCTACCATAGACGTTAAAACACCCAAGTGATTGGGCCAAAAGCATCCCAGGAGGGAATCGCGATGGCAAAGGTCGATCTCTCTATCGGAATCGGTGGTGCAGCAGGCCAGGGAATCGCCACGCCCGGTGATATCCTGGCCCGGATCTTTGTCCGGCGTGGACTGCACCTCAACGCATACAACGCCTACCAGTCCATTGTTCGCGGCGGCCATATTTTCCTCACGCTTCGCACCAGTAATGATCCAGTTCTCACCTTTGGCGACAAACTCGACATCCTGATTACTCTCAACCAGGATACCATGGACCGGCATCTCCGCTTGATGAAGTCCGGCTCCTCCGTTCTCTACAACAAGGATAAGATCAAAGCGGGTCAAGCTGCAGACGGCGTCGAGCTTTGTGGTTTTTCGGTCAAGGAGCTGGCGCCGGCTGTCAAAGGAGATCTGGTTCAAAATACGATTGCTTTAGCTGCTGTGCTGCGTTTGATCGGTGTCGAGTTCAAGATTCTTGAAGACATCCTCACGCTGCAATTCAAAAGAAAAGGAGAGGCGGTTATTGCGGAAAACGTCGGTGTGGCGCGCGCAGGATACGATTATGCCGGTGCCCATTTCAAAGCGCTGCCGTTTTCACTGCCTGAGACCGGCAAACCGCTGGCTTTTTTCGAGGGCAATCAGGCATTGGCGATGGGCGGGGCCGCGGCGGGCGTACGATTTTACTGTGCTTACCCGATGAGTCCTTCTTCTGGTGTGCTTCACTGGATGGCTCGCCATGCGCGGCAGCTAGGAATCATGGTGCGTCAGGTAGAAGATGAGATCGGGGTCATCAATATGGCCATTGGCGCTGCCCATGCGGGATGCCGCTCGATGTGCGCCACTTCGGGAGGCGGTTTTGCGCTGATGACCGAGGCGCTGGGATCGGCGGCCATGATGGAGATACCGGTTGTTTGTATAAACGTTCAGCGCGCAGGACCGGCCACCGGAGTCCCGACAAAAACGGAGCAAGGTGATTTGTGGCAAGTCATGGGAGCGGGGCAGGGGGATTATCCGCGTATTATCGTTGCGCCAACCAATATTCCGGACTGCTTCAAAACAGTGCCACAGCTGTTTAATCTGGTCGATAAGTTTCAATGTCCGGGTGTGATTATATCCGACCTTTTGCTTTCAGAAGGTCGCTCCAGCGTCGATCCCGCTGACTTGGACTTCAATGTTCCCATCGAACGAGGTGAAGTCATCGGTCTCAACGGTAGCGTTCCTCCGGTGAACGGTGGCTACAATCGCTACCAGCTCACGGATACCGGCATTTCTCCCAGGGCGTTGCCGGGAACGGCGGGATACACGCATGTAGTTGCGACCGATGAGCATGATGAGGATGGAGTCCTCATCAGCGATGAATTCACCAACCCGCACAAACGCCAAGCCATGCATGAAAAGCGCATGCGTAAAATGGACGCGATTCTGCCGCTTCTGGAACCGCCGAAGCTGTTCGGCCCCCAAGAAGCACAGGTAACGCTAATCGGCTGGGGCTCGACCGAAGGGGTGATTCGCGAGGCGATGGAAAAGTTAGCGAACGAAGAAGGCATCGCCGCAAACAACCTGCAGATCAAATGGATGGTTCCTCTACATGTAGATGCCATCATGGCTATAGTTTCTAAGGCCAAAAAGGTCGTGATCGTCGAGAACAATTATAGCGGCCAGTTTGCTCGTTATCTGCGGTCGGAAACGAGCATCGTCGCTGACGCGCATATTCGTAAATACGACGGCGAACCCTTTATGCCACATCATATTGTGGATGGTGTGAAAGAAATTTTGGCAGGCACAACTAAGAAATATGTGCCGGTGCATGAAATTATGGTCTGACGAGAATGGTTTCGGGTTTTAGGTACCAGGTTTCGGGAGGGCCGACTGGCTTCCACCTGACACCCGACACCTGAAACCTCACACCCAGTAAGGAGTAACCTATGAGCGTAGATGCAGTCGATTTAGAGGCACGGATCTCAAAGAAAGAACCTTCTTCGCACCCTTCCGTCACCGTCAAAGACTTCAAAGGTAAGGTGGATCCTGACTGGTGCCCCGGCTGTGGCGACTTCGGTATTTTGGTCGCCTTGAAACAGGCGTTAGTGGAGTTGGGACTCCAACCTCACCAGGTGATGGTGATCAGCGGTATCGGCTGTTCCTCCAATATCCCCGGTTTCATTAATAGCTATGGAATGCACACCCTTCATGGGCGCGCCCTCGCCGTGGCCACAGGCGCCCAGCTCGCCAACCACGAACTTAAAATTATCGCCGCCGGCGGGGACGGCGACGGCTACGGTATCGGCGGCAATCACTTCGTTCACTCCATGCGGCGCAACGTCGATGTGACGTACATCGTTATGAACAATCAAATTTACGGCCTTACGACGGGACAAGTTTCGCCGACGAGTACCAAAGGAATGAAAACCAAGAGCACGCCGGCAGGCAGCGTCGAAAATCCAATCAATCCGATTCCGCTTGCCATAGCCGCTGGAGCTACCTATGTGGCGCGGGGGTACACCGGCCAAGTAAAACATCTGGTCGAGCTGATTAAAGGGGGCATCCAGCACAGGGGATTTTCGCTCATCGATGCCTTCAGTCCTTGTGTCACGTTTAATCTTGATAATACCCATGAGTTTTTCAAACACCGAACGAAGAAGTTGGAAGACATGGGACATGATCCATCCAATTTCGCTGCCGCGATCGAAAGAGGATACGAGTGGGGTGATGAGATTCCCATAGGCCTTTTTTGGAAAAGAAACGACCTTCCTTCATTGGATCAACTAGAGCAGGTTCTGGAGGAAGGTGGCCCGCTCGCTCGGCGTTCGCTGGGAATTTCGCCCGATGTCGCCCGATCGCTGATTCGCGAATTGATGTGACCACGGCGAGATGTACGGGAATTTTATCCCGCTAAGGCGCAAAGACGCTAAATTCGGAAATTGTTTCTTTTGCGCCATTGCGTTCTTTCCATAAATATTCCGAGTTTATTTTTCGCTTTCCGTTTTTTCGACTACTAATTCCCCTCCAATTCCCTATCGCTCTTTGGGGGCGGGATGAATCTCGCCTTCACTTGGGGTCTTTCCGCCTTTGCGTGAGACAATCCGAGATTCCCGTAGCAATTGCGTTGGCGTAGCGATGGGAGGTCGTGCTATTCGTTAAGAAACGAAATGGAGTCGTGTGCATGAAATCTGGATTTAAAATCATGGACTCCGACATGCATCTCCGAGAGCCGGCAGATTTGTGGGAGAAATACATGGACCCGGAGTGGCGCGATCAGGCGCCGAAAATTCTAAGCTCCACGACGAGAAGCTCCGCCATGGTCATGATCGAAGGAAAGATCTTACAGGGATACAAACCGAGTTATCGAGACGGAATTTTTGACGCCACGCGCATTGATGAGGAGATCGCCGAATATCGCGCACAAGGATTCGGCGCGAAAACGCAGTTGAAGGCGATGGACCAGGAAGGGTTGGACGTGGCGGCGCTCTATCCTTCCATCGGTCTCGGCATCATGATGCGCAGCGAAATGAACCCGAAGCTTTCGACGGCTATTGCGCGGGCGTACAACAATTGGCTGCACGATTTTTGCCAAGCCGATCCCAAGCGCCTCAAAGGCGTTGGCATGCTGCCCTTGCACGATCCTAACGAAGCGGTTAAGGAAGCGCAGCGCGTCGTTGGAAAACTCGGTTTCGTCGGAGTGTTTGCGCGGCCCGAGCCGTTGCGCGATCTTCCGTGGCATTCTCGTTATTTCGATACGGTGTGGTCCGCGCTCGAGGATCTTAGCGTGCCAATAGGTTTTCATTCCGCAACCGCGGCGGGGGAGGTGGCCCAGATTGGTGATCGCTTCGGCGACAATCTATTGCTCCGCCATGTGGTGTCGCATCCGTTGGAGAACATGATCGCTATGGTTGACACGATCGGTGGTGGAGTCTGCGAGCGCCATCCGAAATTAAAGTTGGCGTTCTTGGAGTGTTACTGCGGTTGGGTGTCGTTCCTCTTGCACCGCATGGACAACTCCATGGAGAAAGGGCGCTTTCCCACGGCTGGTAAGCTCAAGCCAAGTGAATACTTCCAGCGGCAGTGCTGGATTTCCACAGAGCATGAAAAGGAGCTGCCGATGATTATTGATCTGGTCGGCGATGACAAGATCGTTTTCTCCACCGACTATCCTCACGGAGATTCGGATTTCCCTCACGCGGTTGAGGAATTCTTGGAGATGGACGGCGTGTCGGACGACAGCCGGAAGAAAATCCTGTGGGACAACTGCACACGTTTGTATGGGTTGGCCGCATAAAATGAGTTTAGATCTTGGATTGCTGCTTTTCGATGAGCGGAAAGAGAACCTCTGGGGAGCTGTTTAGAGCCAAACGAAGACGATTGCGCAAACCGACGAGCGAGCGGAGCAGAGCCGTCAGGCTCCGATAACGTGAAAACCTTCTTTCTCTGCGGCATCGCCCAACCTGCGGTCGAGAGTGACAAAGGTGAAGTTCTGCGGCGTCTCCTCGGAGGTAACAAGGGCCGCAGCGAGTTGTAAGGAATCAGCTGCTCGAAGCGGATGCGTTTCGAGTAGGCGCCGTGCGCGTTCTCGAACTCTCTCAACGGAGATGACCTCGGACCAAGCTCCCGCTAGAGCTGCAAGCTGCTCTTTCGCCTTGCTGAATTCAATGGGCTTGAGAGACTTTTCTCTTAACCTGCGGCTCAATGCGGAAATTACTTCTACCGGAGTGAGAAACCAAACCACGACATCGGCATCTTCGGCCAGAAGCCTACGACAATCCCCAGTTTCTTTTTCCAATGCAACTAGTGGCACGACAGCGGAAGCATCCCAGAATTTCACCGTCCGGTTTCCCTCTCCTCCAATAACGCGTCCAGAATTCTCGCGCGCTTGCCGCTGAGTTTTTCCTTGAGGAACTTTTCGGGAATCTTGCCGCTGCCCAATCGGATAATGCCTTTCCGCTCCAGAGCGACAAGTTTTCCGCTGGACGACCTCCCGCTCACTGGCTTTAGTTCGGCCACGGGAACTCTGCGATCTAAAACTAGCACGGTCTCCCCATGCTTAACGTAATCGAGATAACGGCTGATTTGATTCTTGAGGTCCGACACACTTGCTTTTTTCATGTGGCCATAATAGCCTCCAACCGCGGCGAAGGTCAAGGCGGGCTCCGAGCGGCCAAAGTCATCCATGAGAAAGGGTCGAGTGACGAGCGGAGAAGAGCAGGGAAAACATGAAGCTTAGAAACACAATTTTTCCTGTTTGGGCGATGATTTTTGCGCTTTGTGGTTCTGTTGAGGCGCAGCAGCCGGGAAAAGTCTTTCGCATCGGTTACCTGGATGCAAGCACCGCTTCTGGGATGGCAGTCCTCGTGGACGCTTTCCGGCAGGAGCTGAGCAAGCTGGGATGGATTGAAGGAAAAAACATCACGATCGAGTACCGGTTTGCCGAGCGAAAGAATGAGCGCCTGCCTGAGCTTGCGGTGGAGCTGGTTGGTCTTAAGGTCGATCTAATTGTGGTTGGAGGGACGCCAGAGGCGTTGGCGGCGAAGAAAGCGACTACTACCATCCCAATCGTGATGGCGAGCGTCGCGGACCCTCTGGGCGAGGGCTTGGTTGCCAGTCTGGCACGGCCGGGGAGCAATGTCACAGGTCTCTCGACTTTAGCAACCGAGCTAAATACCAAAAGGCTAGAGATACTCAAGGACGCGGTACCTAAGCTCGGCCGAGTTGGACTTCTGCGGGATTCGGGAACCGACATCACAGCAGACCTACAACTGAAAGAGCTTAGGCCTGCGGCTGTGGCTCTGAAGCTAAAGCTGGAGGAGATCGAGACTCAATTCGACCCCAAAGGTTTAGAGAGCGCCTTTCGAAACGCAAAGCAGAAGCAAGTCAACGCGATTATGACGACCTCCAGACGCACCTTTTTCGCTGAACGGAAGCGGATCGTTGAGCTTGCATACAAATACTGCTTGCCGGCTATTTACTTCGAGAAGGAGTTTGTCGATGAGGGCGGTCTAATGTCCTACGGGGCGGACTACGATGATTTGTTCCGTAAAGCTGCTCACTACGTGGACAAAATTCTTAAGGGCGCGAAGCCCGCTGACCTGCCTGTGGAGCAGGCGACGAAGTTTGAATTCGTCATTAATCTCAAGGCAGCAAAACAGATTGGGCTGACAATTCCAGTGGATCTGCTTGCGAAGGCGAATCAAGTGATTAAATAGGCGACGGGCACGAGGCATTAGGCAACAGTAGGGGCGGACCTGTGTGTCCGCTCGTTCGGAAGAAAATCCCTCGCTTCGCCAGTTTGACATCGCCATCGCCCGGGGCTAGTCTGAATTCTAGTCCGATCTTAAGGAGACCTTTGTGGCACGTGTTCTAAGCTTATCAGAAGCCAAGGCTCATCTAAGCCGGGTAGTGGCTGATTGCGAAAAAGATGAAGAAGAGGTGGTCATTACCCGAAATGGGCGTCCCGCAGCTGTTCTCATGAGCGCAGACGAGTATGAAGGGTGGCGCGAGACCAGAGAAATCATGCGTAACCGTGCCCTGATGAAAGAAGTTAGACAAGGGCTGCGGCAGCTCGAGAAAGGTCGTCGGTTTACTTTTGAGGAAGTTTTCGGGGAGCCGTTGAGACCGAGCAAGCATCCGAAATGACCCGCTACCGGATTGAGATGCCTCGGGTGCTGCGGGATCTCATCCGCCATCTTCCGCCGGAGCTAAAAACAAAAGTCAAAACCGCACTGAGATCAATTTCCGATGACCCGTATCGGGTTAAAGAGTTAAGCGAGGAGTTGGCAGGCTTAAGAAGCTACCGAATAGGCAGGTCCCGGCTCATCTATCGCATCGTAGGTTCCATAGTGCAAATCGTTGCGCTTGGACCCC
>Ga0209684_1000046_pt1 | contig 20889 bp, 17 predicted proteins | sample PanSoiPlot6MoBio_FD_188322 | JGI IMG/M metagenome (GOLD analysis project Ga0209684, IMG submission 188322) | Tropical forest soil microbial communities from Panama analyzed to predict greenhouse gas emissions - Panama Soil Plot 6 MoBio (SPAdes)... | ecosystem: Environmental > Terrestrial > Soil...
AACCGGCTTAAATGTATGAGGTGCGCCGGGACTGGTATTTGCCGTGGCTGTAGTGGCACTGGGCGCATCATCCCAGTTATGTGATGCGAATAAGCAGCTTCACCGAATAGAGCTTTACGGCTTTACCCCGCGCGTGAGCCGACTGCGAGCTTTCGTGGCATATGGTCCCGCAGGTTATTGTCTCAGCGGCATCAGGTGAGGCAGCGCGCGTTGATGGCTATCATGGACGTCAAACACAAGCGATTCTCGCCCGGCTCGATTGACTACGAGGGATCGATTGGGACGAATTACGATGAAGGACGTGCGCTTTCCGAGCACGCTAAGGCTGTTTGGCTTAAGGCAATTGAGTCATTCGTGCCTCGGTTGGAGTTGCCTACGATCCTGGACCTTGGCGCAGGTACAGGTCGCTTCTCGTCGTTACTCGCAAGTTTTCCCGGCGCGCGAGTGATCGGAGTGGAGCCTTCGCGGCGCATGCTCAGGATTGCGTCTCGGCAACATTGCAGTGAGGCTATTTCGTACGTAGCCGGCTCCGCTGAGGCGATTCCTCTGGGTGACGGCACTTGCGACGTTGCATGGCTCTCGCAGGTGCTCCACCACATACGCAATCGAGCAGTATGCGCCGCCGAGCTCTACAGGGTTGTTCGCTCCGGAGGTCGAGTTTTCGTCAGAGGTGCGTTCGCTGACCGGCTCGATGGCTTCCCAACTCTTTTCCGATTCTTTCCAGGAGCGCGCCGGATCTGCGAGGATCTACCGACTGTCGAGGAAAGTGTAGCCGTATTCGAGGCCAACGAGTTCGCGCTCGAAGCGAATCACCGGATTCAGCAACAGACCTGCGGCAGTCTCTGCGAGTTCGCCGAGCGCACGCGTAAGCGCGCCGACAGCTCGCTTGTGCTGCTCTCCGATGACGAGTTTCACGCAGGTTTAGTTGCGACGGAAGAGGCGGCTGCACACGAATCAGACCCTGCTCCGGTTCTGGAGACTCTGGAGCTTCTGATTTTTCAGCGTCGGCGATGATAAAAAGGGGATAAGTCCAATTATTGAAATCGGACTGTGTGTTGGAATAGTCTTGCGCTATGCCTCGTGTCGCGCGTGTTGCTCCGGGTGGTGTGATTTTCCATGTGCTCAATCGAGCTAACACGCGGTCGCGAATCTTTGAGAAGGATCAAGACTATGAAGCGTTCAATCGTATTGTTGGAGAAACGGTAGAGCGGATACCCGTCAAAATTTTGGCCTACAGCATCATGCCGAATCACTGGCACATGGTGTTGTGGCCGACGCGCAACGGCGAACTAGGAAATTTCGTACAACGGCTGACCACAACCCATGTTCGACGCTGGCACTTACATCGCAACAGCGTTGGTAGCGGGCATCTCTATCAGGGCACATACAAGTCCTTCCCCATACAAGACGATGAACATTTTCTGACTGTCTGTCGCTACGTGGAACAAAATCCTCTACGAGCCGGATTGGTACAAAGAACAGAGGACTGGCGTTGGTCGAGTCTTCGTTCGAGTAGCACGGGAATCTCGAAGCCAGGAGACCCGGTGTTATCTGATTGGCCGGTTGCTAAGCCGGCCGATTGGATATCTTTTGTAAATCAAGCACTGACGATCAAGGAACTGGAGGAGTTGAGAGTGTCAGCACAGAGAGGTCGTCCTTTTGGGGACGAAGGTTGGAAGACACGCATGGCAGAGCGATTGGGTTTAGAATCCACGTTGCGCTCACGCGGACGACCACCCAAGGAGCAATAACAAAATTGGACTTATCCCCTTTTTGTATGAAGATCGATAGCATCGACCATGTAGTTTTTACGGTGAAAGACATTGACGTAACCTGCGCGTTTTACACCAAGGTGCTTGGAATGCAGGTTGTGACTTTTGGCGAGGGCAGGAAAGCTCTGTCTTTCGGATCACAGAAGATCAACCTGCAACAAGTTGGGCGCGAGAGCACTTTAGTAGCGGAAAAACCTACCTCCGGCTCCGCCGATGTTTGCTTTGTTACCTCTGAAGCGCTTTCCGATGTCATCTCCCACTTGAAATCCTGCGGAGTGAAGTTGATCGCCGGCCCAGTGGAAAGAAACGGGGCAAGAGGGATGATGACGTCGGTTTATTTCCGTGATCCCGATATGAATTTGATCGAAGTGTCGAACTATGGAAGCGGAGGTTAGCCTCTAAAGATCGGCTTCATTTACGCGTCGTGTCTTGGTCTGGATCTATTCGGTAAGGAGTTCTCAAGCTCTCTCTTCTGTTGGATCGCCGGAATTCTCAAGGCTGACATTTTGCTATTATCTCGCATTGTTCACCTGACGCACGAAGCGGTCGTCGAAAAATTGCGACGGGGTGGCTTTCCTAGCTTCGGGAATTGATTCGGACAAAAAGTCTAACATCCCTTGAATGCCTGGGTCGGAAGTAACCAGCTCCCGCCTGAAACCGGCCTTGCGGTAAAACTCGTAGGTTTTGTCAAGAACCTCGGCATCGGTTTCTTTGGTATATTTGGCGAAGACCTTTATGGCGAAGGTTTTGTCGCTGTAGTAGCGTTCGATGCCGGCGCGGATAGAGCGCAACAAAGGAACAAGACGTCCCCCCAATTCATCCATACGGCTCCGTCTCACCACGATGCCGACGTTTTGATAGGGCACATCAAGAAGGCTGACCAAGGAGTGAAAGCCGGCGCGCTCGAGTTGAAAACTCGCCGGCGGAGCGCCGACACCGCCAAGCAATTGACCGGAAAGCAGCGCGGGAATTATTTGCGCGCTGCTGCCGAGAGGGCGAAGCTGGACATCTTTGGTGGTCAGTCCCATTTTCTTCAAAGCCACGAGAGTGCCGTACGCGATCGGCGTGCCGGGCCGATCGGTGCCGATAATTTTGCCTTTCAGCTGTTCAACGCCTTTGATTTCAGGCCTCGCGTAGAAATCCCAGATCATTGTGTTGAGCAGTCCCGCGACGAAAACCGCATCGTGGCCGCGCAGCGAAGCGGTAAGCACCGGCGCGGCGGAAACCTCCACGGCATCAAGCTCATTGGCGAGGAGAGCCGGTAGCGCAACACTGGCCGACATGGAAAGCACCTCGACGTCCAGATTTTCTCTGGTAAAGCCGCCGATGTCCTTTGCCATCCAGAGGGGCATCATGGTGCCAGAGGTGCTGAGATAGGCGACGCGCAGAGGTCGAAAGGCAGCCGAACTCGCCGATATATGACACGCCGTAATCACCACGATCACAAGAAAGAAGAGGCAAGTACGGAGGACGCTCGCGGGAAAAGTATTCTCGCTCATTTTTCTCCTCCCTTATTTGGACGAGTTGAGCGAAAAATAGGGCAAGGAACAGAGAAGTGTCAAGCCGGCCGAGAGCAGGGAGCAGATGGCAGATAGAAAATAGCTGATGGCCGATGGCTTATAGCAGATGCCAAGAACAAGGAGCCAAGAAGCTGGGAGCACGGAGCAGGGAGCCGTAGCACGAGAATCGCGTGCTTTTGCTCAATCAGGGCAACGGCAGCGGTTTGGCCAAAGAGATGATAAGGATTTTCGTCTTTTTTCCCTTACCGATATTGTTGCCATCGGCGTCATATTGACTTTCTTCGCTATCGAAATCGTTGTCGTTGGAGACGGCGATGGTGTTGCGGTCGATCACTGCAACCCCTTCGATCTTATCGGGCATTTCGGCAAACTGCTTCAGATCGATTATCAACGTCTTTGGCAGCACGCGCACATCCGCGGTCGCGGGATCTCCGAGCGCTTCGAGACTGGGTGTAGTTTTCAGATCGTCCCACTTGGTGTTTAGTATATTGGTGGCCTTGCTGAGGTCCACACTATACAGCCTTGCCACCAGGTCGGTACGCTCGAGAATAAGGAGCGTGGTTGGATTGAGATAAACGACTCCTGAAAGCTTCATCTCATCGGGCGGGGTTTTGGGATTGTTTTCGAACTCTTTCGCCACCTCGAAGCGATAGGCGTATTCCGCCGTCACTTTTTCGCTCGGAATATCAAAAACAATCAGTCTTGTGTTGCGCGAATCATCGCCGATCTTTCTATCCGGATTGGAAAGAGGACTCTGGAGGACGGCGTACAGTGTTTTTTGATCGCCGCTCAAAGCCAGCCCCTCAAAACCCCGATTGATTTTTCTTTTACCGTAAATGGCCGGCAAGACGGCTGCGACAGGGTAGTCGGTGCCGTTCAGTTTAACCCCCTCCGGGATATAGCGCTTGAGCACTTTTCCAGTCCGGTCCAAGTGCAAAAGTGAAGGGCTGTATTCCTCGGCGATCCAAAAATCCCCTGCTAGCGTGCGCACAAGTCCTTCGGTATCGAGGCCGTTGACGTTGTAGGAGAAGACCTTTTGCCCGGTGTAATCGTAAGGAACTTCATCGTAGCCTTCGATATTGGGCATTCCGGTAACCGGCTTACCTGACTGCCCTACGATAGGTATTTTGTCGAGGATTTGGATCGCATTGTTTTCTGTTTTGACTCTGAGAATAACCGGGTCAAAGTCGGGGACCCAGAACGTGCGGCGGTTCTTTCCGTCTACTTTTACTTGTCCGTTAGGCCCACGGTCGGAGATCATCCAGAATTCCCCGGGGCCGTCGTTCGGACCGTGCCATAGGTCGCTCCCGATGGAGCCAAGAAAAATCTTGTGATCATTGGCGACGCTCCCAGGAATGAGGCTGTTCTGAAATACCTTAATCGGAAGATCGGGAAACGTATAGACGCCAATGATTTTGTTCTGGGCCTGGATTTGTCGCGGGATAAGCAGGGCCAGCGGCACCAGGTAAACTAAAATGATAAGTCGCGAAGTTTTGTTTTGTGATTGAGAGACTTGCATCTTTTTCCTTTTGATAAGTCTTTGTTGATTTTTTTTAAGCAGTTAGTCCAGATTTGTTACGGCGAGGTTAAGGAAAGGTTAACTTGCAGTTACAGAAAGATGTCAGTTGTCTCTTCAGGCAGTCAGCGGTCCGCGCCGATCGCTGCTTTGTCGGCCTCCGCCGCCTGCGCAAGCTGCCGGGGGCTCGCCCCAGCCTCGCGCGCGATACCGGCCAGGGTCCGGCGTGAGACTGCCGAACGAGGTTTGGCGGCGGTGATATCGACGGTCGAAGCCGCGTTGTCGCGGTGCTTGATCAAAAGCCACTGCCGCGGGCGCATTCTCACCAGCACCCATGAGCCGTGAAGCTTGTTGCCGTGTAGCTTGAACTTGAGATCCCCTTTCGCCAGCGCTTGCTCGACATCTTCCACTTCGGGCTCCCAACTGCCCCGATCCCAGATCATCACGGTTCCGCCGCCATACTCTCCTTCCGGGATCACCCCTTCGAATTGGTTGTACTCGATGGGGTGATCTTCCGTCTGCATCGCGAAGCGCTTGTTGGCGGGATCGAGTGATGGACCTTTGGGAACTGCCCATGAAAGCATGACGCCGTCGTGCTCCAGGCGAAAATCATAGTGCAGCCGGCTGGCGCGGTGTTTCTGGATAACAAACTCCAGTGCTTCTTTTCTTGCCCGTCCCATCTTTCCCGCGGGCTCCGGCGTGACGTCGAAGCGACGCTTTTTGTTGTACTCAGCGAGCTTGCCGAATTTGCTGAGGTCGGTTGATTGTGAACGGGACTTCTTCATGAGGATTTTTACAATGTGATTCGGGCAGTCATTACTTCGGCTTGCTCCCTGCTTCATCCTGCCCCGCGACGGATGAGGAAAGAGGTTGGGGATTTTCGGAAGATTGATGTCCGGCGTTTTCGTTCACAGGACTGCTTTTGTCGGACAATGGTCGGTCCAAATTTCGTTCTGACTCCGCCGCTTTTAGCTCAAAAGTGGCAATCACGGGCGCATGATCGCTGGTTCCTACCTCGCGATAGACCGAGCACTGGGAAGCCGTTGCCGCCAAAGATTCACTGGCCATGATGTAATCGAGGCGCCACCCGATATTACGCTCGCGCATTTTCCGCCATGGGGCCCACCATGTAAAAAGATTTTCGTTGTCAGGATCGAGGGCGCGGCCGACGTCAACAAGACCTTGCGCCAGAATACGCTCGAGCATTTCCCGTTCCTCCGGGCGCTGGCCGACAAGCGCCGGATTGCGCTCCTTCGGATGGACGTCCCGCTCGGTTCGCGTGATGTTGATGTCGCCGCAGAGAACCATTCGCGCGCCGCTGGCGTGCACTTCAGCGACGTAACGCTCCATTTCGCGGAGAAATTGCATTTTGGCGGGAAAATCCTTGCCGCCGTTGGGAACGTAAACGGAGACGAAAATAATATCGTTCATCCGCGCCGTCACCACACGTGTTTCATAGTCAAAGGTCGGGTGGAGAAAGTTCGGCTCCTCGAGAAACGCATCGCGCCGAATATGAAGCCCGACACCCGAGTACGCTTTGGCTCCATGCCAGTAACAACGATAGCCTTGCAGCTCGCAGAGCGACGCCGGCACCTGAGACGCGGTTGATTTCAATTCCTGCAGGCAGACCACGTCGGGCCGCTCGCGCTCTATCCATTCCAGAAGCTGAGCCTCGCGCGCGCGAATTCCGTTGACATTCCAAGTGGCGATTTTCATGTCTTATGTCGAACGATATATCATATTCTTACCAAGAACTCGCGGTTGCTCGCGGCAAGGGTGGAGCGGGTAAGGGGACTAAGAGAGAGCGCCATAGAGCGACTCCAATTTTACCCGCCCCGTCTGCGCCAACAAGGGCGCCCAGAGATCGCCGATTTTTTTGACGCGCTGGCGCACGTTGTCGATGCGAAAGTCTTCGATCCGCACTCCGCGTTGAAGTTCTTTCCACGTAATAGGAGTTGAAACCGCGGCTTTTGGCTGCGGTCGTATGGAATAAACCGATGCCAATGTCCGACCCCAGGCGTTTTGATTGTAGTCCACCAGCACGCGCTTGCCCGGTCGCTTGGAGATTCGATATTCAGCCGTAATTAAATCTGGACGCAGGGAAGCGAGGGTGGTGGCCAATTGCTTGGCAAACGTCCACACTTCCTTTTGTGTTGGTCCGCGAACGATCGGAACGTAGACGTGAAAGCCTCTCGATCCGGTGGTCTTGATGAAAGATGGCAGTTTAAGCTTGGTCAGGGCGTCGTGCACGACTGAGGCGGTTTCCAAAACCTGTTCCCAACTCGCTCCTTTAACCGGATCGAGATCGAAGTGGAGATAGTCAGGTCTGTCCACGTCGTCACAGCGAGCATACCACGGGTTGAGATCGATGCATCCCAAATTGATCACCCAGAGAAGCGAGCAGACATCGCCGACCACGGGAAAATCAATCACATTGCCCGATGCGTGTTCGATGGAGCAGGTTTCGATCCACGTTGGGCGCGGCGACGGAGCGCGTTTCATAAAAAAGAATTCGCCGCCTTGCCCGTTAGGGTAACGCTTCATCACCATGGCCCGGGCAGAGAGATGGGGGAGGAGCACCGGGGCGATATCCAGATAATACTGTAGTAGATCGGCTTTCGTAACGCCGAGATCGGGCCAAAAGAGCTTTCTCAGGTTGGTCAGGTGAACCGTTTTACTGCCGAAGCGGACTTCGACCGTGTCATGGTCTCGAGGAATGCGCGCTGAACGGAAATCCAAGCCCGACGTGGCATCGCGTTTTTTGCGATATCGCGCCGGATGATAATTGGTTGTGGGACGTTGTAACGATTTAGATCCGGTTTTCAGGAGTCTAACCCATTCTTGGATGCTGAAGTCTTTAACAATAGCGTAGCCGGTTTCGGATTGCTTTCAAGGCGGCCATCGCGGCAGCAATTAGTTTGCTTCACGCGCAAGAGGCGAACACGGAGGATCGTTCCTACGCTGTCTCGCATGGTGGCTTGCGTTGGGGCACTGCAGTAGTTAAGCTATTTAAAATGGAGTTGAACAGTTCGCTGGAAGCAGCGCAAGTATCCGGCGATGGCAAGCTGCGTACGGCGGATCTCGTGAAAGTGCTGGGCGTTTTGTTAGCGCTGGTCGCGGCCTCTCTGGCCTGGCGCTTCACACCGATTAGTGAATGGGTAAATTTCAATGCCGTAATAGCTTGGCAAGAATCGGTGAAAAGCCACCCCGCGGCGTTGGCATGGGTGGTGGGCGCCTATCTCCTGGGGAGCCTTGTTCTCTTTCCTGTAGTGATCCTGAACCTCGCGACAATTTTTACCTTCGGTCCGATTCTTGGCAATGCCTATTCTATGGCAGGATTGCTTTCCAGCGCTGCCATGGGTTATGGCATTGGCCGCTCAGTCGGCCGCAACCTGCTGCGAAAAGTAACCAGCCCGCGGCTCCACCGATTCCTGCAACGCGCTGAAGACCATGAGATGGCCACCGTCCTTACGGTTCGTGTGTTCCCGGTGGCTCCGTTCAGTATAGTGAATCTTTTGGTGGGCGCGTCGCGCATCCGATTTTGGATTTTTTTGTTGGGTAGCGCGATAGGTAGGATTCCGGGGATCATCGTGCTGGCGTTGGTCGGCATTCAATTTGAGAATCTCCTGCACAGGCCGAAGATAAGTAGCCTGGTTCTCCTTGGGCTTATCTTACTTTTGATTCCGCTGGCGACCGCGTGGTTATCCAAGCGTATTTAGCCGGCAGCCAGTGAGATTGCTCCAAGCTGTGAATCAGCAAAGAGGACGGAGCAGGAAGCTTTCACTTCTTTCTTGCTCTCCGTTCCAAGTTGCATCGACTTCGGGTTCGCACACTCTAGAACCCCGCCACTGTTTTTGATAAACGTCCCCCAGTCGGGATTTTCGCTCGCCGGTTGCGCTCAGACCGTTTGTTCAGGAGGTTGCCTCATGCAGATTCGCCTTGTCGTGAGCTGGTATTGCGGCGCCGTCATGTTTCTCTTGGTAGGATTCATGCCCTGCGTTGGAGCAGGCGCGGACAAGCTGATCGGCTTTCACTCGGCGAGGACGATGTCCCAATCGATGCCGTGGATCGCTGAGGAGGCCGGGCTGTTTCGCAAAAATGACATCGATTTTCAACTCGTCTATATTTCCTCCTCGCCCATGGTGACCGCGGCGTTGTTAAGCGGGGATGGTGAAGTCGCCATTAACGGTGGGGAAGGGATTATCCGCGCGTTTATCCAAGGAGCCACCGACTTAGTTTTCGTTGGCAGCGCTAAGAACACCCTGACCCACAGTATCTTGGCAAAGCCGGATATCAAGAAACCTGAAGACCTCAAAGGAAAGAAACTAGGTGTCTCCCGGCTCGGGAGTAACTCGCATTATTTTGTCATTCAGGCTCTGAGAAAATACGGCATGGAGCCCACGGATGTGAATTTTATACAGACCGGCGGTCAGGTGGAAAACCTTATGGCCTTGTTCAACGGCGCAGTCGACGCCGCTACGATGACCGGGCCGTCAGGCGGTACCAAGGCCATCGCTCAGGGATTTCGCTATGTCGTGTACGGACCTGATCTCCAAATTCCTTTTGCCGCGGCGACACTCGTAACGCGCCGGTCGCTCATCACGAAACGTGGACCGGTGGTCGAAAAGTTCGTGCGCATCATGGCGGAAGCCATAAAGATCATGTTTGCGGACAAAGAGTTGACGTACAAAGTTCTGGGCAAGCAGTTACGCATCAGCGACCGGAAAGTTCTTGACGCCGCCTACGACGAGGAAATCAAAGTCATGGAACCGCGGCTGGAATTCAAAACCGAAGCTTTTCAGTCAATCCTAGATGAGACCGCAAAAGTTGATCCGCGAGCCAAGAAGATCAAACCACAGGATCTGATCGACCGGCGCTACGTTGATGGTTTGGAGAAAAGCGGCTTCTTTGACAAGCTCTGGGCAAGGAAATAAAGCGCAGCGCAACAGTCTCAGGCTAAGGGTTTGACAGTTAAGTCAGCCGAATGATATTCGAAGACACGTTCTCCTCAAAGTTTGAAGCTGAGTGGAATCGTGGAGTGTCTGGACCCGGCTCTCCAATACCCAATTACTCCGACACTCCAGTGCTCCGATAATCAATCTTATTCGTCACCGCGTCAGCTCAAGGAGTCTTTTCAACGACTCGTCAGGAGGAGGTTTCTATGCCCGCTAAATATCGCGCAGACCACGTGGGCAGTTTGCTGCGGCCGGGAGAACTCTTACGCGCCCGCCATGCGGAGCGGAGTGATCCGGAACAACTACGAGCGCTGGAAGACCAGCACATTCTGCGGGTGCTCCAACGGCAAAAAGAGATCGGTTTAAAAATATTCACCGACGGCGAGTTGCGCCGCGTGAACTTCATGAGCGACTTCAACGACGCCGTAGAGGGAATCGACGAGAGCGATAATTTGCTCCGCTCTTGGCAGGCCGGCGCGGGTGGTTCCACAAGTCAGCCGTCGAGGGTGCCCGGAATCGTAGTGGGCAAGCTCAAGCAGGCCCGGCGCTTGACCGCGCATGAGGTTGCCTTCCTTAAGAAGCACAGCCCGGGTGATATCAAAATGACCCTGCCCACCGCCAACCAGTTTCCGGCGATCTATTATAAACGGGGTATCACCGATAAAGTCTATGCCACTTATTCCGATCTGCTCTGGGATATTGTGCCGATCATCAAGTCCGAGATACAGGCGCTTGTGGACGAGGGCGTCCGATACGTGCAGATCGACGCGCCCCGCTATAGCTACTACATCGATCCCAAGTGGCGTAACTACATCAAGAACGAAATGGGATTGGAGCCCGATGCAGCACTAGATGAAGCGATTCGCGCGGACAACGCCTGTCTCGAAGGCGCCCGGCGGCCGGGAGTCACGCTGGCCATCCATCTCTGCCGGGGCAACAACCGGAGCCAGTGGTACGCCGAAGGAGGTTATGACGCCATTGCGGAAAAACTGTTCGGCCAGCTCCAGGTGGACGCTTTTCTACTTGAGTACGAGTCAGAACGGTCCGGGACCTTCGAGCCTTTGCGCTTTATACCCCACGGCAAGACGGTGGTGTTAGGACTGATCAGCACGAAACTGCCCCAGTTGGAGGCTCAAGATGCTCTCAGAAGGCGCATCGACGCAGCGGGCAAATACGTGGCTATGGAGAACCTGGCGCTGAGCCCGCAGTGCGGTTTTGCTTCTACCATGGAAGGCAATCTGCTGAACCACGACGAACAGTGGCGTAAACTCAGGTTGGTTGTGGAAACCGCCGCCCAAATATGGAGGAAGACATAAAATCGCGAGCGCAACACCGAGGCTTGCTGTGCCGGGGCAACCCCCAATTCCGAGATCCGTGATTTCCGCATGCTTTTAGGCGTTTAGAGACTGTTCACCACAGGCGAATTCGGATCTGACCGCGATCCGTCTTGCGAACGATTTGAACGGGTGGAACTGCTTGAACGACTTGAACAATTATTAGACCGGCCAACTTTCCAACCGGTAGGCTTGTTCCCAGAACATAAATTCGTAGCGGCTGCTCAACAGGAAATGTGCAGTCATAAGCTTTTTCTCGCGGCTCTTCGCCGCGGGGCCTAATTTATCCATGAGTTGGATTTGCTCACGCACGGGCTTCCAAAACGCTTCGGAAGCATAGGTCTCGATCCACTCCCGATAAATTTTAGGTTTTCGGGGACGGTTTCTATACAGTCGCCGCCCTACCTCTCCATAGATCCAGTAACAAGGAAGCACCGCCGCGACGATCTCGCCCAGAGTCCCGCTTCGCGCCACCGACTGCAGATGGCTGATATACCCCTGTGTAATTGGCCCCTTGTTCACTGCATCCAATTGCCTGCGCGACAAGCCAAGGCTCTTTCCGAAACTTGCGTGAAAGCTACGTTCCACTTCGACCGCGCCGACCGCGTGACGGCAAAATAGCTCCAAGGTTTCCAGGTCAGGCGATTTGGCGCCGGCCTGACAGAGGACCTGAGCGAAGTCGAGCAGGTACACGTAATCTTGCAGGATGAAATAGATGAATCGATTCATGGACAAGGTCCCGGCGTGCAGCTCGCGCAGGAACGGATGACCATAGATCGATCGCCAGATGCGCTCACCGCGACGTTGCAATTGAGAACTAAATGGTTCTCGCATCGGCTACCCGTTGAGTTTTGAAATCATGTTAGGGGTCGGTGCTGACGCCGTCCGTCGAGGGCTTCAGGATTTAGAACGTTTTTGGGGGTTCCGCTTAGGTAGGCGAGGATGTTATCCACTGTGGTCGCCGCTGAGCGCTTGTAAGATTCTTTGGTTTGCCATGCAAGGTGCGGCGTGAGCACCGTGTTCGGCGCGTCGAGAATGGGGTCGCTCGTGTCAACAGGGTCCGTACCGCAGAGATCCAGCGCCGCCCCGGCGATTTTCCTCTCGACCAACGCTTTGGCCACTGCGCGACGGTCAACGATGCCGTCCCACGAAATATCGATGAGATAAGCGGTTGGTTTCATCAGGTTGAGACGCGCGGCATTGACAAAGCCACGGGACCAATCAGAACGGCGCAAATGCACGGCGAGGATATCGGAAGCACGAAACAGCGCTTCTTCACTTACCAGCTTAACTCCGGAAGCCGAGGCGCGCTCTGCGGTCAAAGTGGGCCCCCAAGCGATCACATGAAGACCAAAAACCGGCGCGCGTTTAGCGACTGCTCCACCGGTTCTACCCAGGCCAAGAATCCCCAAGGTCTTTCCTTCGAGTTCCAGTCCGGGGCGCGAGTTCCAGTGTCTTTGCCGCAAATCGTAGTCCGCCTGTGGAATACCTCGCGCCAGCGCGAATATCATGCCGAAGACATGCTCGGCGACAGACGGAGTTGACGTGCCGGGAGTTCCAACTAAGACGATGCCCATTTCGGTGGCTGCGGGCACGTCGATGCGGTGAGGGCCACTGTAAGCGATGAGGCGAAGGTCGGGCAGTTCGTTCAGCAGTTGCCGATCCAGCACCGTGCGATCTCTTATGGCAACAGCCGCAAATGCACCTCGAAGTCGATTGATCAATTCCCGAGGTTGCGCTGCAGTCTCGGAATATCGTTCGATGACCGCCGATGATTCGAGGCGAGAAAGCTCGCCGGACTCTTGAAAGCCATTATCCACGTCATCGCAAACAACAATCTTAAGCACTGTTTTGTTCCGTTTTTTGTAGAGCTGTGCAATTCATATCAAGGTGACATCGAAAAGAGCAAGAGAAGCCGGTTGCTGCAAGCGCCTAACCGAGCATATGTTGTCGCAGCTACGCCATGGCGCTCGACAAATAACAATAAGGAGAAAATCATGCTCAGAATCAAAGGGGTGAGCAAAGAAGAGGCTCCCGCGGAAGTGCGCGCGTTGTTCGATGAGCAGGAGAAAATCCACGGATCGGTGCTGAACACGGCGAAAATTTACGGCCTTCGGCCGACGATTCAGCAAGGGGTTCAGGCTCTTCAAAAGGGCATCCTAGCCTCGGGACTTATCCCGCCTGACCTGCGTCATTTGCTTTGCATGAAAGCGGCGGACATCAATGGTTGCCCCTATTGAATTGACATCAACGCATCCAGTGGGATGCAAAACGGAGCGTCGGCGGAAAAAGTAGAAGCGGCCTTCGGCGACTATCGGAAAAGCCAGCTTTTCTCCACGCGCGAACGTTTGGCGCTCGAGCTAGCCGAGCGTATGACTTATACCAACAAGCGAGTAACCGACGGTTTTTTTCAACGTCTCAAACGGCACTTCTCTGACGAGGAGTTGGTGGAGCTCGCGGCGATTGTTGCTTTGGAAAATTTCCGCAGTAAATTCAATCCGGTGTTTGGCGTTGAGGCCCATGGCTTTTGTCCTCTCCCGGCGGTTAAGACGGCGGCCCGGCGAGCAACCAAAAGACTGCATGAGTAAAGCGGGCCTAGCTCATGCTAACTCTTGTCACGAGAGAGAGCCGTAGACGTTGAGCGTCGGAAAGGAGGCAACAATCAAGTTAGCCTGGTGGGCTAGGCTCCTAAAAAGAGAGAACCGATGAGATAATTGCGCTTGTCTATCCGCAGCGCTTGTTCAGGAGAAGATCATGGTCAGCACGGCAAAAAACCGCATCAGCCGGTTCCGCTCTCAATCGGCCTCACACGGTTCACCCGCATGCGGGCGAACCGGAGCCGGCAGCGATCGAGATAGAGATAGACCACCGGAGTGGTGTAAAGCGTAAGCATCTGGCTGAAAATCAGTCCTCCGACGATTGCTATTCCCAGGGGTCGCCTCACCTCCGACCCGACTCCCGTCCCCAGTGCCAGCGGCAGTGCCCCCAGAAGAGCGGCCATGGTGGTCATGATGATGGGCCGGAAACGGAGCAAACAGGCTTGATAAATGGCGTCGAACGAATTTTTGCCTTCGCTCCGCTCCGCTTCCAGCGCGAAATCGATCATCAGGATGGCGTTCTTTTTCACGATGCCGATTAGTAAAATTATGCCGATCAAGGCGATGACGCTCAGCTCGGTGCGGCATATCAATAGCGCGACCAACGCGCCAACTCCCGCTGACGGCAAGGTAGACAAAATCGTGATCGGATGGATCGTACTTTCATATAACATACCTAGCACGATATAAACTGCTATCAGTGCTGCGGCGATGAGAAAGGGCTCGTTGGCCAGGGATGCCTGGAACGCCTGCGCGGTCCCTTGGAAGCTGCCATGAATATTCGCGGGCAGGCCGATTTCGCGCTCGGCGTTCTCGACGGCAGAAACAGCATCGCCGAGCGCTTTTCCCGGAGCCAGGTTAAAGGAAATGTTGACCGACGGGAATTGGCCTTGGTGAGAGATCACCAGCGGCGCGGTGGACTGCTCGTAGTGCGCGAAGGCGCTCAGAGGTACCTTTTTGCCGCCACGCGCCACCACGTAAATATCTCTAAGGGTTTCCGGACCCTGCAAGAATTGCGGCGCTACCTCCATCACGACGTGATATTGGTTCAGCTGCGTGTATATAACCGAAACTTGCCTCTGGCCGAAGGCATCATAGAGCGTGTCGTCAATCATTTGGGTGGTGATACCGAGCCTCGATGCGGTGGCGCGGTCGATGACTAGGTTAGCATGGAGGCCCCGGTCTTGTTGGTCCGAGTTCAGATCGAGCAACCCGGGCACCGTTCGTAACTTCTCCAGCACGCGCGGCGCCCACTCGGAAAGGTCCTTCACATTATCGCTCTGCAACGTATACTGATATTGCGCGGCGGTGGGGCGCCCTCCCGTGCGCAGGTCCTGCACGGCTTGCAGAAATAGGCTGACTGCCGGCACTTCGGCGAGCTTCCTGCGCAACCGTCCGATAAAGAAATCCGCGCTGATCCTGCGCTCTTCCAAAGGCTTGAGTATCACGAACATCCGAGCTGTATTTCCGGTGCCTCCGCTGCCGCCGGTGAAGGCCACCGAAGTGTCCACCGCAGGATCTTCCATAACCGTGCCCACTAATTGGTGAAGGCGGCCGAGCATCGTCTGGAATGAAATATCCTGGTCTCCTTGAATAACCCCGATGAGCCCTCCGGTGTCCTGTTGCGGAAAAAAACCTTTGGGGATTTTCACGTAGAGAAAAACCGTCGCGCCCATCGTGAGAAGAGTAATCAGGAGCATCATCGCTTGATGGCGCAGCACCCACGCCAGCGAGGTCTCGTATTTGCCGAGGATCCATTGAAAGGCTCGCTCGTTAGCCCGGTACAGTGGTCCGTGGGTTTCCTCATCGCGCCGCCGGAGTAGTTTCGCGCACATCATAGGCGTTGTCGTCAGCGACACGAGCAACGACACGCCGATGGCCATCGACAGCGTGACGGCAAATTCACGAAAGAGCCGACCCACGATGCCGCCCATCAATAAGATGGGAATAAAGACCGCTACCAGTGACAGGCTGATCGATATCACCGTGAAGCCGATCTCTTTTGCCCCGCGCATGGCCGCCTCATAGGGCGCCAGGCCCTGCTCCAGATAACGGGTGATGTTCTCGATGACCACGATGGCATCGTCGACGACGAAGCCGGTGGCGACGGTGAGCGCCATGAGCGACAAATTATCCACGCTGTAGCCTAAGAGATACATGCCCCCCAAAGTTCCGAGCAACGAAATGGGCACCGCGACGCTCGGTATGATCGTCGAGCGCACGCTGCGAAGAAAACAAAAGACCACGAGAATGACCAAGACGATTGAAGTCAGGAGCGCGAGTTGTACGTCGCGAACAGACGCGCGAATCGTCGTGGTGGCATTCCAAACCACGGAGAGCTTAATGGTCGGAGGAAGATAGGCCTGCAGGGTAGGAAGCAAAGCCCGGACGCGGTCGACGGTGTCGATGATGTTGGCTCCCGGCTGACGAAACACGATGAGCAGAATGGCAGGTTTTCCGTTAGCCAGGCCGGCGGTTCGAATATCTTCAACGGAGTCAGTGACGTTTGCAACATCGGAGAGGCGCACCGCGCCGCCGTTCCGATAGGCGACGATCAGCGGCTGGTACTCGGCCGCTTTCATCAATTGATCCGTGGTATTGAGCGCCCAGGTCTGCTTGCCATCGGCGACTTGCCCCTTGGGACGGTTGGCGTTGGCGCTCCTGAGCATTGCGCGAAGATCCTCCAGACTGATTCCGTAGTGATTCAAGGCGGTCGGATTGACGTCAACGCGCACCGCCGGCAGCGCTCCACCCCCAATTACGACCTGCCCCACGCCTTTTACTTGCGAGAGTTTCTGCTGCAACACGGAAGATGCGACGTCGTACATGTGGGCCTTATCCATGAGATCGGAAGTGAGGGACATCAGCAGGATGGGTGAATCGGCGGGGTTGACCTTGCGATAGAATGGATTGCCCGGCAAATTGGTGGGCAATTGCGAGCGGGCGGCATTGATTGCCGCTTGCACGTCGCGGGCGGCGCCGTCGATGTTTCGATTCAAGTCGAACTGCAGGACGATGGTTGTGGAGCCGAGAAAGCTAGTGGACGTCATTTCGGTTACCCCGGCAATGCGCCCCAATTGGCGCTCGAGGGGAGTGGCGACCGATGAGGCCATGGTTTCCGGGCTAGCTCCCGGCAAAGCCGCAGATATCTGGATCGTCGGAAAGTCCACCCGTGGCAAAGGCGAGACCGGAAGAAATTGGTAGGCGATGACGCCGGCGAGCCCAAGCGCCAGGGTCAAAAGCGTGGTGGCTATGGGCCTACGAATGAATGGCGCGGAAAAATTCATTGAATATTGAAGCCCCGGATTGAACCTGGCGCTGTTTTGATACTGTAACTGTTTTGTTTACTTTCCCCAAGACGCCGCGCAAAAACGTCGAAGTTTTCTCAGCGGGCGAGCCGCCGAAGCTCCCAAGTCTCGTCGACCATTGGGAATAGCTAATTTCACGCGGTGCCTGCGCGCCTGCTCACGGTAAAACACAAGCCCAAGTTTTGCAGGGACGCCCGGAACCTAAACTAGTGCCAATCACAAAATGAGTTCGTGCGGGTATAGAGGACAAGGTTTCAAAATTAGCAAAGGCGAATTTACGCCGGATTCCGCAGTTAGACTGGAGTAAGGAGCGAGGCGCAAGCCTTCCGCCGCGAAGGCAATGGGCCTCTACCTCTGAGAAGGTCGCGAACTGCGGTGCAATGAGTCGAGCTCCGGTGCATGGAGAACGGGATGCTAGTTGGAAAAAACAACTGAAACTAACGGTTCTGTGCCTTCCCGGCTCCTGGCTCACGCCTCCCTTGTTGCATTTTGCTATTTCGACTGCGGAATCCGGGTTTAAAGGGGGCGTCTTGGACCAACATTGCTCGCGAAAAGCGACTTGGAAAGAAATGCGCTAGCTATTGAGGTTTGTGCCAGGTCTCCCCCGTTGTATCGTTTCAGCGTGTTCCAGCCGAAGTCGCATCCGTAAATGCGAGCTTGATGGGCTGGACAAGGGCGCCGTTCCCCGCCGAATCCCATGCGGCAAAGCGCACCCATTTCTTCCCGGTCGTGTCGAAGGGAATCTGAAAATGATGCTTGCCGAACGCTGGCAGATCGGTTGTGGAGATGATCTGACGGTCAGTGTGTTGCCCGTCACCCCAGACCACTTCCACGAAATCCAGCGGAAAAGTCCACTCCACATCGGCGACGATGGTCCGTTTGCTGCCTGTTCCCCGCAACGAATACGATGGAATCAGCACCTCTCCCGATGTGACAAAGTAATCGCCGCGCATGAGGGTTTTGATCACCGGACTCGGATCGTTGGGGTTTGGCAGTCTGTCCATCTTCAAATAGTTGACCGGCGCGCTCGAATAGATCCCGTCGCCAAATGTTTGTCTCTGAACTTCGGAAATTGCCAGGAGATACTTGGGAGGAGTGGGATCGTCGGCGTACCAGTTGAGCAAATCATCCTGCAAGGCCAGGCAGCGGTATTCACATAGCCGCCGCTCCGAGAGGTCGAGGCCCATGCCCCAACGAAAACCAATACCCTGAAAATGGGCGTCTTTGAAATAGGCCTTGTCCTTGAACCCGTCGGGGTAACCCGCGTTGTTCTTGGTCCGGGGATGCGGCATCGACATCATGATGTCCTCGCGCTTGACCATTTCCATCAGGTCCTCCGCCGCGCCGATCCGATAGACTTTGCCGTAGGTGGGATCGTTTTCAACCAGCGGATGGCCCGGTGCGCGCCCGGAGGTCCAAAACACGGGGTGAGAGAACAGCAGATCTGTATGGCCGCCCAGAACGCTGCCGTAGAATTCCTGGTCCGGCATGACGAGAAAATCCTTATCTGAATGACGGCGGGCACCTTCGACGGATGCCGCGATCATTTTAAGAGTATCGGCAGCCGGCCGGTTGCCCGCACCGCCGCCTGTACCGACGTTATCGACCGGACTGACAATATTGACGCCGACGGACTTCAGAGCTTGGAGATCTTCAATCTCGGCATCGGGGCCGCCTTCCGCCAATCGTATTCCAAACCTCATATGATAGTGGTGGGTCATTACCTGGTAGCCCGGCAATGGCTTGAAGTGATCGCCGTGAGTAAACGCCATGACGGCGGCGCGTGTTGCGGCCGCGGGATCCGCGCTGACATAAAAGTATACCGCCATGTGCTGCGCCGTTCCCGGCCGCGCGCTGTACAACGCAAAATTTCCCTTGATGCGCGGCTCTTCTTCATTCTCGGGCTGCCGAACGCCAAAGGAAAAAGAAGTGTCGCTGTCCTTGCGGTACCAGTTGTAACCGAGCACCTGGGCGCTCTCCCGCGCCCAGAAAAAGTTGTGCGGCGGCGGGAAGGTGGCGATGGATCCTGCCGATCCTTCTGCAATTAAAAGCCGATTGCTGGTTTTGAGCGGCGTTTCGTTGTCATTCCTATTTCCGCCGAATTGGTAGACTTGAATCTGATTGGCGAGATCGTGCCACGTCAGGCGCGAGCCGTCGCGGATGGCGAGTCCTTTGAGTCCCGCATTGTACTTGTACGCAATCGATGGCGCCTCGGTGGTGGCAATGAGCTCCTGACGAATAAGGTTCGCGCCCTTGTAAAGCGTGTATCGCAACTGTCCGAAAAAAATCCCCATGCTCACGCCGGGAAACGTAACTGCGAGACGCGTTCCATCGGTTTTGACATCACAGCCGTAGGCGTGATACGTGGCGGTGCCGCGTTTGACTTCCTCAGGCTTGCGCGGCAGACGGAGAGTTTGCCGCGCATCTTCGCTGCCGGGAATATTCAGCGGCGCATCCCAAAAAGGATCCCATTTATATTTTTCGTAAACTTCCGGCGTAATCTCCTTGATGCCGTTTTCCTCGAGACCCTCTTTTGTCTCACGATCGATGCGGCGGATGCCGGAGACGAAACTAAATTCGGGCGTCACATTGCTGGCGAGGGTCCCCCATGACCCGCCCTTGTGCCGGACCGAGAGTTCTTGAATGGTGGGCGTGCCTTTATTAATCGCCAGGCGAACACGGATTTCCTGATTTTTGTCACCATCCCAGGTGATCGTTAGTCCATTGTTGATGGCGGCCGCCGACATTCCCTGCGACGCCTTGTATTCCGACATCTCGCACACTTGGGCGTGTGACACGGAAGACGTGAACACAAAAAAAGACATCAACACCAATGCGACGTAAGAAATCGAGTTGATCTTCGTTTCTACAATTTCCATAAGACGCTCCCTCGGCTGATTTGCCGCGTTCCATCAGGCGAACCCGGTCGATATGAAGTGAGCCCCCCAACCTTAGCGAAGTTGATCCCGATGGCCAGCGCGCCGGCCATACATGCAAGGAATATGAGGAAAGTGTTTTGACTCACGTTTCACTTAGCTTTGAATGGCAACTCGGGCAAACCCTGTTGAGCGGTTTTACCGTCAAATCCCCGAAGCAATCAAGGTCATGGAAAAACTCCCGTCGTGGTTTCCCACCAGCGTGTGAAAACTGCACAAACAACGGTTGACATTGTTCACGGCCCGCTTCTACTATCCGTGAACAGTTTCCACGAAAGTGAGGCGCGCCGATGAAGATCACGCCGTTATCTTGTTTGTTGGTCTTGTTGTTTCTTCATTCAAATTTAGATCAAGCTTTGGCCGCCTCAGCGACGCCGCAAAAGGTAGTGATTACGTCGGCGAGTTTCAGCGATCGCGAGGGAATGCTGGTCGTGGCGCAGCAACAGGGCTTTTTCCGTAAATATAACTTGGACGCGCAGCTAGTGTTGATGCCCAATGCGCCGGTTGCATTGTCGGCATTAACATCCGGCGACTCCCAATTCTATTACGGGACCACCTCGGGCACGAGCTTAGGTTCGGTTTTGAACGGCCTCGATGGTGTTTTCGTCGCCGGGTTTGTCCACAGACTAGTGGGAGCCTTTGCCGTTGGTCGCGCCATCAAAACGCCAGCGGACTTGAAAGGCAAGAAGATCGGCGTCGCCAGCCTCGGCGGCGGCAACTGGATGTTCACGATGCTCGCATTTGAACATTGGGGCATCGATCCGAAACGCGACAACATCACTTTTAGAATTATCGGGGACACTGGAGTGCGCGTGCAATCCATCGCCTCGGGGATCATCGACGGCTCGATACTGGGTTACACTCATGCTGCAATCCTCCAGCGCCAGGGATTTCCGATCCTCGCCGACCTCGCGGAGCTCAACATTCCGTTTCAAGACAGCGGGCTGTTCA
>Ga0209684_1000048_pt1 | contig 20631 bp, 18 predicted proteins | sample PanSoiPlot6MoBio_FD_188322 | JGI IMG/M metagenome (GOLD analysis project Ga0209684, IMG submission 188322) | Tropical forest soil microbial communities from Panama analyzed to predict greenhouse gas emissions - Panama Soil Plot 6 MoBio (SPAdes)... | ecosystem: Environmental > Terrestrial > Soil...
ACTGTCTGACACTCGTAGAACATAAAGGAAGTATGGATGGTTTGAAGATCACTTTTATCGGCGACGGCAATAACATGGCGCATTCATGGATGGAAGCAGCGGAAAAACTGCCCATCTCCTTCACATTGGCATGTCCCAAAGGTTATGAACCGAACAAAGAGATCGAAGAAAAGGCGCGCAGGAACGGCGCGCGCATTGCGGTAACACAATCCGTCGCAGAGGCCGCCGCTGGCGCGGATGCGATTTACACCGATGTTTGGGCGAGTATGGGGAAAGAAGAGGAGGCCGAGGAACGCGCCAACTCTTTTCGCAAATATCAGGTAAACGATAGGGTTGTAGCGATGGCGGATAAAGATGCGGTGGTAATGCATTGTCTTCCGGCTCACCGTGGTCAGGAAATCACTGCGGAAGTGCTCGAGGGACCGCGATGCATCGCATTCGATCAAGCCGAAAACCGGCTCCATATCCAGAAAGCCATCATGGTCTGGTTGATCGAAGCTTCCAGAGTTTGGAAAAAATAGCCTACAACGCTGTGAACCGACAATCGATGAACGTTAAAAAAGTCGTCTTGGCCTATTCAGGCGGGCTCGATACTTCGGTCATTCTCCGTTGGCTAATAGAACAGTACGGCTGCGAGGTCATAGCCTTCTGCGCCGACCTTGGCCAAGGCGAAGATTTGCCGGCGATAAAACACAAGGCCATCCAGACTGGAGCGAGCAAAGCTGTGGTCGGAGATTTGCGCGAAGAATTTGTCAAAGATTTTGTCTTTCCGATGTTGCGGGCGAATGCCGTTTATGAAGGGGCCTATTTGCTCGGCACCTCCATCGCGCGGCCGTTGATTGCCAAGGCGCAAATTGATGTCGCCGCCAAAGAGCGCGCAGATGCCGTGTCCCATGGGGCCACCGGCAAGGGCAACGACCAGGTGCGCTTCGAGCTGACCTATTACGCATTGAAGCCTGGCATCAAGGTCATTGCGCCGTGGCGGCTCTGGGATCTTAACTCGCGCACCGCGCTGATGGCTTACGCGCGGAAACATGGGATTCCGGTGCCGGTGACCAAAAGTAAACCTTACAGCACGGACCGAAATATTTTTCACATCAGCTACGAGGGAGGAATCCTGGAAGACCCTTGGAAAGAACCGCCGGCGGATATGTTTGTTTGGAGCCGCCCGGTAGAAAAGGCGCCGGGCCGGCCGGAATATATCGAGGTCGATTATGTTCGCGGTAATCCGGTGGCCATCAATGGACGCGCGCTTTCTCCCGCTAAGTTACTCGCCAAACTAAACGATTTGGGGGGAAAGCATGGCGTCGGCCGCGTTGATCTGGTCGAGAACCGCTATGTCGGGATGAAGTCACGCGGGGTTTATGAAACACCGGGGGGCACGATACTCCACGTGGCGCATCGCGCGTTGGAGTCTATTACGATGGATCGGGAAGTGCTGCGGTTGCGGGATTCATTGATTCCGCGCTACGCGGAGATGATTTATTACGGCTACTGGTTCGCGCCGGAACGGGAAGTGCTCCAGAAGACCATCGACTCAGCGCAGGGCAATGTGAGCGGTCGCGTGCGGTTGAAGCTCTACAAAGGCAATGTCATGGTCGCGGGTCGGAAATCAGAACAGTCGCTTTACGATTCCAACGTAGCGACGTTTGAAGAAGACAATGTTTATCATCAGGGAGACGCAGAAGGATTCATCCGTTTGAACGCCCTGCGGTTGCGGCTCCGACGGCTCAAACGGGTCTAAGAGAAAATTTTGGCCCCATTGTTCTGGTGCGCACGACGAAAGCGAAAATCCAAAATCATAAATCGGCAGCGACAAAGGCGGTGACGCGGAAGAAGCTTTGGGGAGGCCGGTTCGCAGCCGAAACCGCCAGTTCGGTAGACGCCTTTACCGCTTCCGTTGATGTCGACGCGCGGCTTTATCGCCACGATATCGCCGGGAGTATTGCCCACGCCAAGATGCTCGCACGCCGCCGCATTATCCCTACACGGGACGCAAACCGAATCGTGCGCGGGCTAAAGGCGATCCAAAGCGAGATCGAAAAAGGAACGTTTCGTTTTTCATCCGCCGACGAGGATGTTCATATGAATATCGAGCGGCGGCTTACGGAAAAGATCGGCGCCGCCGGCGGTAAACTTCACACCGCGCGCAGCCGCAACGATCAGGTCGCCCTCGACATGCGTCTGTTTCTGCGCGAAGAGGTTTCGCTTATTATAACGGGCTTGAAAACCCTGCAGCAGGCGCTGGCGCACGCGGCTAAACGCCACATCGATGTCATCATGCCTGGCTACACCCATCTGCAACGGGCGCAGCCGGTGCTTTTCTCCCATCATTTGCTGGCCCACTTTGATATGTTTGAGCGCGACCGGGAGCGGTTTGCGGATAGTCTCAAGCGCATCAATGTTTTGCCGTTGGGCTCTGGCGCCCTGGCGGGAACACCATTCGCCATTGATCGGCGCTATGTTGCCAGGTTACTAAATTTTCCGCGTATCTCGCAAAACAGCATCGACGCGGTGAGCGACCGGGATTTTTTATTGGAATTTCTGTCGGCGGCGGCGATTCTTTTCGTGCATCTGAGCCGGCTTGCGGAGGAATTGGTGTTGTGGTCTAGTCAGGAATTTGGATTCATTGAGCTTCCGGACGGATACTGCACAGGAAGCTCGATGATGCCGCAAAAGAAAAATCCTGACGTGCCGGAGTTGATTCGCGGCAAAACCGGACGGGTGTTCGGCCATTTGCAGGCGTTGCTGACGATTATGAAAGGGTTGCCATTGGCTTATAATCGCGATCTCCAGGAAGACAAGGTTCCCCTTTTCGACACGGTGGACACCGTCAAAGCAAGCGTGAAGATTATGGCGGAAATGATCCAAAGGATGAAAGTTAGACAGGAGCGCATGATGGAGGCAGCCCGCGACGGGTTCATGAACGCCACGGATCTGGCTGATTATCTCGTAGAACGCGGTCTGCCGTTTCGTAACGCCCACGCCATTTCTGGGCGTGTCGTGCAGCATTGTTTGGCCCTAGGTCGGCGGATCGAAGAGTTGTCACTGGTCGAGTTGAAGCGGTTTTCGCCAAAGATTGAAAGAGATGTTTATCGCTATTTGTCGGCTGAGGCGGTGGTCGGGCGCCGGCGCGCGCTTGGCGGAACGGCCAAAACCAACGTGGTGCGCCGGCTGAAAGCACTGGGTCTTTAGATGAAACGAATCGCGATTCTCGCCGTGTTCGTGGCCGCTCTATTCTCCGGTTGTGGGAAAAAAGGCGATCCGCGTGCGCCCGAGCTCGCTACTCCCAAGGTCATCACCAACTTGAGTGCGGCCTCAGGGCCTAGCGGCGTGATTTTGACGTGGAGCCGGCCGACGGAATACGTCGACGGGCGACCCCTCAAAGATCTCACCAACTTCGTGATTTTCCGCAAAGAGATTTCTCCCACCTGTCCAGATTGTCTGGTACCCTACCGCCCGCTCACAACCGTTGACGTGGAGGACCGGGAGAAGTTTGTCAAGCAGAAGCAGTACCGGTTTGTCGACGAAGGAGCGCAGCCCAAGACAATTTACCGATATCGCGTTTCATCACAGGTTAGCGACGGCTCCCTGAGCGAACCATCCAATGAAGTCGAAATCACGCGAGGTCCATGATGAATCATTTTGAATACCGCAACGGAGAGATGTTCGCTGAAGGAGTGCCGGTCAAACGAATCGCCAAAGAAGTCGGCACGCCGGCGTATGTGTACAGCCTGGCGACGCTCCGGCGGCATTTTCGCGTCTTCGATCAGGCTTTCTCCAAAGTTCCGCACATCGTTTGTTTTTCCGTCAAGGCCAATTCCAACATTGCCTTGCTGCGGGCTTTCGCCAAAGAGGGAAGCGGGTTCGATATCGTGTCCAGCGGTGAGTTGTTTCGCGCTCTGAAGGCTGGCGGCGATCCGAAGAAGATTGTTTTCTCGGGCGTCGGCAAGAAGAAAGAGGAAATTGAATATGCCTTGGACTGTGGAATCTTGATGTTCAATGTGGAGTCGGAGCATGAGATGGTCGCGCTTAACGAGATCGCCGGAGGTGTGGGCAAGAAAGCGCCCATTAGCCTGCGCATCAATCCGGATGTCGATCCGCAGACTCATCCTTATATCTCCACCGGAATGAAGAAGGCCAAGTTCGGTGTCGACATCGCGCGCTCGGTGGAAAGTTACAAGAAGGCCGTGTCGTTGCCTCATTTGGAAGTTGTCGGCGTCGATTGCCATATAGGTTCGCAGCTCACTTCAGTGTCGCCGTTCGTCGATGCCTTGGCTCGAGTGCGCGAATATCTCGATCGCGTGCTGGTCGGTTCCTTGCAGAAAGAAGGCGCCCAGATTCGCTACCTTGATTTAGGGGGCGGACTAGGCATTAGCTATAAGGACGAGATGCCGCCTCATCCGGAAGAATATGCGAACGCCATTATCCAAGGGCTGGAAGGCCTTAACGTGACGCTTATCCTCGAGCCGGGCCGGGTGATTGTCGGCAACGCGGGAATTCTTGTCACGGAAGTCCAATATCTCAAAGAGACCGATGAGAAGAAGTTCGTCATCGTCGACGGCGGAATGAATGATCTCATTCGCCCGGCCCTCTACGGTTCCTATCAGGCAATCCAGCCCGTTATACAGAGGAGCAGCGAGAAGATCGTAGCCGACGTCGTAGGCCCGATTTGCGAGAGCGGTGACTTCTTTGCCAAAGACCGCGAGATTTCAAGACCACAGCGCGGCGATCTATTGGCGGTTATGAGCGCAGGCGCGTATGGATTTACCATGGCATCGAATTATAACTCGCATCCCAAGCCGCCGGAGGTGTTGGTAGACGGTGACCATTACTATGTGATCCGCGCTAGGGAGAGCCTTGACGATTTGATTCGCGGGGAAGAGATACCGGCAACCCTGCAGTAGTGGTGATCGGAAGTTAGAGATCAGAGGTCCGAGATCGGAGGACGGTAGGGCAAAATCCCCCATTAGCCCCCTCTGCAAAAAGGGCAGGCCGACGGCCGGGGGATTTCCGAACGCGGCAGAATAAACACGATGGAACTAGCCTTTACAAAGATGCATGGTTGCGGCAATGATTTTGTTTTCCTCGATTGCCTGAAAGAGAATATCGGCAACTTGGAAACTCTTGCCAAACGACTGTGCGATCGGCGCTTTGGCGTGGGCGCGGATCAGCTGCTGACGGTGCGTCCATCTAAGGTGGCGGACTTTAAGATGGAGATCTACAACGCCGACGGCAGCCAGGTTGAGATGTGCGGCAACGGCATCCGTTGCTTCGCCAAATATGTCTATGATCACGGCATCACGAAAAAAAGAGAGCTTGAAGTCGAGACTCTCGCGGGCATCATCCGCCCCCGCATCGTGGGCGAGCTAGTGGAAGTCGACATGGGTGAACCGGTTCTCGAAGGACGAAAGATACCGGTGGATGCCGACGGCCAGATTGTCAATCGCCCGCTTACGGTGGACGGTAAAACTTATCAAGTCACGTGCGTTTCGATGGGAAATCCCCACTGTGTGCTCTATCTGGATGACATCGATGCGCTTGATTTGGAAAAGATCGGCCCTCGCTTTGAGCACCACGCGTTTTTTCCCAAGCGTGTCAACACTGAGTTCATCAAAATAATCAGCCCCAAAGAAGTCAAAATGCGCGTCTGGGAGCGCGGGGCAGGCGAAACCTGGGCATGCGGCACCGGCGCCTGCGCCGTAGCTGTGGCCGGCGTAATCTCCGGACGGACGGAAAGGGAGCTTGCGATTCACCTCAAAGGCGGCGAACTGTTGATCGAGTGGCGCGACAACAATCGTGTCTACATGACCGGAGCGGCGGAGGAAGTTTTTCAAGGAACGGTGAAGGTCTAATCCCAAGCTCTGGCTACGCATCCAGCATTTGGAGGAGACAGATGCCATCTTCGACAAAATGGTTGCTCTGCCTCGTCTGTTCCAGTTTCGGATGGGGAATTTTCCTACCAGGATGTGCTTCGGCTCCAAAGGTGGTTCAGATCCCGACCCTTGTGGAACCAGTCCAGCCCAACATCAGTCGCACATCGGGTGATGCGGAGATCTTGGCAGCGATCGTTTCGGTCATGGTGCGAAATTTGGGGTTGCCCGCGGCTAACGGTACCGTGACCTTTTATCCGAATGGTACGGCTCTGGAATCCGCTCTCATAGCGGAATACGAAAAGGATTTCGGGCAACTGGAGAGACTACTCGGCTCCAAGGAGAAGGGGCGCTTTCAAGCGACCCAAACAGAAAGCATTACTCTTGCCGCGCGCCAGAGAGCGACCTCGGCGGTTGCCGTTGGTATGTATAAAAGAGTACTCGTAAACGACTTAACTTTTGTCAGGTACCCCTGGTCCGAGCGTGTTCGAGTCTTGGCTCATGAATTAACTCACACTGTCGAGAAAGACCTTGTTGACGGCCGGTTGATCAGCGCGGATCTGTGGCTAGTAGAGGGGTTTGCCGAATGGGTGGCCTATAAAGTACTCGACGCCCTCGATATTGAGTCTTTCGCGAAGGGCCGCGAGCAAGCCATTGATGTTGCCGCGAAGGCGCGTCAATATCAAACCTTTCCTAGCTTAACGCAGCTGGTGACCGGGGCAGAGTGGTTAACTTGGGCACGGGCACTTGGGCGCGAGGCGACGTATGGTCAGGCGCTTATGGCGGTGGATTTTCTGATTGAGCAAAAGGGGCTTCCTGCCGTCGTCGAATATTTTCGGCTTTTTACCAAATTGAACGACCGCGAACGCAATTTCGTCACGGCGTTTGGCGAGCCTGTGGCGGCGTTCGAGGGAGAATTTACTCAGCACCTGCAAACTCTGCTGGGCAAGTGACGCTTAAAAATCGCTCTTTTCATCGAGGAGGCGTTTCATGTTTAAAGGTTCCATGGTGGCGCTAGTTACGCCATTTAAGGCCGGAAAGGTCGACTGGCAAAGTCTCGAGGCGTTGGTCGAGTTTCATATTAGCAATGGCACACACGGCATTGTTCCCTGCGGTACGACGGGCGAATCGGCAACCTTGAGTCATCAGGAACATGACGATGTCATCAAAGCCGTGATCAAGTCCGTTCATAAGCGTGTGCCCGTGATTGCGGGGACCGGATCTAACTCCACGGACGAGGCGGTCCGCCTCACGCGCGAGGCCGAAAAATCTGGCGCCGACGGCGCTCTGATGATTTCGCCCTACTACAACCGCCCGACTCAGGAGGGCATCTTCCAGCATTATAAGAAAGTCGCTTCGGAAGTTGGAATCCCGATCATCGTTTACAATATTCCCGGGCGCACGGGGTCCAAAATTGAACCGGAGACTCTGGCTCGTCTGTCTGAGATCAAGAATGTCGCCGGCGTGAAAGAAGCCACAGGTTCCGTCGACCAGGCCATCGATGTCATCCGTCTATGCGGCGACAACTTGGCAGTTTATTCCGGTGAAGACACGCTCACGTTTTCGCTCATGGCCTTGGGCGGCAAAGGCGTGATTTCAACCGTTGCGAATATAGCGCCGAAGGAAATGTCGCAGCTCACCGAGGCGTGCTTTAAGGGGGAGTGGGAAAAAGGGCGTGACTTGCAGTTTAAACTCATCCCCCTGATTCATGCGGTTTTTCTCGAGAGCAATCCGATCCCCATCAAGACCGCTCTCGCTCAGATGGGCAAATGCACGGGGGAACTGCGCTTACCCTTGACGCCGATGTCCGAAGGCAATTTCAAAAAGCTGAGACAAGCGATGACCGAGTTCGGTCTGCTCTAGCTTCGCAGGAGTTCAAATTAAAAATTTCAAACGATGACAGCAGAAGTTGGACTCAAATCCCCCTCGATCCCTCTTTTTCAAAGGGGAAAGTTCTAAAGGAGAAGAGAAAATTCTCAATCACGCGAAGACCTCCGCTCTTTGAAAAAGAGGGGAAGGGGAGATTTTTGAGCGGAATGAGGCAGTAGTTGCGCATCGAACTTTTCGCATAGGATACTAAGGCCTCGTGACTCTCGGACTCATAGTGTGCGGTGTCGGCGGAAGGATGGGTGGAGCGGTAGTGCGGGCAATAGCGCAGAGCCCCGACTTTAAGCTCACTGCGGCGATTGATAAGCGGGGTAGCGCCAGGCTGGGAAAAGACGCCGGCGAAATTTCTGCTGCCGGACGTCTGGGCGTCAGCGTCAGTGACGCCATCGAGCCTCATCTAAAATCCAACACCGTCATCATCGATTTCACCAATGCGCAAGCGTCTCTCAACACTCTTCGGGCCGCGGCGGGAAAAAAAGCACCGATGGTTATTGGCACCACCGGCTTTGACGCCCAGCAATTGGCTGAAATCAAGAAGCTCTCACGCCGCACTCCGGTGATTGTCGCCGCCAACACGAGTTTGGGTGTGAACTTGCTTGTGAACGTTCTCGGGAAAGTAGCGGAGAAGCTCGGCGATGATTACGACGTTGAAATCATCGAGGCGCACCACCGGTTCAAAAAAGACGCTCCGAGCGGAACAGCCCTTGCCATGGGAAGGGCCATCGCAAAGGGTTTGAATCGCGACCTCGACGCCGTAGGCATTAATGGCCGCAAAGGTATTGTCGGCGAGCGCGGCAAGAAAGAAATTGCGCTTCTCTCGGTTCGCGCCGGCGATATCGTTGGCGAGCATACCGTGATCTTTGGCGGCATCGGCGAGCGCATCGAGTTCATTCACCGTGCCCACAGCCGCGACACCTTCGCCCGCGGCGCCATTCGCGCTGCCCAGTGGTTGGCGAGGCAAAAGCCGGGACTCTACGGTATGCAAGATGTGTTGGGATTCGATTAACCTCGACGTTTTTCAATCGCCTATCACGTCGACATCACACCGAAGATTATAATAGTTATGAGACAAGTATAATCCTTTTGGCTCTCACGGGAGCGCGCCGGTTTACTCGCGTCTCTTTTTGACTCTTCTCCGTCCATCCATTACATTGAAGTTTATTTGCAACGAAATTGGGTGACTTGATGGTTGACATGGACAAAATCGTGTCGCTGTGCAAGCGGCGCGGTTTTATTTTTCAGTCTAGCGAGATATACGGCGGGCTCGGCTCGGCGTGGGACTACGGGCCCTTGGGTGTTGAATTCAAGAACAATATCAAACGCCTGTGGTGGCGGGATAACGTTCATTACCGGGACGACATGGTGGGGTTGGACGCGGCGATTACCATGCATCCAAAGGTTTGGGAGGCGAGCGGCCATTTGGCGAGTTTCTCGGATCCGTTTACCGGCTGTGCTGATTGCGGGCGCCATTATCGCGCTGATCAGATCGTTGACGCGATTTGGAATTCACGCTGGTTTCGCGCCCTCAAGAAAATGCTCGAAGGCCCAGCGGCGAAAAAGGATGTGCAAAAAGCCATTGAAAACTGGGTCCACAGTGACGGGAAAAAACTCGCGCCCCATCTGACACCAGGCGCGGTGACCGGCGATCTCCAACTGACAATCGAAGGACCCGGCGATCCAAGATTTCTGGAGTTACTGCGTCACCTGGCTTACGGCTCAAATGGCAATGCCATGGGCTTGCTGTGTCCTAACTGCGGTAGCGCTAAACTCTCCGACCCCAAGCCCGCGAGTCTCATGCTCGAAACTTTTCTCGGGCCGGTGAAGGAAACCGCCGTCAAAACTTATCTCCGGCCAGAAACCGCGCAAGGGACATTCGTTAACTTCGACAACGTGCTTCAATCGATGCGCAAGAAGCTGCCGTTTGGTATCGCGCAAGTGGGGAAGTCTTTCCGCAACGAGATAACGCCGGGAAATTTTACTTTCCGGACGCGCGAGTTCGAGCAGATGGAAATCGAGTTCTTTGTCATGCCGGGCACGGATGAGGAGTGGCACCAACGATGGATCGACGAGCGGTTCGCTTGGTATCAGAAGTACGGTATTCGCAAAGAGAATATCCGCTTGCGAGAGCACGATAAGGACGAACTCGCTTTTTATGCTAAGAGGTGCGTTGACGTGGAGTACCTTTTTCCCATGGGATGGAGCGAACTCGAAGGTATTGCCAACCGCACCGACTATGATTTGAAACAGCACGCGCAACATAGCGGTAAGGCGCTTGAATACTTCGACGAAGAAACAAAGCAGAAGCTCGTGCCGTACGTAATCGAGCCGGCGGCCGGAGCGGACCGCTCAGCGTTGGCGTTTCTGGTGGATGCGTACCACGAAGAGGAGGTCAGGGGAGAGAAGCGCGTCGTGCTGAAATTGCATCCGGAACTGGCGCCGATCAAAATCGCTGTGCTGCCGTTGCTGAAGAAAAACGACCAGATTGTCGAGACCGCGCAAAAACTTTGCGCCCAGCTACGCCAGCGCTGGTATGCCGTCTACGACGATACCGCTTCCATCGGCCGGCTATATCGGCGCCAGGACGAGGTGGGGACGCCGTTCTGCGTTACCGTGGACGTGCAAACGGTGGGCGATGACAGAGCGCCGGCGGATGAAAAAGTTACCATCCGCGACCGCGACACGATGCAGCAAATCCGTGTTCCAATGACGACGCTGTCAAGCGTGATGGAGCAGCTGATGGAGGGCAAGTGGGCCGAGCTTGCCCTGCAATATGGGATCGAGAAGGACTGACCTCCGTCTTCGGGAACGTAACCAAAGGACGCAGCAATTCTTCGACACTACTATCGCGTCAAGTTTCTCATCAAACGCTACCGGCGCCTGTTGATTCTGGGGGTTCTGTCGCTTGTCGCGACCGACTTTGCCGGCATGGCGATCCCTTGGTTGATCAAGGGCGGCATCGACACGGCGCTCCACCGCGGCGCTGGTGAATCGTTTTCGCTCAAGTATCCTCTGCTGATTCTGGGGGCTGCCGCGCTGCAAGGGTTTTTCCGCTATTGCTGGCGGATCAACATTCACGGCTTCTCGCGCCGCTGCGAGGCGGAGCTGCGCGACCGGGTATTCTCCCATCTGCAAAAGCTGCCCCTCAGCTATTTCCAGCACACCAAGACTGGCGATTTGATGTCGCGTCTGACCAACGACGTTCAAGCCGTGCGCGAGCTGATGGGCTTTGGTTCACTGGCTATAGTGGATGCCATCGTGGTGATCGTATTTAGTTTGAGCCTCATGATCACCATCGATCCGTGGCTTACCCTGTGGTCGATGCTGGCCATGCCGCTGATCACGGTGGTGGTGCGTTTCTTTGGCCGGCATATTTTCACTTGGTCGCGCGATAGACAGCAGCAACTGAGCGTCATGAGCACCTATGTGCAGGAAAACCTGTCGGGGATACGGGTGGTTCAGGCCTATGCGCAAGAAAACAATCAGCTCGCCGGCTTTGACGCCATCAGTTCCGACTACCGGCGCAAGACGATGTGGCTGGCGACCTTGTGGGGAATCTTTTGGCCGCTGATGCAAGTGCTCGCCGGCATCGCGGCTACTGTAGTTCTATGGTTAGGCGGGCGCCAGGTCCTACAAGGTACCATGACGTTAGGTGAGTTCGTCGCCTTCAACGGTTATCTCGGCATGCTGACCTGGCCGCTCATGGCAGTCGGTTACGTGGCCAATCAATATCAACGGGGCACCGCCGCACTTTCGCGGTTGGTTGAAGTGCTTGACGCTCCGGTGTCTGCGCGGTATCGAGTTCTACCTTCTCACGATGGGTCGGGACCGATGGAAGGCTCCATTGAGTTGCGCAATCTTAGTTTTTCTTACGACGCCGATAGTGTGCCGGTCTTGAACCATATCAATCTCAAGATTCCCGCAGGAACAAAATGCGGCATCATCGGCGAAACCGGATCGGGCAAAAGCAGTCTCGTGCATTTGATCCTGCGGCTTTTCGAGCCGCCGGACGGCACCGTCTTTATCGACGGGGTCGACGTTAAGCAAATTCCGCTGCGGCGATTGCAAGATGATATCGGATTCGTTTCGCAGGACATTTTTCTCTTTTCCGGAACCGTCCGGGAGAATATTCTGCTCGGCGCCGAAAACGGCGGGCAGGCAAGCGTCGAGGCGGCGGCCCATGTGGCACAACTGCTGCCCGCCATCCGGGAGTTCAGCCACCAATTCGAGACGGTGATCGGCGAACGCGGGGTTCGTCTCTCCGGCGGCCAAAAACAACGGGCCGCGTTGGCGCGGGCGATCATCAAGAACCCACCGATCCTTATTCTCGACGACGCCTTCTCCAGCGTTGACGTGGAGACCGAAGAACAAATCCTCGCGGAGTTGAAAAAATTCATGCAGGGCAGGACGACGTTGCTGATCTCCCATCGCATCTCGACGGTGCGAGAGTCCGACTTCATCATCTACTTGAGAGGCGGGGAAATCATCGAACAAGGAAGCCACGACGAGCTTTTGGCCCGGCGCGGCGCTTACTACCAGCTCTATCAAAGGCAACGCCTGGTGCGCGAAGTCGAAGCGATGGACCATAAGGAAGAACGATTGTGAAAGCAGAGATCCATCGGGACGACGAAATCCTGGGTAAAGCGTACGACGCGCGTCTCATGGCGCGCATCCTGCGCTACCTGGCTCCTTACTGGAAGCTGCTGGCCATTTCCTTCCTGTTTCTTTTACTGCACACCGGAACGCAGCTTTTGGGTCCGTATATAACGAAGGTCGCCGTGGATCGTTACATCAGCCATCAGGATGTCCACGGACTGGATCTGGCGGCGTGGGCTTACCTGGGAAATGTCTTTCTTGGCTTCGTGATTCTCTTCGTGCAGACCTATACCACCGAGTATACCGGCCAACGCGCCATGCACGATCTCAGGATGGAAATTTTTTCTCACCTACAAAAACAGGACATGGCCTATTTCGACCGCAACCCTGTCGGTCGCTTGATGACCCGGACGATCAACGACGTCGAGACGCTCAACGAACTTTTCAGCACTGGTGTCGTCGGTCTCCTGGGAGATGTCTCTATTGTTTTCGGCATTGCGGTGGCGATGCTCTGGATGGAGTGGAAGCTGGGACTCGTCTGCCTCATGGCGTTTCCGCTGATTCTCTACCTGAGCCGCTTCTACCGCCGGCGCGCGCGGGAGGTCTATCGGGAAAGCCGGCTGATCTTGGCGCGGCTCAATGCTGATCTACAGGAAAATATCGCCGGGGCGGGCACGATCCAGGCTTTCGGACAGGAAGGCAAAATGTACCGGCGCTTCCAAGACATCAATTTCGCCTATCGAAATGTCCTGCTTCGAAGCGTCCGCTACAACGCGGTGTTCTTTCCAATTATTGAAATTTTCAGCGCGCTGACCATCGGCCTACTTCTGTGGTACGGCGGCGGGTTAGTGGTTCAAAATGTCATTCAAGCGGGCGTCATTGTCGCCTTCGTCCAATACATCCAGCGCATGTACCAGCCGATTCGCGATTTGGCGGAGAAATATAACATCTTGCAAGCGGCGATGGCGTCTTCGGAGCGCATCTTCACGCTTCTTGATACGCCGGCGACGATCGGGAATCCCGAGCAGCCGAAGAACGCAGGGCGTTTTCGGGGTGAAGTCGAGTTTAACGACGTGTGGCTTTCGTACAACCCGGGCGAGCCCGTGCTTAGAGGAATCTCATTTCATGTGCGCCCGGGAGAAAAAGTGGCGCTGGTGGGCGCCACCGGCGGCGGCAAAACATCGATCATCTCCGCTCTTGGCCGCTTCTATGACATCGAGCGCGGCGCAATTGTTGTCGATGGTATCGATGTGCGCGAGTGGGACAAGCAGGCTTTGCGCCGGCATCTCGGCCTTGTGTTGCAAGACGTTTTTCTTTTTTCCGGTGACATCGCAGCGAACATCACCTTGAGAGATCCTCGCATCGACCACCAAAAGATGGTCGAAGCGGCGCGGCGCGCCCACATCGCGCCGTTCATCGAACGGCTGCCAAATCAATACGGGGAAGAAGTGCAAGAACGAGGTTCGACCCTGTCCCAAGGTCAGAGACAACTCTTATCGTTCGCCCGAGCGCTGGCCTTTGATCCCAGGATTCTCATTCTCGACGAAGCGACCAGTTCCGTGGACACCGAAACCGAATTGCTTATTCAGGACGCCCTTCAAGAACTGTTGAAAGACCGGACGGCGTTGATCATTGCGCACCGGTTATCAACGATTAAGAATGCCGATCGCATTCTTGTGATACACAAGGGTGAGATATGGGAGCAGGGAACACACAGTGAACTGCTTGGGCAGGGTGGATTGTACTCGCGCCTTTACGATTTGCAGTATCGATTCCAGGAAGCGGAAGGGCAAGAGCAGGGAGCATGGATAGCGGAGCAGGGAGCGCGGGGTAGAGATCATGGAGCGAAAGGGCCAAGCGCAAAAAGCAGCGAACCTTCGGTGTAGCCGTAGGTCGCTTTCAGTTGAAGAAAAGCAAGGCCACTCGGTGCTCCCTTCTGTGCCATCACACAATCAATCCAACCGGCGCCGGGGCGTGGAATCCAGGGAAAATTCTGCTGAGATCTTTCTGACCGAGATGGCGCGCGATCACTTCTCCGCACACGGAGCGAAAGTCCGTCGTTAAATTCAAGTCGCGACCTTCATAGAGCAACTCCGGCGCTATGCCCGGCCAGCGGCCGTAAACTTTGCCGCCGCGGACCGCCCCGCCCAGAGCAAACATAACGTTGGCGTGGCCGTGGTCGGTGCCGCGGTTGCCATTCTCACGCGCGGTGCGGCCAAACTCAGACATGGTGAGGAGCACCACATCGTCCATTCGATCTCCGATGTCACGATAGAAAGCCGCCAGGCCTTCGGCTAATTCTTTGAGCCGATTGGCCATTTGACCAGTGGCGCCGCCTTGGTTCACGTGGGTATCCCATCCTTCAATTTCTGTGAAGGCGATCTCCAGTCCAACGTTGGCTTTGATGAGTCGCGCGATCTGTCCGAGACCGGCGCCGAGCCGTCCGTTGGGGTAGCGCTCGGAAGAAGCGGGAATTTTCGTTTGGACCTGTTTCAGGTCGTTCATGGCCGCAAAGAGGTTTTGCCCGCTGAAGCGAAACAACGAATCCGCGGTGGTGGCATAGAGTCTTTGCAGCGAGCCCGCCATCGCTTCGTTGCGCAGGCGGAATTCCTCGATGGAAGACAACGTCAGCGCCGGCGCGCTGCCAACGAGGATACGCGGCAGTTGAGGGGTGACGGCGACACCACGGAAAGGCGATTCGTCCTTTTTCTTTTCGTTCAAATAACGATTGAGCCAACCGTCCGCTGTGCTCTTGATCCCCGGGGTGCCGATCTCCATATAATCCTGAGCGTCAAAGTGAGAGCGCGTATTATTAGGCGATCCCGCGGCGTGGACGATGGCAAGATGACCTTTGTCGTAAATACTCTTAAGCGGCGCCAGCGCGGGGTGGAGCGCGTAGAAGCCATCGAGATCGATGGCTCGATTTTCCCCTGACGCTGGCTCCGCGATGGCGATGCTCTGCCTGAGAGAATAGTAAGCGCGGTCCTTGAAGGGAATGACGGCGTTCAATCCATCCATGGCGCCGCGCTGAAAAACCACCACCAAGGCTTTGCCGCGGCCGACTTGCTGCGCCTCAGCCGCCCGCACCAGAAACGACGGAGGCAGGCCCAAAGCGAGAAATCCTAAGCCGCTGGATTTGAGAAAACCGCGACGTGAGATATTCATGACTACCTCCGTTGGAATTCCGGCGCAGCCATGAGCAGGGCGATGGACTGGCTGCCTTCAGTCTGCGAAAGAGCCGAGCGAGTGGCGGGCGAGAGCGCGTCGGGCGCAACGAGTCGCGCGAAGGATTCTCTATCGCCGGCCACTTCAGGGCTAAAACGGGATCCGGGAATTCGATTTCCGACTAGATCCGACGCGAAATTCATGCGTGTAAGCAGCATATCAGGGCTGGTCCACGAACTGCCAATGTCGGGATAGCCGGTGGGAGGCTGGGCCAAAAAGAGCGGTTCTCCCATACGGCCGAGATAGCGCAAGAGTTGATGAGACATTTGAACCTCGGTCCCAGTCGCGCGCAGGGCGCTGGCAACATACTCCAGGGGCATTTTTACTTTGGCCTGGAAGGCTTCCGGCGCAAAGAACTCCGGCGCCTCGAAGATCGCGCGCAAGACTGTTGGAATATCGCCATCGCTTTGGCGGAATGCTTCCGCGGCTTTGTTGACTATCGATGATGGAGGTTGGTCGGCAACGAATCGGCGCGCCAGCTTTAGCGAGATGAAACGCGCCGTTGCAGGATGATGCGCAAGTAGGTCGAGGACCGTCAATCCATCTTCCATGCCTCCGCCCGCGGGAATGCGGTGGCCGAGGACGATTTTCTCGCCTGGGTCATGAATCCGCGGCTCAAATTGAAACACTCCCTCGCCCCGTGGTTGGCGAATGGTCCAACCGGTAAAGCAGCGGGCGACTTCCTGGACATCCTTTTGGGTATAACCGCCGTCGACGCCGAGGGTATGGAGTTCCATAAGCTCGCGGGCATAATTCTCATTCAAGCCGCGCCGCCGGTTATTGGGTGCAAAGCGCGCGGCCAATGAATTGGGACTAGCGCTGAGCCAGTTGTCGAGATAAAAAAGCATCGCTGGACTCTGGGCGGTGGCGCGCAACAGATCTTTAAAGCGGCCGAGCGCATGGGGTCGAATCGTGTCGCGATCGTAGGAGGTGGAGAGCCAGCGGTCCGCGCCTTTGGCAGCGAAGATGTTGAAGTGATTGCTCCAGAAGCCGGCCATCGCTTCGTGGAGCTGCCGTTGGCTATAAACGGCGCGCAGCAGCCGCATTTGTTGGAGTTCTACGATGACCACGCGAGGCCCTTGCATCATCTCCTGCCCTCTCATCATCTCCGGGTTTTGCGCGGCCTGTTTGGGTGGCGGATAAAGCTCGATAAGCTCCCGGCTGGTCAAACGCATAGTCTTAAGTCCGGCGAGCTTATCTTCGAGGGAAGCGTCGGAGATTTTTTCCGGGTGCAGCTGTTCATCCAAGTAGGCATGCATCCCCATGCGGTTGATCTTCTGAATTTCTTGGCGCGTCGGCCCGAAACCGGTTCGGTTCAGCAAATGAACTACCTTCTGCTCTTGGGTCAGGGGCGTGTTCATGGCTTAATCCTTTTCCTTTAGTTTCTGGTTTTCTCTAAACTTTTCGCGCAACGCCTTGCGCTCTTCCGGCGTGAGCTGCCTTATCCGGTCGCGGAATTTCTCGCGCAATTCCTGTTTTTCTTCCGGCGATAGCCGTTCCGCTCTTTCGGAAAATTTTTGCTTTAGCTGTTGCTTTTCCTCGGGAGACAATCGCTGGTATTTTTCTCGGAACTGCTCGCGCAGCTGCTGCCGTTGTTCGGGCGACAGCTCTTCGAAGCGCCGTCTAAGCGCTTCGCGGCGCTCCGGAGGAAGCGCGCGCCACCGCTCCCAACGCTCGCGCAGCTGCTGCCGTTGCTCGGGGGTTAGCTTCTGCCAGCGGTCGAAATTTTTCTGCACCGCGGCTTTTTCGTCAGGTGACATGTGACGCCAGTTGTCGAACTTTTTTTGCAAATCGCTCTTCTCTTCCGGCGACAGAGCTTGCCAGCGCTGGAAACGCTCGCGGAGCTGCTGCTTTTGTTCAGGGGTCATCCGCTGCCAACGTTCAAGCTGCTGCTGGTCGGTCTGTGCCTGGCTCCACGCGGGAACCGGCGGAATAGGGAGAATCGAAAACAAAAGAAAACCCAGGAGTCTTGCGCGAGGTTTCATTTTCCCCCCTCCCTCTTCTTCACCACCTGGGATTTCTGAGCGCCGGCGTCTGCCGTGGTTTTGGCGGCGGAATCGACGTTCTGCATGTCCTGCATCAGGTCGATATGTTTGATCATTTCCATGTTCTTCAGCAGTTCCATCATCTGCAGCATTTCTTTGTCGGGCCGCTCAACGTCTTTGGGAACCGCTGCGATTGCCCCTCTTGAAGGAAGCAAGCTGACAAACACTAGCCAGGCCGCTAACCTCAGCAGCGCGATTTTCATGTTGTTCCCTTGGCGGGACTGTCGGAACTTTCCAGGAAGTCCATCGCATCCAGGACTTCCATGTTTTTAAAGAATTCCAAATTCTCGGCCACCGGCAGCTCTTCGATCAGCGCCTGGTCATCCGGCGGTGGTTCCTGGGAGCGCCAGAATGTTTTTCCGAGCGTAATGGTTAAAGCCAGCGCAACCACGGCCGCCATGGCGATGGCCGATCTTGGCCATGGCTGCAACAAACCGAGTAAGCTTTGCCACCATGCTTTTTTCTCCCGGACTTCGGACAGCTTCAGACGCATCTCGCGGTTATAATCGGTCCAGAAAGTCTCCGGGGGATCGTCGTTCATCACTGTCGATGGCAGGATTGACGCCATTTCCTGCATGTAAAGACGGCAGGGTGCGCATTCTTTGATATGGTTTTCTACTCGAGTCTGCTGGGCGCCGCTCACCTCTTTATAGTAGTAGAGCACCAGATCCTCTTCCATGTTCTTACAGGCGCTATTTTCATTTCCTGCCATGGTGTCCTCCTAAGCGAATTCCGACAAATCCTCGCGCAGCGCTCTAACCGCGCGGTGCAAATGCACTTTGACCGTGCCCTCGGCGGTCTGCATGATCTCGGCGATCTCTCTAATCGAAAGCCCCTGATGGTTTTTGAGAATAAACGCCGTTCGTTGCTTTGGCGGTAGCGATTCCAGAGCTTCTCCCACTTTGCGGGAGAGCTGGCTGGCGATGACCTGCTGATCGGGCGTGGCGAGATTTCCCGTCGGGTGGCTCGGCTCTATCTGATTCTCGACGGTTTCGTTGAATTCTTCGGCTGGAGCGCGTTTTTGCCGGCGCTTGTAGTCAAGGCAGATATTGACCAGAATCCGGTAGAACCAGGTGTAAAAACCTGAGCGCCCGTCAAAGTTGTTGAGGTGCGTATAAGCGCGCAAAAAAGCCTCCTGCGATAAATCCTTTGCCTCCTCCCGGTCACGCGCAAAATCGAAAGCTATCCTGTAAGCCTTCTGTTGATGGCGTTGCACGAGTTCCTCAAACGCCGTCTGATCGCCTTTTTGTGCCAGCGCAACGAGTTGTTCATCTCCAAGCTTCACAGGGGGACTCCCACTCATGAAGCTGATTATACCACGCGCGAAGGGAGATTGATGGCCGCCGTGACTTATCGCCACGGCCGCGGACGAGTTAAACAAAGGATCAATTTCCTGCTTTGTGTTCCCTAATGTCGTGTTTGAGCTCGCGCCGGTCGGCCCCGAGTTCTCGATGGTCTCGCCCTAATCTCCTCTAGATCGTGCCTAATCTCACCATCCGCCGCCAATATCGTCCCGCCTAAAAAGAACGAACCCGCCACGAAACCAAATGCGGCGATGATCTTGAGTTTGTCCTTAAAGCTGTCTAACCTCCGCTATCCATTAGGATTTTGCCCGAGCAATGAACGTTAGACGGCGGTTATATGGGAAGGTTTACCGCTCCATTCGGGCCCGAATTGGTTGAAGCAACGGGCGGTAGATCGGTTTCAAATTACTGGATTTTTTATGGATTCTAACGAAGGATTTTGTTGCCTGATTTTGACAAAGGCGTGATCAACGCGCCTATCGTCTAGAAACAGACATCGAGGCTCGCGTTGTCGAGGTTTTCAACCATGACGCTAATCAAACCTGGACTCAAACCTGTTCTGAGGTTTTTCCTCTGGAATCGTCTGCGACTGCTTCTCGCCAAATGGCGGGCAATCCACCGAAGTCTTGTCCATGGGGGCACAAGGAATCTGATTCGTAAAGTGGCCCGACGAGCCGACATGACTTCCATGATGTCCTCTATGGTCACCCGAGTGGCCACCATGCCCGCCCGAGTGGCCACCTCCATGTCCTCCGCCACCATGTCCTCCTCCGCCATGTCCTCCTCCGCGTGCTAAGGCAGACGAGGCGCCGAAGACAAAGATTAGGCTGAGGATTAGCGCAAGCGTCCGGATTCTCCATATTAGATGTTTGGTTGGTCTGGCGAGAACGCATCTCATGGCGTACCTCCCAAGATGACGCTCGTATACTATGAGCGCCAACGTCGGTCAAGCGCAGGTGGCGGGTTAAGAGTGTGTTGATAATCTGGCCTCTGAGAAAAGCTTTGGCCCAATTGTGATTCTTGTCGCTTGCACTTGTTCGATCAAGTTTTTGTTTAGTTCTATAAGTCGATTGGCTCTTGCTGTAGAGGAACTACAGCTTGACACGAGGTTCGCTGTGTACTACGCGGAGAAACTACAAAACAGGTTTTTCCCCGGAGGACAGCTTGGAAAGGCTGGTACTAAAATTTCGTTTCGGTCACATTGATCCCGGCGGCGGTCGAGGCGCGCAGGACCAGACGCGGACCGCGTTACGAATTCTACCAGGTTGTCCCCACAAATATCATGTTTGGTGACTGCCGTGCTGGGCATAAAAGATTTTACCAAGGAGGCCGTTGATGTCTCAGCGTTAGCGCTGAAGAGGAAAATCGCTAAACGAGATTGCGGCTCACCAGCTCATCTTTGACATACGCGTAATAAATGGATGCCGCAATCAGGCCCGGCATACCAAACGCTGCCTCCATCGCGAGCATGGCCAGCAATAACTCCCAGGCGTGCGCGCGTATCTGCGTGCCGATCAAATGCGCGTTCAAAAAATACTCGAGTTTATGAATCACAACCAAGAATAACAGCGATGCAATTGCGACTGATAGCGAGACGCTCAGACTCAGTACCACAATCATCGTATTGGAAACGAGATTCCCAATTACGGGAAGAATCCCGACGAGGAACGTGATGACGAGCATTGTTTTGGCCAAAGGTAGATG
>Ga0209684_1000049_pt1 | contig 20444 bp, 19 predicted proteins | sample PanSoiPlot6MoBio_FD_188322 | JGI IMG/M metagenome (GOLD analysis project Ga0209684, IMG submission 188322) | Tropical forest soil microbial communities from Panama analyzed to predict greenhouse gas emissions - Panama Soil Plot 6 MoBio (SPAdes)... | ecosystem: Environmental > Terrestrial > Soil...
TCCGAGCGCAATTCCTTGCGGTCTTGCCGGACCTCTTTTCGCGCTCCACGGATATCGGCGAAATCTTTTCGAATCTCGGGTTTATTATGGTGGCCACGATTGGCATGGTGGAAATCACGCTTAAAGTGATCATTATATCGCCGATCGTGATGTTCCTGCCATTTCTCATCATGCCGATTGTTCCAACGATGTTGCTCTTCGTGCTTTTTGGTATCTGCTGAGGCCGGCGTCCCTGGGAGTAGTAGAGCTCCCACAAGGAGTCCGCCCAAAAAAATGGATTTGTTGTTGGTCATATATAAACCCTCCTTTTTCTGAAAAATTTAACCGTGTTCACTCTTCAACCTACTGACGGTTCGACTACTAGTACTCTTGCTGCCTTAGCTGCTGCGTTCCCTGGCGGTTCCGCTCGATGGTGCGCTGGTTCTGCTGAATCTGCTGCTGGTTGTATTGGTACTCAGCCTGCTCTTGGCCTTGCATGTAATCACCAATCAATGCGCCGGCTCCTAAGCCGACGCCGCCGCCGATTGCAGCGCCGGCGCCGGGATGTCCCACCGCGGTGCCAATAAGTCCGCCAGCTGCAGCGCCACCGAGAGCGCCGACCGCGGCACCTTTTTCCCTTGTTGTCATCGGCCCGCCTGCGCAGCCCACGGCTGTCACAGTGGCAAGAGCTACCGCAATGATCCCTAGAGACAAATTGTATTCAGTCGTCTTCTTCGCCATATTCCCTCCTGCGTTTTATTATCGTGCGATCCGGATCGGGCCGCTGAAGGAGCAACGGATGTGCCATCTAACTGACTGAAGCTAAGCAGCTGTTATGTCTCGCATCGTTGGAATTAGGCATGAACGTGTCTAGTAAAAATTACTGAGTGCGGAGCGAAAATGTTCGTATCCACTGGTGCGGATGGTTCGCCTAAAATTATAGACGTGCTTTGAGTAGCGATAAGTAACTTATGCGGTCACGCCATGACAAGAATACTAGGGAGCAGTCAAGAAAAGATCCTAAGCGACAACGAGAAAGAATCCGTTTTCGCCATCACTTGTCTACCTTGAGCGCCTCGTGGAAGGGTTCGAGATGACAGATATTTAACCGTCATTTTTCGAGCGAGAAATCTTTCTTAAATTGGGCGTACGATATGCTCCAAGTGAACGACTACCTTCGTCTCCCGCTGCTTGACTAGCCGCCCTCACTGAGGTTATAGGTGCGCCGTTTAGAAGGAGAACGCAATGCCAAGGAATGCGAGCAAAACTCTGCTTAGTTTGTATTTCCCTATGATGCTGGCTGGCAGCTTGTCACTTTTCGGATTTAAGCCGGCCTTTGGGCAGGCACCAACCGATGCACAATGGAAATTCCACCTTGAGGAAGCGAGAATTGAGGATGTGCATCGAGCCATCAAGCTAGGGCAAATCACCTGCCAAGGAGTCGTGCAAGCGTACATCAACAGAATCCGCGCCTATGACGGCGCCTGCGTGGAGCTTGCCAACCCCAACGATGGCAACGATCCAAAAAACTTCTTTCCTAATGTCAGCCAGTACACAGGGACTCCTCTTCAACCTGGAACCATGCGACCAACCATTTCCGATCCATCGAAGCTGCAAATGTACGGCACCATCAGGGGCGTGAAAAACGCTGGGCAAGTGCGATCGTTGAATACCGTCAACATCCGCGGCGAACGGTCTGTGACCTGCAAAGCCGCATGCGATGCGCATCCTTCATCCGGTCCTCTTCCGAACACATGCAATCAGGCGTGCGATGCGTTTCGCGCACAGCCGGACGCCCTCGAGCGCGCCATGGAACTGGATCAGAAATTTGGTACCAATCCAGATTTAGCTGCGCTGCCTCTTTATTGCACTCCGTTCTCCGTCAAGGATGTATTTGATGCGAAGGATATGCGCTCGACTGGCGGTGCGGACGTCGCCTATGCCATGGACGCCGCTCCGGCCGACTCAACCATCGTGGCAGAACTACGGGCCAAAGGCGCCATCATTCTCGCTAAGGCCAACTTGAGCGAATACAACGGCGCCAGCGGCGATCCGGGTGGCGAGGCCAAACCAGAATCCGTTGTCCTCGGAGCTGGAAATTCTCGCAGTACCTGGGGTGGAAATCCTTGCAACCCGTATGATACGGAGCGCGCCCCTGCACAAGCAGCGTCCAGCTCCGGCTCGGGTGTGTCGGTGGCGGCTAATTTGGTACTGTGTTCCATTTGCGAAGAGACGGGAGGTTCCTGTCGTGTTCCCGCCGCCTACAATGCGCTCGCTTGCTTGACAACAACCAAAGCCATCATCCCCTACGGCGGCGGCATCGGTGCTGATCCGTTTATCGACCGCGCAGGTATCATGTGCCGGACAGTCAAAGATACGGCCATCGTGCTTGATGCCCTCAAGGACCCGGCGCGTGGATACTACGATCCAAGAGACATTTATACCGCGCTGCCGAAAGCCTTGATTTCGAAGGAGCCGTACACCAGTTTTGCCGACAACAGGAGCCTCGCGGGCATTCGTATCGGCATCGTTCGCGAATTTATGGTGAAACACGTCGAGAACGACGCGGCCATCAGCGACCAAATCAATAACGAGATCAAAACAGTTCTACGCGATCGGCTCGGAGCGCAACTGTTCGAGTCCGTCGACGTGCTCTATCCCGACGACCCGACCATTCCTAATCTGAATCCGACGTTTCAACAAGCGCTGGCGGAGATCTTGCCGCTCCATATGCCTGAGTATTTCTTTAAGACCAACAGTTCCGGTGCCGCTGAATTTCCATTTTTTGCTAGCAAGGTTAATGTTGCCGTGGGCTCGACACCGGGAACGGGGGTTTTAACGCCGGCGGAGTACATGGTTCGCGTCGCACTAGGTCTTGAAAAATTGCCGCCGAATTTGAATATCCGCCGCATCACCAATTTCCCGCGGACTTCGAGCTTCAGGTTTCATCTCGCCCAGTACTTGCATCAACGAAACGACGCCCGGGTAAAGGATTTCGCGACACTCAATGCCAACGCCACATACTATTCCGATGATAAACTGGCGGCTTTCATTAATTGGGAGAATACAAAAGATATTCGCTCCGAAGGGATCACCGAGCGGGTAAAGATGCGGGAAGTGATGCAACGCGTCGTGCTCAAGGTGATGCGCGAAAACAACCTCGATGTGCTGGTAAGTCCGCTCACAACGATTCCGATACCCAAAATTGGCGGTCCGGTTGAGCCTGAGGTTAACAGTCGGCCGAGCAACCGGTTTGCCCTTACCGCCGATGCCGGAATTCCCGAGGTGGTTGTTCCGGCGGGCTTTAACCGAATCGTTTACGAGCCGAAATTTACTTTGAGTCAGGACACAAAAAGCTATCGTAATGTCACGGGCAGCGAGCGGACGTTGTTCGAAGGCTTGGGCTTGCCGATTAGTCTGTCATTCTGGGCAGGTCCCGGTGAGGAGGCGATGCTGGTGAAGGTAGCTGCGGCCTACGAGGCTGCGACCAACCACCGTCGGCCGCCACCTGCATTTGGGCCGCTGCCGGGGGAACCGTGAGAACGGTAGCCTAACCTCTTCCAAAGAACGGTGGGTGCATCTTTTCGCCTGGCTTTCTGCCGCGAACGGTCTCGGTGAACCAGAACGGCTTTAGAACTCCTACCAGCGCGCTGACAACGAAGCTTAGAACAGCGCTATAATACAATATACCGGGCACAATGCCCCCGGGTTGTCTCACCACAAACGCTGCCGCTACCGCAACAAAACACCCCGCGAAGCCAGACACCAGAAATCTTCCGGACGTGCGCAACTGTCCTCCAGAAGTAAACGCCATCAATGCCGCGCCAACCATAAGCCCAAGAAAGGGTGCCAGCGGAAAGAGGATTATTTCGGCGATGGGCGTGCGAGCAAACATCGGATTCAATTTCGCGGCAGGCGGATCCAAGACGTGAAACCAAGGGTCTAATATCTCCAGCACCGCCTCCACGCGCCGTTCGACTGCAGCCTCGTGTTCACGCAATTCGCCTTCCGAAAAATGCTCGATTCGGTCCAGCAGCCCCCGGCCGTAAAAATTTTCGCTCCACTTTTTTACTAGGCTCGACTATAACCCAACCCTCTTGAACGGTGACTAGGATGAGAACCGTCCCGGCCAAGCCCCATTTCTCCAATCCATTGTTCACAAATAGCTGAGAGATCAAGTCGCTGATGCGTTCGTCTTCACCGCTCGGAATAACCACTACGACTATCGCGTAACCGGTTCTTCGATTAAACCGTTCCAGCCGCACGTCGAGGTCTTCGGCGTACCCAACTTCTAAAAAGGATGCGAAGTCGTTTACCATACCCGAGAGCCGAGGCAACTCGACGGGCGACGCTTCCTGCCCGGCATGACACTCAAAAAGCACCACAAGCGCAACGACAAGGATCCGAGGAGTAGTCATGGGATAGAGTTAGAGTTAGATTATGCTGAAAAACCCTAAGAATGCTTCGACACGCTCAGCATGAACGGAAAAATCTCCCATAATCTTAACCGCTTCTCCGTTCGTCCTGAGGCTCTCGAAGGATGAACGGAGGTTTTTCAGCAGAATCGAGTTAAACGCCTGACCCTCAAGGCATTGCTTGTTGGCACATTGGTTGGCCACACGAAGGACAAGTCGCTGCGTGGTGGAAGTAATTGTGTCCGCTCATCGCTTAGTTTCTGCCAACACTTCCTCGAGGAGTCTGTAATCGACGAGCTGGCTCGTGGGAATCTCGCCTTTGAGTTTTGCCTGCTCGCGGATCTCCTTGATCTCGGTCTTCACGGCGTCCTCCGGTGTCGTTCCATCCTTCGTGAAGACCTTGATGATCTCCCGCAGCGAAAGCGCCGCGGTCTTGCGGTCAAGTTTGAACTCATCCATCAACAGCCCGGTCACCTTTTCTTGATTTGCCGGGTCTTTGGTGAACGCCATTCCTTTGAGCGTCGCGCGGATCATGCGTTTTACCTGCGCGGAATTCGCTTTGATTTTTGCGTCGGCGGCCGCCACTCCGGCAAAGGGCGTCTGGAGATAATCGACCGCGCTCCCAAGATTCCGAAATCCCAACTCATCCGCTTTGAAGTTGAAGGGAATGGAAAGCATAGCCACGTCCGCTGCTCCGCTTTGAAGCGCAGCTAGGGAATTGGCCACGTCGCCCGTGGCAATGAATACTAAGTCATCGGGATTGAGTCCACGGGCTCGTGCCATTACCTTGGCCGCATAGGTAGGCGTCGCGACCAAGCCCGTCGTGGCCACGGTCTTTCCGCCCTTCAATTCCTCAATCGACTTGATCGTTGGCTTGGCGAACATATATATTAGCACTCTGTCCATGGTGAACATGGTGGCCTTTATCGGCACTCCGCTAGCCGCAGCGCGCATCGCTGAACCTATAGCGCTCGTGTAATCGACTTCTCCAGCAACCATGCCGGCTATGCCGACCTCAGTCTTTATGACTTCTAAGGAGACCTCCAGGCCTTCAGCTTTGTAGACGCCAAATTTATCCCCGACATAGAAGTTCAGGAACGTCATGCTCTTAGCCGGCATGGCGACCCGCACCTTTTGCGCTGGAGCTTCGCCGATCCAAAACAAACCGAGCGAGAGAAAAGCGGAAAGAAGAAAGCCGCGCGACCAATACGATGCTCGCTTCGTTTTGACTTCCGTTTTCATAGTCTTACTCCTTGCAGAGTGCATTGTTTGCCAAACCTTTAGAAGCTGGCGGAGTCTAAGGAAACCCGGAGTTTCTGTCAATTGAAATGTTTTGTTGTTATAGATAAGTGGCAGTTGATGGTATTTTAAGTCTTGTAGCTAAAATTCGGTTAATAAAGAATTCATTTTCTTGAGTCATGCCGGTGAAAGCTTGCCCCGGACCCGATCCGGGAGCGGCATCCAGAAATCATTGAAACCTGGGTTCCGGGTCGTGCCACCCTGGACTATGATCCGAGGTTGCCCGGAATGACCGTGCATTTTTGTTGCGAACTTCGGTTACAGGATACGGAAAATTCGCTGAATGCCTTTTAAGTTTTCGATCCATATGTTCCTCCCTTTGGCAAAGGGAGGCCAGGAGGGATTTTCGAGCATGGCTTCAACCCAACGCAAGCGAAATAGTAGACGGACGAAGTTAAGCTGGACGGACTTGATCTGCACCGGACCCGGCACCCTCGCGGGGAAATATATGCGCATGTTTTGGCATCCGGTGTATCGCGCGGAAGATCTTCCGGCAGGAAAAGCAAAACCGATCCGGATTATGGGTGAGGATTTCACGCTTTATCGCGGGACCGGCGGCACCCCTCACATGGTGGCATTTCGCTGTGCGCATCGGGGAACGCAGTTATCGGCAGGCTGGGTCGAAGGAGACTGTATACGCTGCATGTATCATGGCTGGCTTTACGACAGCACAGGCCAATGCTTGGAGCAACCCGCGGAGCAGGAATCCTTCGCCAAAAAGATTCGCATTCGCAGTTGTCCGACTGAAGAGTATCTTGGACTCATCTTCGCCTATTTGGGCGAGGGCAAAGCGCCGCCGCTGCCGCGCTATCCCCATTTCGAGAAAGAAGGCGTGCTGGAAGTCCTTCCCGTACAAGTATGGCCATGCAACTTTTTCCAGCGCGTCGATAATAACGGCGACACTTTCCACGTGCCCTTTGTGCATCGGGGAGCCTATTTGTCCGCCGACGTCCGCAGCGGCCTTCCAACGATCGCAAAAGAAGAGAGTCCTTGGGGTACGACCGGGTACGCCAAGTTTCCGGGCGGTTGGACTAACGTTTTGCAATTGGTGATGCCCAACGCCTACACGTTCAGAAATCCATCGCCGGACCCGAGGATTCCTTGGGACGACCGCTTTCAATGGGATGTACCGCTTGACGATCAGCAGTCTCTGCAGTTTCGCCTGCGTTTAGTGCCTCTGACTGGAGAAGCGGCGCGCCAATATCGACAGCGCCAGGCGGAAATACTAGCACAGGAAACTTTTTCCATTAGGGATGCAGGGCAAGCTGTTCTGACGGGCAAGTTAGACTTTGTCGATCTCGAAAAGCTTACCAACGACAAGATTGCACTTATCCATGCCCAGGATTACGTTTCACAGGCGGGCCAGGGAGTCATAGCCGATCGAACACAAGAGCATCTGGGTAAGTCCGATATAGGGATCATTCTATTTCGGAAAATTTGGGAACGGGAATTAAGAGCGCTCGCTGAAGGTAGGCCACTCAAAAAATGGGTGCTGCCGCAAACGGCAGGTTCTGACTTCGTGCTGGGAACAGTAAAGAATGGAATATTGGAATGATGGAGTACTGGAGTATTGACCAGAGCAACATTCCATCATTCCCCTAATCCAATATTCCATTCTTTCTTAGGCGATCATATACGGAATCTCGATCCCGCGCTGTTCATTCCATTCAGTAGCAACGAAGGACTGGCCAGTCACGTTTAGCGATTCATCTGATGCAAGATAAACTGAGCAAGCCCTCACAACTTCAGGGCTGAGCATTCTCTTTCCTTTGTTGCCGGGAATTTTGCGTATCGCCTCGGTCGCCACTATACCTCCGGGGTCAAGTGCATTTACCCGAATGCCATACGCGCTATTCTCCAGCGACATGACCTGAGTTAGGCCCTCGATGCCGAACTTGGCGGCGGAGTAAGGTCCTCTCAACGCCTTTCCCAGCTTTCCCTGCGGCGAGGATATGTTAATGATCGTTCCAAACCTCTGCTGCCTCATCATTCTCAGTGCTTCTCTGCTGCACAAAAAAGTTCCGGTGAGATTTGTGGTGAGCACCTGGAGCCAGACCTGAAGCGGAGTATCAGCCACTTCCAGATTCACTGGACCTCCTCGGGGCCAGGCAAAGCCGGCGTTGTTTACCAAAGTATCCAGCTTGCCGAACTTTTCCTTCGTCGCGCGAAACAACGAAACCACATCTTCCTCAGCAGTCACATCCGCGCTCACACCCAAAGTCTTTTCCGCCGGTAAGTCTAACCGTGTTACGGCATCATCCACATCGGGTTGATGAAGATCGCAAATGACAACCTGGGCCCCTTCCTGCGCATAGGCCTGAACAATTTCCCACCCGATACCTCTTACGGATCCCGTTACGCAGGCAACTTTGCCGGTTAGCTTCATTGCTCTCTCTGCTAAATTCTTATGCCTTCATCGTTATGTGAGTCGCGCGCAGAGGATTTTTTCTATCTCCTCCACGTTGGTCGAAGGACAATGCTCAGCGTCCGGCAGCGAGTCCGAGGTCCTGCTGGGCGCGGCGAAGATAGCTCATGTCAAGATACTTCTCCGGTGTTGGGAAGGGGCGTTGCTTATATAGCCTTTCCCCCATGAGGTCGATCAGTTGCTGAAACCCTTCCCGATTCACGGATCCGTCGCGGCTGATGATTCCCTGCGAAAGATATTCTTCGACGGTTGGGCGGGTGTACTTGAGCGGAATTCCCGTCCGCTTGGTGATCAGATCCGCGGCTTCTTCTTTGTGCGCGTGCGCCCACTGCATCGCGCGCACCATGGCTTTGAGATAGCGCACGGTGAGCTGGCTATTCGCTTCCGCCCAACGGCTATCGACGATCAAACTATGAAACTGCAAGTTGGGAACATAATCCTGAAGGCGAGCGATCTCGGGAAAGCCGAGCTCCCGCGATCGCGGCAGGTCGCCGCCGAGCACCATCGTCGCCGACGTGTTGCAGCCCTTTAGGCTCGCAAGACGCTGTGTCGTCGGCCCGCCCTGAATGATCGAATAGTCCCGATTAAGCTCCAAACCTTCCTTTTTGAGCATCTCCCTCAGAAAGATCGTGCTGCCGGAGACCAGGCTCACCACGCCAAGAGTCGTCCCCTTAAGCTCTTTGATGGTTTTATATTTGGGACAGCCGACCAGTGTGTAGGCGGCGATCGGAACCGTGCCACCAATGATTTTCAAAGATGCTCCTCTCTCAACTGCGTTGATCGCGGCTGAAGGATCTACAATGGCGACATTGATCTGACCGGCGATGAGCGCTTGAATCAACGTATCCGTCGATCCAATCAAAACGACGTCGCCCTGGATTCCCTCTTGAGAGAAAAACCCCTTATCCGTCGCCGCGTAGTTCGGCAATTGTTCGACGGTGCGCGACACATTGCCGATAATCACCCGATCCACCGCCTTCGCCGGCATCACACCAAAGCATGCAAGGCCGATAGCAAGGAAGGTCCAGCAGATGCCAAACGGCCGCTTCGCTTTCACTCGTCCCCCCGCATCAAGGCTTCTGATAATAATTAGCGTAAAAATAGTCGGCGATCTCAGCTCCCGCGGCTTTCCAAACCCCATCGTGCGAGCAGATATATTTCAAAGCCTCGTCGAGATATTTCACGCGAAATGGAAGGCCGATGACGAATGGATGCAGCGGAATAGTCATCACCCTTGCCTGAGTAGCGCCCTCTGCATATAACGTGTCGAACTGATCGCACACCATTTGCAACCAATCCTTAGGCGTATGGCCCCCCTGAAAGATCACGCGAATGTCGTTAAGCCCTTGTTGGTAAGGAATCCCGATCATCCGCCCCGACTTCACTCGCATCGCCACCGGTTGATCGTCACAGCCCCAATCGTATACATAATCAAAGCCCTCGACAGCAAGGTGATCCAACGTGTTGGGGCTTTCATCCCCTCCTCCTGGACCAAGCCAGCCACGCGGGGCTTTTCCCGTCGCCGCCGTAATGGTTTCTTTTATTTGTCGGATCACCGCGCGTTCTTCTTCCAGCGGATATTGATTGATCCGAATGTTATTGGTCACGCCGTGTCCCAACCATTCCCACTGACGCTTGTTGCCCTCTTCGATGATGGCCGGATGATAAGTGCACACGTCGGCGTTCAGCAACACCGTCGCGCGTATCCCATGCTTGTCGAGCACATCCATCATACGGAAAACACCAATCCGCGATCCATAATCCCGCAAAGCATAACCAGTGACATCCGGCAACTGTGAGCTCGGAGCGCCGGGAATGACTTTGTCAACGTGGAAAAACTCGATGTTCGGGGCCACCATCAAAGCAACCCGCGCATTGTTCGGCCACTTCATCGGTTTCCGTCTGATAATGGGTGAGTAATCGTAACGATCCGTCTGCATCCTCAGCTCCTATCGTAGAAGTGAATTGACTTTAGGCAAAACTATGACAGCCGGGATCGCTTCGTCAAGCTTTGCGAATTTCTTCGCGCTCATTCCCGGAGACTTCCCTTTTTCTTTCGGTTTACATGTGCCCTTGACTAACGAAAATAATCAAATAATCTTGCGTCCGTTGTGGCCATTGTCAGGGTGACGTCAAGGAAAGTTTTTAGTCCTAAGGGAGGAACTATGAAGCAGAGTTCGGTGCTACGATTTCTCGCCTGCATGTTCTGGGTCATATCCGGGATCGGATCAGCGTGGGGGCAAGCCAACTTTTACGAGGGAAAAACCGTTACTGTCCTTATCGGCGCGAAAAGTGGCAGTCTCGCTATCGCCGCGCAGATTGCGGCCCAGCATCTGGGAAAATACATCCCCGGCAAGCCCGCCGTGATTCTTCAACACATGCCAGGCGCCGCCCACATCCTGGCCACTAACAACGTCTTCAATGTCGCAAAGCCGGATGGCTTGACTATCCTGGCGGCCAACCCGAGTGTCGCCATCGCTCAGCTTTCCAAGGTTGAGACGGTGCGCTTCGATGTGCGGAAATTTCAGTGGCTTGGTTCCACAGGCGCCGACGGGGTGGCGCTCTCAGTCCGCTCAGACCTCCCGTACAAGACATTCGATGATCTTCGCAAAGCGGACCAGGAACTAGTCGCGGGCACGACCGGTCCAGGATCGAATGCCCACGACTTTCCGCTGCTGCTCAAGGAATTCGCCGGAGCAAAACTAAAGCTCGTTTCCGGTTATCCGGCAAACAGCGATGTGCTTTTAGCCGTCGAGCGTAAGGAAGTCGATTCGTGGTCCGCTTTAGCCACTACGATTAAACTGGCCGCGGACCGAGGAGTGGTGCGTCCGCTGGTCCGCGGGCGGGTTGCGATTCCCGGATTCGAAAACCTTCCGGTGGATGAGGATCTGACCACCAATAAAATCGGTAAAGCCCTCATGGTAATTCGCGGCCTGCCGCTCGCCATCGGCAGAGCCTTCGCCGTGCCGCCGGCGACACCCGCTCCTCGGGTTACTATCTTGCGGGAAGCCTTGATGAAAGTCATTCAGGATCCGGAATTCCAAGCCGAGTCTAAAAAGGCCAAGATCGATATGCATCACATCTTGGCGGAACAAGTGCAAAAAGACTTCAACACGATGATGAACCAGCCCCCCGATGTTTTGAAAGAGATGGGGAAATACATCAAGGCGGAAAGTTAGCCTCGTGTTTCCGAAAACCGTTAGGCGTCATTCCGGGTAACCCCGGATCAGAGTCCGGGGTAGCGCGACCCGGAATCCAGAAACGTCAAAAGCGTCTGGATACCGCTTTCGCGGGATGACGGTGGGGAGTCTGCGGATTTATTTTGTGAATTTAAGTTCCAGAACAGACCGTTGAATTTTTGAGCATGCGATTCCACGCACGGTCGCACGGAACCGTTTCAGCTTGAGCCCTTGATGAAACGTTGCACGGGCATATTGCCCTGCTCGAAGCGCGGATCGTACTTCATGCCCTCGCGGATGCGCGAGAGGTAGTTGTCTCTGTTAACACCGAACAGCTCATAGCGATACAAGTGGTTGAGCAAAAAGGTGTGCACGCCCATTTGGTAGAGTTTGCCCACGGCACCCGAAGTCAAAGCGTCATGCTCTTCTGTGGTCAATCGAAACTCTTTGAGCACGGTTTCCGGCTCAGCCGTCAGCCGCTTGCGGAAAGCGGCGTCGTTGTCTGTTAAATAGAGAATCTTATTTACCTGATATACGCTCATTTGGTTCTCCGTTGCAGTCAGTCGTTTCGCTGGAGCGTAGGGGCACGGCATGCCGTGCCCCTACGAGTTTGCGCTGTGCTTGGGACGCGGAACCACCTAATCGAATTTCCAAACCGCATAGCCGGAACCTTCGTCGCCTTCCAAAAAAAGCGGTTTCGTTTTTCCTACCGCTCCGGTGACGGTGATCCAGTTCAGCAATTCGCCACTGTTATTGCCTGCCGCATTGATGCGGTCTTCTGTGGCGCGCCGCGCGAGGGCGTGATATTGCCCGCGCACCAGGAAGTCGGAAATCGTCTTCACCCATTCCGTGTCAGTCCAACCTCTGAGCGGTCCGCCGACGTCCATCGCGAAGCAGCCGCTGGCGATCAGGGCGATACGCTCCTTGCCTTCCCACGCTTCGATGAACCGGCGCAGCATGCGGCCCAAGGCAAAACAACGCGTCGCCAGAGGTAACGGTGAAGCGAAGCCGTTGGTGTAAATGGGAATGACGGGTAGTTCCATGGACGGGTTTAAAAAATGCAGCGGCACGACCAACGAGTGATCGAGCCGCAGCTCATGGGCGGCAGCGAGATCAAATTTAGCGTTGACGCCGTAGCGAAATAGCGCCTTGGCCAATGGGACATGGCCGCGCACCGTGTAGCGGGGGATAGGACACCAGGTTTCTTGAGGCCCTTCCGCTTCTTCCGCCATGCCGACGCAGAACGACGGTAAGTTGTTGTAGAAAAAATTGACGAAATGGTCGCTGTCGACCTCGATAATCAAGTCAGGTTCGGCTTTTTCCACTTGCTCGCGAACCTGCTTCATTAGAGCCTCACCTCTCATCTTTCCCGGAGATTGGGTCATTTCGTAAACGAGCCTTGGCGGGTGCGGCACTCCAGCGGCCAATACCAATTTAGCCATGCACTTCTCCTCTCTGGCATTCGTTCGAAGCGGTTTACGGTTATTCTCTTAACATCGCTCAAAATCCGGCGTCAATTGTTTTTTAAACCGCGTTCCGCAATTGAAGCTGAAACAAAGAGCGAGGCACAAGTGTGTAGGGGCGGGTTTCAAACCCGCCCTACGGCTTCGCGTGCTTGCAGCAGAATCCTTCTTCAAATATATTCGCGCCCGAACTCTTGATGACTTCACGATGATAATCCGTCGCTCGTGAACAGAACGGTAGGCGCCGATGTTTGATGCATTTATCGAAGGTCTGTTTTTGGTTTTACAATGGAAGGCTTTCAGCCTGATGATGCTCGGCATGGCGCTGGGCTTCGCTGTGGGTCTTCTTCCCGGCATCGGCGGCGCGGCGACCTTGGCGCTTATGCTGCCATTTATTTTCAAGATGTCGCCCGCCGAGGCCTTCGCATTTCTGCTTGGGATGCATGCGGTGGCGGCCACCACGGGCGACATTACTTCGGTTCTTTTTGGCGTCCCGGGCGAAGCGATTTCTGCGGCCACGGTCGTGGACGGCTATCCGATGGCTAAGCGCGGAGAAGCCGGGCGCGCGCTGGGCGCGGCGTTGATGAGCTCTCTGCTCGGCGCGGTTATCGGCGCTTTGGCGCTGGCCCTTGCGATTCCCGTGGTTCGTCCGTTGGTGCTTACCTTCGGCTCGCCAGAATTGTTCATGCTTTCGGTGATCGGCATTTCCTGCATCACCTCGCTCAGCGGGTTGGGCGCGCGCGGGCAGCTCAAGGGTTTTGCCATGGGTCTTTTTGGCTTGCTCCTCTCGACCATCGGCCAGGAGCGCCAATCCGGCTCACTGCGTTTCGACATGGGCATGATGTATCTTTGGGACGGACTCGATTTTGTTCCTGTCCTGGTTGGTATCTTCGCGATCCCTGAGATCGTCGATCTCGCAGTGCGCGGCACGGCGATCGCCGGCGAGAGAAAGCCGGAGAACTTGAAGGCCGGAGTCATGGAGGGAATCAAAGATACCTTTCGCCACTTCTGGCTGGTGTTTCGCTGCTCGGCCATTGGGGTTTTCGTCGGCATCATGCCGGGCGCGGGCGGCGGCGTCGCCCAGTGGATGGCCTACGCACACGCGGTGCAAAGTGCCAAAGGCGCAAAAGAGCGCGAGGGTTTCGGCAAAGGAGACATTCGTGGCGTGTTGGGTCCCGGCGCGGCGAACAATTCAAAAGAAGGCGGCGAGTTGATTCCAACGGTCGCCTTCGGGGTGCCCGGGAGCGGGGCGATGGCAATCTTGCTCGGCGGGTTTTTGATCATGGGCATTATGCCCGGTCCGGACATGTTGACCAAGCATCTCGCCATCACCTTTTCGATGGTTTGGACTCTGGTTATCGCCAACATCATCACCGTGCTATTGTGTCTGCTCGTGCTCGATCAACTCGCGAAGGTCACCTATATACGTGGCGGTCTGATTATTCCATTTGTGCTGCTGCTGGTTTTTGTCGGCAGTTACACTGCCAATGGACAGATCGCGGACCTGATTGTCACCTTGATCTTCGGCCTGCTTAGCTATTTCATGGTCCTTTACGGATGGCCGCGGCCGCCCTTTGTATTGGGATTCGTGTTGGGAAAAGTCATTGAAACTTATCTATTCATCTCGGTGTCACGTTATGGTTTCGCATGGCTGAAGCATCCGATCGTTGTGCTTCTTATCCTGGTCATGGTCATCGTAATTGCCTATCCATTTATCCAACAACGTCGCCAGGGCCCGAAAAATCCTGCTCATGCGTAAAGGCCGGATCGTCTTTAGCCTCATTCTCATCGGGGTGGGCTTATACGCCGCGTACTCGGCGACGGGTTGGAAGTTTAAGGCGGCGCTTTTTCCCTTGGCGGTAAGTATCCCTCTGATAATTCTAGTAACGGCGCAGCTCCTGCTGGAAATTTTTAGCAAAGGGGAAGTTAGCGACAGTTCCGGGATGGACCTGGAATTTGCCGCCGATGTGCCGCCCGACGTGGCGCGCCGTCGCGCGATTGGCGCCTTCCTATGGGTCGCTGGTTTCATATTGACGGTCTATCTGGTGGGTTTCCCGTTGGCAGTGCCGATCTTTATTTTTTCATATCTTAGTTTCCAAGGACGGGTAGGATTACCGCTGTCAGTCACGCTGACTGTTGTGGCATGGTTATTCTTTTATGGCCTTTTCCAGCGGACTCTTCATTTGCCTTTCGAAGACGGATTTATTCAAACGTGGCTCGGCATGTAAATTCACAGGAGTAGTTATGATTATCGACACTCACTTTCATGCATTTCCCGGCAAATATCTCGAGCTCATGCCCGACTCGCAGAACGATGTCCGAGGTGTGGGCTTTCATGCTTTCGATCATCAAGAATATATGGACGCGATGGATAAGTATGGCATCGATATCGGCGTGCTTTCTAACACCGGAGGAAGGATCGAGGAGGACAGCAACCGCGCCAAGGCTCTGGAGCTATGCAAGATCATCAACGATTCCTTTGCCGAGGCGCACGCCAAGCATCCGCGGCGCTTCAAAGCGTTCGCGCGCTTGCCCATGGTTGACATGGATGACTGCGTGCGAGAGTTGCACCGGTGCTTTGACGATTTGCAAATGCACGGCGTGATACTGTCCACGAATCTGGCTGGGAGGTATCTCGACGAGCCTGAGTTCAAGCCGTTTTTCGAGGCCATGGCGGCCAGCGCGAAGCCGTTGTTTTTACACCCGGCCAACGCTCCGTGCCAGGCGAACTGGAACAAGTATTCGCTGCATCAAAAACTCCTATGGCCCACCGACAGCGCGCTGGCGATCTCCCGCATCGTTTACAACGGTATCTTCGACCGCTATCCGAATCTCAAGATCATCGCGTCCCACCTCGGCGGCATGATCCTGCTCTATCTCGACCGGCTCAACTGGCGCGAGGGAGATCCCGAGTGCAAAAAGGAGCCGGAAGAATATTTCAAAAAACTTTACTACGATACCGCCGGACCGATACGCACCGCGTTTATCAAACTGGTTTACGATACGGTGGGCGCCGATCAGATCCTGTTCGGCTCTGACTATCCGCATGGCAGAGGCGGGTGCGACGATCAGTTTTATCCGATGACCTTGGACGCCATGAACGATTTGGATGTTCCGAAAGCGGATAAAGAAAAAATCTATTATCAAAATGCGAAGAAACTTTTTGGCTTCACGGAGGGATAACCGCTTTAAAAAAAGTAGAGGGCAACGAACCAGACGTCGTCTGCGCGGAAACATTGATAGGTTCAAGCTTTTCTATGTAGTAGGGCTCAGAGATTGCACCGCGGAGACGCCCTTCGACCTGGCTCCGGGCGCGGAGTAAAAAGTTCTTGATTAAGACATTCTCTGAACTCTGCGAACTCCGTAACTCCTATCTCTGCAAATTTGCGCGGCTTAGGCAAATTTTCGAGGAGCCGAAAACTCTCGGATGGGATATCACTCCCGCCAAGGCGCAAGAAAAATATGATCCTAAGTTCCCCAAAAACTTCGCGTCTTGCTGTCTTTGCGGGAGATATTCCGAAAATTCGGTTGCGGCTTTGCCGCGCCGTGCCTTTGCGGTGAATACTCTGAAGTTTCTTAGCGCGCCGAAATTTTTAGCAGCTTTCTCGCGTTGCTTTCGAGGATGGCCAGTTTTTCCGCTTCCGAACAAGGCAATGCTTCCACTTTGTCCACGCACATCCAGTCGCCGAGCTTGTAAGGAAAGTCGGTTCCCAACAGCAGATGCTCGGCGCCGACTTTTTTTCTGAGAAAGTCGAGGGTTTCAACGTCGTAGACCAGTGTATCGAAGTAGAGGTTTTTGAGATAAGCGCTTGGTGTAGAAGAACAGCCAACTGCCTGAGGCCTGTCCTTCGGCCGGCCGGCTTGCTTGCCCGTCGCGAACTCCTGATCGAAGCGGCCAATATGATAGGGGAGAAATCCGCCGCCGTGACACGTACACAGTTTCAGATTTGGAAACCTGTCAAAGACACCGCTGTAAAGCATAAAGCCGAGGGAAAGCGTGGTGTCGGCTGGATTGCCGCAGACTAACCGGAGTCCGTAGGCCCCCATCAGTTCGGTTCCCGCCACATTGTCCGGATGCATCAAGATCAACACGTCCAACTCTTGTGCCTTGGCCCAGAATGGATCAAAGTCTTTGCTGTCGTAATAACGATGATTCACGTTGGTTGCGATAAAGGCGCCGGAGAGCGCGAGATCTAACACCGCGTGTTCTAACACCCTTGCGGCCTTCGTCGGTTCTTGCATCGGCACGGCCGCCATGGCGGTGAACCGATCCGGATATTTTTTGATAAGCTCTTTGGTGCATTCGTTGTGTAGCCGGCACCAGGTCTCCGCCTGGTCGCCGCTTAGATTGTAACCCACACTGTTGGACGTAGGATCCAGCGCGGCCATGGCGATTTTGCCTTTCTCCATCACCGCGAAGCGCTCATCGATATCTGTTACGCCGTCCTGGAGTTCGCGCCCCGGCACGCCGGAAAAAATAAAACCCGGAGATCCATCCTTGCCTTCGATGACTTCTACGCCGAGCGACTTGCCGTGTCGCCTGGCTTCTTCCACCAGTAGTTCAGGAACATAGTGGTGATGCATATCGATGGCGCACGCTTCCATTTGTGTTTGTTTCCTCCTCCTATTGGCTTTGTTCAAGGAGAGATCGCCACGAGACACGCGGTGTTGGTAGAGAAACTGAGCTTACGGAGTGAGTTTGTTGAGTAATGAATCGAGGAGTGGGAGATAATTTGAAAGGCGCTGAAACACGGCCTTGGCCAAATCCTCATCGTAAGTATGCGAGGTTTGGTTCCGGTCCTGCAACATTGCCAGCCAGGCCTGTTCGTTTTCGATCCACGAGGTTTTAAAAGCAACGCTCAAGCACCCTTTCGGAGACTGGCAATCTAAGCCTTCTTCGCGTGCCCGTTCCTGGATACACTTCCAAGCCAATTCAAAACAGAACTCAAAACGTTGAATCGCAGCATCGCGGCTAACGTCGTTTTCCGGCGCCTGGAGTACTTCACGTAACCGCGCAATCGCCGCTGCCAACGCTTCCCGACGCACGGTCATAGGCGCTTTCCGTGTTTGAGGATTTCTTCGCGCAAGGCACGACCCGCAGCATTAAGGTCTATGGCGTCGATCTCGTAAAGCGTCGGCAGCTCATCCAATGCTTCTTGCAGGAGGCCCATCCGTTCTGGAGCGATCGGAGCGCCGGTGGAAATCGCCACATCGATGTCCGAGTGAGGCAGTGCCTTTCCTTGCACCCATGAACCGAACCAGATGACCTCTGTATCGGCGCCGAAGACCGATCTGGCCAGCCGGGCCACTTCCTTTACAATTTCGAGCGGTCGGGTACTGTCACGCTGCAACTGATCCGATTCATGCTTCATCTGCGTTTAAAGTTTCTCCCAATGCGGGTGTGCCTGTCAATGACCGAGTGTGCGCGGTTCAGGAACCGACAGTTGATTCATGTATCGCCTTCTTGTCAGCTTCCATCTTACCCTATTGCCTACCGACCGAAAGCGCCGCTCTTTTCCAGTTCGACCAGATACCTGCGATCGATCATCTCCTGCGGCTTGATGGATTTGGCCCGGGGATCCAGCGGAGCAATTTCATCCAGCGAGGCCTGAAGGGCGGCATCGCTAATTTCCAAGCGGCGCTCGAGGGCCGGCACTTCGGACTGATACGCGGAATCGAGAACCTTCGTATCGGTAATGCGGAGATATTTGCCGAGCACCTTATAGACGAAATTTTTATCGCTATGCAAGATTTTGGAGGATTCGGCCATCACGACCATGAATCTCCCCAGGACGGGGCCACGTTTGGCAATCACCGAGCGCAAGGTGACCAGCTGTGCGGCACCGTAAGGGATGCGGAGCTCCGGACCGTTTATGACATAACGATAGCCGCGCGCTACCGCGGCGGCATCGCCCGGCGCCACCAGCCCCGCCGCATCGACGCTGCCGGCGACAAGGGCCGCGAGGGTCTCCGGGCCGCCGCCGGTCTGTATCGTTTGAATATCTTTGCTGGCATCCATCCCGAATCGTCTGAGAGCCTGAATCACGAAATAGTGCGTGTTGCCGCCGAACCTTCCGACGGCCACCTTCTTCCCTTTGAGATCCTCGGGCCGTTTGATCTCTGGCTTACCCAGGATGCTGTGAGTCAGAATGTTTTTTATGCCGGCGATGAAGACGAGGTCGGTGAAGCCTTGAACAAAGGCACGCACATTGCCCACGGCTCCGGTAACACCGATCTCGGCGTCACCGTTCAGTGTGGCGGCTGTGGCGACGGGGGACGAGGGAATGAAGACCAGGCGAAAATCCAAATCGTACTTCTTAAACAGTCCGGCTTCTTGCGCAATCCACGGCATCGATTGGGACATGACCTGGGCGGAGTGAAGCCCCACGAGCCTGTCTGCCGCCGCCGCATCGCTTGAGCTATGGACCAGCGAGTGCAGCAAAAAAATGATTGCGGCCAAATAAAATCGACTGCGATGACTGCACATGAACGTGACTCCTTCTCCTGCTAGCCGTTGCGCGGATGTTGACCGGTTCAATTCTCACCCCATAACTTTTTGAGAAAGCCGCTGTCTCTTAGCTCATTAGAGAAACGCGGATCATAAAAATCCTCCACTTTCGCTGAAGCTGCCTGAGGCACCGTCTTAGCAATTATTCCAAGAATCAAATCGATTCCCTTCGGATCTATCTGGAGAGTTTTTTCCATCGCTTTCGACTCCAAGTCGATTGAATAAGCGACAATCTCTCTGTCTTCGACCTTGGTATATTTGGTCACGATACGGGAGGTGCCTTCCGGATTTGTGAGAAAATAATGAATCGCTTCGGCGTAAGCCCGCATGAACTTCGCAAGTTCTTGCTGTTTGCGCTCCACTGTATGGCGGGCGGAAGCAAGAACCGTCACCGCAAAGGGGATCTTAAGCGCCGTGATATCCAGAATCACCTTGAAGCCTAACCTCTGAGCAAACAAATCGTGGGGCGCGCCCGCAATCAGGGCGTCGATAGTCCCTCCCTTGAGAGCCGGGATTCCGTTGCCGATATTGCCGAGCTGGACGTATTGAAGATCTTTCAGGGTATCGATCCCAAAACGGGCAAGGGAGGCCTGAGCAAACATGTCAGGATTCGAGCCGATGCGATCGATCCCCAATCGTTTTCCTTTGAGATCCTGAACGGTGGCGATCTCCTTCTTGCCCACGATGTTTCCCGTCATGCGGGTCTTGCTTTGTCCGACCATGACCAGATCTTTGGCCCCGCCCACGATAGCCCGTGTCGGCGCAAATCCACCGATGATCCCCACGTCTGTTTCGCCCGCGAGCAGGGAAGTAGTCCCGGTGGGACCAGAGGCGATAAAGACAAGCTTCACGTCAAGCCCCTGTTTCTTGAAGAAACCGACTTCTTTGGCGATCCACATGGGAGACATCGAAGCCACCGGCGCCGTGTAGAATGCCGTGAGTGACTGCAATTGGCCCCGGCTCTCTTTGCTTGACCCAACGCAGACGATCAAGGCGATTCCGAGCAGCGCAAGCATTTTACGCAGCGGTGTCATCTTTGAATCCCTCCATAGTAAAATCCGAAATTTCGAGCACGAAATCCGAAAACTGCAGCCAAGAAAATCTCAAACTCAGAAAATCCAAAACGCCGGATCTGAATCAGCAATGTTTGGAACATTATGTTTTGGTTTTGTTCAT
>Ga0209684_1000050_pt1 | contig 20300 bp, 21 predicted proteins | sample PanSoiPlot6MoBio_FD_188322 | JGI IMG/M metagenome (GOLD analysis project Ga0209684, IMG submission 188322) | Tropical forest soil microbial communities from Panama analyzed to predict greenhouse gas emissions - Panama Soil Plot 6 MoBio (SPAdes)... | ecosystem: Environmental > Terrestrial > Soil...
TCTCGTCTTTCCCGCTCGGGGAACCCTTCGTTTGTTCGCTGCTTTTCGACCCTGCCGAACAACCCAACGGCAGAGACGGTTTTATTTCATAATGAAGGGCCCCTTGCTTGTCAATAGGCAATGAAGCGGAAATCAGCGCTTCATAGAACCGCTTCGGCAATTTACTTGGGCGCCTTAAGAAAAGCGAGGCGATTAACAGGTTTATTGCTGGCGGAAGAAGAGCACGGTAACGCTCCTGAAGATGCAGCGCTTCATGGTTAGTGTCGAATTTGCCGCTTTCGCTTGCATGGAAAGCTGCGTAGCTTGCTCTCATGCAGGAGTTTTTGCAGAAGTTAGCCTGTGACGATCCACGGGCGCGATGAATTTTACTGTGCGCCTTCTTGAACAAAAAGCGGTCAGCCGCCGCCAATGACGAATCTACGAAACCGGTTTCGAACTATCGTTTGATCGCGGCGGCGCGTCTCTGAAGATAGGCATTGCGAACGGCACTGTATAAATCGATAGTCGATTCCTCGACACGTTCGAAGCGATCGAGATTAAGAGAACGCTCGTTGACAATGTCCGTGGCCCCGGCGCCTATGGAGGCGTACCAGGGAATAAAATAGTAGGCCGGCATCATTGCGGTATCGATCGCATAACCGATGCCGTCGCGCACGGTGAACGGCGGCAGGAACGGCAGAACCAGATATGGGCCGGGGCCCATTCCCCATACGCCAAACGTTATACCCATATCGTTGTCGCTCTCTTCAATGCCAAACCCGTCTTTGGCGACATCAAAGAAACCGACGAACCCGACCGTGCTATTGATTGCAAAACGAGCGACCTCTTTTGCGGCGCCGCCAAATTTGAGCTGCAAAGCATTGTTGACGACCCGCTGCACCACCTTGACGTTGTCGAAGAAGTTATGGATGCTACGCTGGACACCGTCGGGAAGGACAAAATCCCACGCCGTGGCGGCCGGCTTTAAAATGTAACGATCCAACACCTCTTTGTTGAACCAAAACATTTTTTCATTAAACGACTCCCAGGGATCCGACTCAAAGTCTTCTCCCGGTGTTGCTACTTCGGCCATCTCCATGGAGTAGCTCAGTTCCGCTGGTATCGCCGTTTGTTCGTCAGGTGTGGTTGGATTGTCGGTGGTGTTGGCCTCTTCCGGGGTCGACAGGGCCGCTTCGCTTTCCTCTAGTGCGTACGAGTAACTCGCATGAAGTAACGATGAGCTGATTCCGACTAAGAAGAAAAGCACTAAAACCAACAAAGTCGGATATCTGTGAGCTATCTTCATTCATCTCTCCTTTGTTCTTGTTCACATATATGAAGTTAGAATTCCGGTCAAGTCATTTGGCTCGCTGCTATCAAATTTTAAACCATGGCAAGATTATCAAACGGAAGCCAAAAATGTGCCAGTTCTATCTAAGGCGGACTCAAAAGCCGATGAACCATTTAAGGAAGTTTTTGAACCTTGTTAGAGTTTCGATCTAGAAGAACCCAGTTAAAGTCCGACAAAAGTCGCAAAAGGCCTTGTGCCAATGTCAATTTCGGGCTGCCTGTGCCAGCGGTAATCGGATCAATAGAAAGTTTGCAACCCCTTGCATGATCGGCTATTTTGATGGCGTGGAGGCAAAAGAAAGACCAAAAACAGTGGTACTCGGAGTTACGGGCGGGATCGCTTGCTACAAGGCGGTTGAACTGGTCCGGATGTTAGTTCGAGATGGTTTTGTGGTCCAGGTCATCATGACGCGGGGCGCCATGGAGTTTGTTACGCCACTAACTTTTCAAACTCTTTCCGGCAGGCCGGTTGCGAGCGAGACTTTCAACTTAACGCAAGAATCAGAAATTGGTCACATCAATTTGGCCGATTCGGCGGATTTGTTTGTTATCGCTCCCGCCACTGCCAATGTAATTGCCAAGATGGCGGCTGGTATCGCTGACGATTTATTGACGACCGTGGTCTTAGCCACACAAGCGCCGGTTCTGGTTGCGCCGGCGATGAATATTCACATGTACGAAAACCCCCTGGTTCAGGAGAACATTCGTAAGCTAAGGAGGGTGGGCTACCATTTCATAGAACCGGCCGAAGGTTATCTCGCTTGTGGATATGAGGGAAAGGGCCGATTGCCCGAGCCGGAGAAGATTTTTGAAACCATCAAGCAACTGCTAAAAAAAAAGGATCTCGCGGGTGAAAGATTTCTAATCACGGCGGGGCCCAGTCGCGAGCCGTTAGATCCAGTTCGCTATATCTCCAACCGATCCTCCGGAAAAATGGGCTATGCGCTGGCACGTGCCGCGCTCCTGAGGGGAGCGGAAGTGGTGCTGGTCAGCGGTCCCACGGCTCTCGAACCGCCTTTCGGCGCACGGACCATTTCAGTCACCAGCGCCGCGGAGATGCGGTGCGCTGTGCTCGAAGAATTCCCCCAATGTACAGCGGTGATCATGGCAGCGGCAGTTGCCGATTATCATGCCGCGGAAATTGCTCCGCGGAAAATCAAACGGGAAAAGGGGCCGCTGCAGCTTCGCCTCGAACCGAATCCGGATATCCTCAAAGAACTCGCGGCGCGAAAAAACGGGAAATTGATGGTGGGTTTTGCCGCGGAAACCGAGGAGCTGGCGGCCAATGCAATGAAAAAGCTGCGGGCAAAAAACCTGGATATGATCGTGGCAAACGATATCACACAGGAAGGCAGCGGTTTTGACGGCGACACTAACATCGCCACGATCATAGATCGCGGCGGCGCTGCGCGCACATTGCCGCTCATGACCAAAGACGAATTGGCCAATCGCATTTACGATCATCTTCTGACCCTGAGAGATCAACACTGAAATGGGTATCCCCAGGGAACCCAAGCCGGTCAAGTACTTTATCGCTCTCCTGTCATCCGAGTCTGATCTAATAACCACTGTCGAAGACGCTCTAACGACAAGCTTAGGAGCGATCGACGCTCGCAGTGAAATCCTCCCTTGGACTGTTTCCACCTACTACGCGAAGGAGATGGGCCCCGGGCTGCTTCGTCGTTTCGTATCTCTTGAATCGTTAGCCTCCCCGGAAAAGCTTGCTGACATCAAATTGGCGACGCAACGGATCGAGGAAGACCACTGTCACAGGACGCCCAGTCCGTTCGGGCGTAGAGTCAACCTCGATCCGGGTTATGTCGAGAGCAGCAAAGTCGTTCTTGCTTCGACCAAAAACGCGAGTCAGCGCATTTATCTTCACTCCGGCATCTATGGCGAAGCGACGCTGCAGTTTTACAATGGCGAGTTCCATGGCAGCTCCTACACCTATCCCGATTATCTGTGGCCCAAGACGATCGCTTTTCTGACTTCTCTTCGCTCCCGGTATCTCGATCAATTGAAGCGATCACATTGAGCACGAACGCGCCTGCGATCCGCGGTCCCGTTGCCACGCCTCGGCGTCCAGTGCTAAGATCCCGTGGAGGATGTGTTGGCATGTCCCAACCAAGTGATGCGGAAGAGTTGGTTGCTCTAGTCACTTCCCTGCGGCGGCACTTGCAACGGCAGCTCCGTGTTGGTATTCGGTTTCTTCCGAAGGGCGATTTTCTGAAAGAAACTACTGTTGTGGCGAGCGACACGAACCTTTTGAGTGGAACGGAAGGAGATTTATTCTCGGATTCGTCGGCCACGTATCAGGCGCACAACCTCGAGGAGTTGCGCTTCGCCATCGGCGATTGCCGGCGGTGCAAACTTTGGCCGGGCCGGACACATCTGGTTTTCGGCGTTGGCAATCCTCACGCGAAGTTAATGTTCATTGGGGAAGGTCCGGGCCGGGACGAAGATCTGCAAGGCGAACCGTTCGTGGGGCGGGCTGGGCAGCTGCTCACGGATATTATCACCAAGGGCATGGGGCTCAAGCGTGAAGATGTGTACATCTGCAACGTTATTAAATGCCGTCCGCCCGAAAATCGCAATCCTGAGCCGGACGAAGTCGCTTCCTGTGAGCCTTTCCTGAAGAAACAGATCGAATTGGTGCGGCCGCAAATCATCATTGCACTGGGTAAATTTGCCGTACAGACGCTGTTGCAAAGTAAAGTTCCGATCACTCGGATCCGTGGCAACTGGCATACTTACCACGGCATTAAACTGATGCCGACGCTGCATCCGGCGTATTTGCTACGCAATCCTGCGGACAAGAAACTGGTGTGGCAAGACATCAAGAAAGTCATGAAAGAGATGAGCGGTGAAAGCAATTAGGATTTTTTTCTTTCTGGCTCTCGTCATGACCGGCCTCTCGGTGATGGCGCAGTCGAAAGACTCCTCCTCGGCCCATGTCGACTGGATCTCCATCGACGGCAGCATTAATCCGGCGGTAGACGACTTCATCCGTGAGAGCATCGCACGGGCGAAGCTCAACGGCGCGAAGGCTCTCATCATTCAACTCGACACTCCCGGAGGGCTGTTGAGCTCTACGCGCACCATCGTCAAAGAAATGTTGGGGTCTCCTGTGCCGGTGATGGTGTATGTCGCTCCGAGCGGAGCGGGCGCTGGATCAGCGGGCGTATTCATTACCATGGCGGCCCATATCGCGGCGATGGCGCCGGGCACTAATATCGGTGCGGCACATCCGGTGGCGGGCGCCGGCCAGGAAGTCAAAGGGGTAATGGGCGAGAAAATCGAGAATTTCACCGCTTCGTTTAGCGAGACGATAGCGCGGCAGCGAGGCAGGAACACGGAGTGGGCGATTCAAGCCGTTCGCAAAAGCGTTTCTATCACCGAGCAAGATGCGCTCAAGAAAAACGTCATCGACATCGTCGCGAAGGATATCGATGACCTGCTCGCTCAAGCCGATGGGCGCAAAGTGGATCTCGACGGCCGCAAACAAGCGCTCGCTGTCAAAGGTGCCCGTGTTGATCGCTACCAGATGAGCTTGAAGGAAAAGATCATCAACACCATCGCCGATCCGAACATATCCTATCTCTTGCTGATGGCCGGTATTCTCGGATTGTACATGGAGTTTTCTCATCCGGGAGTAATATTCCCAGGCGTCGCGGGGGCGATTTGCCTGCTGCTCGCCTTTGCGTCCTTTCAACTATTGCCGATCAACTATACCGGCCTCATCCTGATGATGTTAGGCGTCGCGCTATTAGTCGGCGAAGCGTTCTTCCCTAGTTTCGGCGTCTTGGGAGTCGGCGGCATGATTTCCCTGGCTCTCGGTTCCCTATTATTGTTCGATACGCAAAACGCGGATTTCGGGGTCGATCGCTCGATTGTCTTTACTGCGGTCGCCACCCTGGGAAGTTTTGTCCTTGCCATAAGCTACCTGGTTTTTCACTCGCAAAAGGCCAAACCGACCTTGGGCTATGCAGGATTACTCGGGCAGATCGGCGAAGTACGAGGCGCATTGACCCCGGACGGAAAAGTTTTCGTGCACGGCGAATACTGGAACGCCAAGGCTGACGTAGAAATTCCGGTTGGCGAGAAGGTAAAAGTTGTAGGTTATGACGGAATGTGTCTCAAGGTAAGTCGGCTAACTGAAGGCCGGCACGGCAGCTGAGAGGAGGGAAGGATGTTTGGCATCGGTCCGGTAGCAACTTTTATCATTATCGTCGTTGCGTTCATCATCAGCGGAATCAAGATTCTAAAAGAATATGAACGAGCGGTGGTATTTCGGCTGGGCCGCATGGTAGGAGCCCGAGGTCCGGGGATGGTTTACGTCATTCCAGCAGTTGAGAAAATGGTGAAAATGGACCTGCGCACGGTCACCATGGATATTCCGCCACAAGACGTAATCACGCGGGACAACGTGTCGGTCAAAGTCAATGCGGTGCTTTACTTCAGGGTCTTGGAGCCCAACAAAGCGGTGCGTGAAGTGGAAAACTACTTGTTTGCCACTTCTCAGCTTGCCCAAGTGACGTTGCGCAGTGTTTGCGGCCAAGCTGAATTGGACGAGCTTTTGGCCGAGAGAGAAAAAATCAACACCCGCATTCAGGAAATTCTCGACGCCCAGACCGACCCGTGGGGCATTAAGGTGGTGCTCGTGGAGTTAAAGCATATCGATCTTCCGCAGGAGATGCAGCGAGCCATGGCCAAGCAGGCGGAAGCGGAGCGCGAAAGACGGGCTAAGGTGATCCACGCCGAAGGTGAATTCCAGGCATCGCAGAAACTCGCGGACGCGGCCGAAGTCATCAGCAGGCAACCTACGGCTTTGCAGCTGCGCTTTCTACAGAGTCTTGTGGAAATAGCGTCGGAGAAAAATTCCACGACGATTTTCCCCGTTCCCATCGACTTGCTGGCGCCGTTTCTAAAGAAAGATCAAACTTAACTGCATTAACCTCCAGCGTCATTGTTGGGCCCCATTTCGCCGCAGCTCTCTCATCGCTGGGAGCATGCGCAGGTGAAAACCTCCGTCACATAAAAAGTGTTCCGGAATGGATCGCAGAGAATTCCATTATCAACTCCCCGGTTCGTTGATCGCGGCTTATCCAACGCGTGATCGGCAGGAGTCCCGCCTGCTCGTGGTCCGGCGCAAAACCGGCGAGCTCATTCATAGTGTATTTTCTGAGCTGGGGGATTTTCTCGAAGCCGGTGATCTGTTGGTCCTGAATGACACTAAAGTGTTCCCGGCGCGTTTGCGGGGCGTTAAGGAAAGTGGCGGCAAAGCGGAAGTGTTATTGCTCGAGCGGTTCCCCGGTAAGCGCAGTCTTTGGATAACGCTGATCGACGCGGCCAAAAAACCTCTCGTTGGAAGCCGCATACACTTCGGCCAAGATTTGGTCGCCGAAATAATCGGCGACATGAGGCGGGCCCGTTTCGGAGTCGAATTTCAGCACAGCGGTGACTTTGACGAGTACCTTAATGTCCTCGGTGAGCCGCCGCTGCCGCCTTACATCCGGCGCAATCGAGGGATGGATTTAATGGATTGGGAAAGATACCAAACCGTCTATGCTGCCAAGCCCGGTGCCATAGCAGCGCCGACGGCGGGATTCCATTTTACCTCGTCCTTATTCGACAAGTTAGAGGCCAACGGAATCGACAGGACGCTATTGACGCTGCACGTGGGGCCGGGTACCTTTCAACCGGTGCGTGAAGCGGAGATCGAACAACACCGCATGGAAGGCGAACGGTACACTCTCACGGCCGAAGCGGCGAGTAAGATCAACCGCGCGAAGCAAGCGGGCCATCGCGTAGTCGCTGTCGGTTCGACCAGTACGCGGGCCCTGGAATGGGTGGCGCTGCAAAGAGGAAAAATAGAGGCCAGCGAGGGCATCGCTCGACTGTTCATACGTCCCGGTGATTCGTTTCGCGTCATTGATGCTTTGATCACCAACTTTCACCTTCCCGATTCGACACCACTGATTCTGGTTGCGGCGTTCTGCGGAATTGAGCTCGTGCGGCGTGCCTATGCGGAAGCGATCAAAATGAGCTACCGGTTCTACAGCTACGGAGACGCGATGCTGATCGTTTAGTTTTGCCTTCGGTTTCGAGCCGGCCAAAGAACTCGAAACACGAGACTCGAAACTCGAGACTAATGGGTATGATGGTTGCTCACTTCACCGTTATCAACAGGGACCCAATGACCCATGCTCGCGTCGGCCGTTTGGTCACCGCTCATGGAGAGGTTGAAACGCCCGCCTTCATGCCGGTGGGCACGCAGGGCACGGTAAAAGCGATGTTGCCAAAGGATTTGAAAGAGCTGGGTTGTCAAATTGTGCTCGCTAACACATATCATCTTTATCTCCGTCCGGGGGCGCCGCTGATTCGTGAATTGGGCGGCCTGCACCGTTTCATGGGATGGGATGGACCGATCCTAACCGACAGCGGCGGTTACCAAGTTTTCAGTCTTGCGTCTATGCGCAAGATTTCGGAAGACGGAGTTTGTTTTCAATCGCATTTGGATGGTTCCACTCATCTGCTGACGCCGGAAAAAACGGTGGAGATTCAAGAGGCGCTGGGAAGCGATATCGCGATGATGTTGGATGAGTGCATTGCCCACGATGCGACGCGCGACTACGCGCAAACCTCCACAGAACGGACCTTGCGATGGGCGGAGCGCTGCCTGAGTGTAAGAAACAGAAAAGACCAACTGATGTTTGGCATCATTCAAGGCGGCATGTATAAAGATCTACGCCAACGATGCGTCGAAACTATGACATCCATGGGCTTCGATGGTTTCGCCGTCGGGGGATTGGGCGTCGGCGAGGGAGCGGAACTGCTTCATTCCGTGGGATCGTTTACCGCGGGACTTTTGCCGGAAGGCCGGCCCCATTATCTGATGGGCGTGGGCCGCCCCGAGGATATCCTCAAGGCAGTGGGCGCGGGTTTTGACATGTTCGATTGCGTTATCCCTACGCGCAACGCGCGTAACGGGACGCTGTTCACTTTCCAGGGCAAGTTGAGTATCAAACGCGCAGAATTCGCCCATGACCCGCGACCTGTGGATGAAACGTGCGCATGCTACTGTTGCGGCAATTTTTCCCGTGCCTATTTGCGTCATCTTTATATGGCTGGGGAGATACTTGCTTCGCAATTAAATAGCCTCCACAACCTTTACTTTTACCATCGCCTCATGGAAAGGTGTCGGGGGGCGATTCAAGAAGGCCGTTTCGATGAATGGGCGCAGAAAGCGCGGGTTTGTGAGGTCACCGATAAGGAGGAAGGATAATGGATGTCACATGGGCACAGGCGGCCCCAGGGATGGGCGGGCCAAGCCAGATGTTAAGTTTATTACCTCTGGTGTTGGTTTTCATTATTTTTTATTTTTTGTTGATTCGCCCGCAGCAAAAGAAAGCCAAAGACCATCAGGAAATGGTGAAGAAGCTGAAAAAAAATGACGAGGTGATGACGTCCGGGGGAATTTACGGTAAGGTAGTGGCGCTGGCCGATAACGTGGTGACTTTGGAGGTGGCGCCCAATGTGAGGATCCGCGTGCACCGGCCGCAGATTTCTGAAGTTGTCACCGGCGATAAAGTTTCCAGCAAAGAAGCTAAGGAGTAGGGAATGCAACGTAGTGTTGCGATCCGATCGGGATTGTTCTTACTCGCGACTTTAGTCGCGCTGGTGTATTTGACGCCTACTTTTGTCAGCAATCTGCCCTCTTGGTGGGCCGAATACTTGCCCTCGGACCGGATTCATTTGGGATTAGATCTTCAGGGCGGAAGCCATCTGGTCCTGGAAGTGAAAGTGGACAAGGCGATCGAGAACAACATCGAGCGCATCAAGACCGATTTTATCAATCTGTTACGGGAAAGAGGAATTTCCGGCGTATCGGTGGAAAGAGTAAAAGGAACCCAGCTCGAAGTAAAGTCACCGGCGGCAAATGTCGAACGCGTGCGCGGCCTGTTAAAGAGCGATTTCGCCAACCTCGAAGTAATCGATACTCAGACCAGTGGTGGGACGACGGATTTTTTCTTGACCTTGAGCAAGGAAGAGATGCGTTCGCTGCGCGATTACGCGGTGGATCAGTCGCTGGAAACAATTCGCAATCGCATTGATCAGTTCGGCGTCAGTGAGCCGACCATCGTGCGCGAAGGCCAGCAAGAAATTTTAATCCAACTGCCCGGGATTCAAGATCCCGAGCGCGCCAAGGAGATCATCGGCAAGACCGCGCTGCTGGAATTCAAGTTAGTCGACGATAACGCTAATGTCGACGACGCCGTTCGAAACCCTCCGCCCGGGGTCGAAGTGCTTTATGGTCGCGACGGGAAAACCCCCTACATGTTGCAAGCGCGCGCTCTGATGACAGGAGAATATATCATCGACGCCCGCGTGCGACCGGGTCAGCAACTGCAGGGGCCCTACGTCGAGTTGATTTTAAACGCTCGAGGCGCCCGTCTTTTTGAACAGATTACGGCGGCGAATGTGAAGCGACGACTCGCCATTGTGCTCGACAACCGGGTTTACTCGGCGCCCGTCATCCAGGAAAGAATCGGCGGCGGGAGAGCGTCGATAACCGGCAGTTTTGACATAAAAGAGGCGAGAGATCTGGCTATCATTCTCCGCGCCGGCGCGCTTCCTGCGCCCGTCGAGATCGCCGAAGAACGAACGGTGGGACCGTCCTTGGGAAGTGATTCGATCCAGCAGGGAATTGTCTCATTCGTGGTCGGCAGCTCGCTGGTTATCATATTCATGATCGTCTATTACAAGGGAGCCGGCGTGCTGGCCGACGTGGCGCTTATTTTTCACATTTTATTTTTGTTGGCCATCCTGGCGGCATTCAAAGCGGTTCTGACCTTGCCGGGCATTGCGGGAATTGTCCTGATTGCGGGTATGGCGGTAGATGCCAACGTATTGATCAACGAACGGATTCGCGAGGAGTTAAGATTGGGCCGTTCTGTTCGCGCGGCGATAGAAGCGGGCTATGAGCGGGCGCTGCCGGCTATCATCGATACCAACGTCACTACTTTTCTTTCCGGGGTGATCCTTTTTCAATTCGGCACCGGACCGATCAAAGGCTTCGCCGTGACGCTCTGTGTCGGAATTCTTACAACCGTAGTGACCGCAGTCTATATGACGCGCATTTACTACGACTGGCGCATGAGCACGCGAAAGCTGGAGCACATCAGCATCTAAAGGGAAAACTATGGAGCTCATCAAGCCCGGTACCAATATCCCATTCACAAAATACCGTCAGGTCGCCGTCGTAATATCCAGCGTGGTCAATATAGCCGTTCTTGCGGTGCTGCTCATCAAGGGTCCTAACTTAGGAGTTGACTTTGCCGGCGGCACTGTCGTGCAGCTCCGATTCACTCAGAAAGTATCCATCCCCGATGTGCGCCAGGCCTTAGGGAAGCTGGGAACCGGCGATACCGTGATACAAGATTTTGGACAAGAAGGTTCCAACGAGTTCCTGGTCCGTCTGGAGAAGACATCGGTTGAACTCGGCGCTCTGGGAGAGCAGCTGCGCAATAATCTTACCCAGCGGTTTGGACCTAAGGGGTTCGAAATCCGCAGGATTGAGTCGGTGGGTCCAAAGGTCGGAAGCGAGCTGCGTCAGAAAGGAACCTGGTCGGTGATTGCCGCCACGATCATGATGGGAATGTACATCTGGTTCCGGTTCCAGCTTCGCTTTGGAGTAGGGGCGGTCATTGCGCTGATCCATGATGTGCTTGTTACGGTTGGCGCGCTGATGCTGGCGGGCTACGAATTCGATCTCACGATTCTCGCGGCTCTGCTCACCGTCGTCGGCTATTCAGTTAATGACACTGTTATCGTCTGCGATCGTGTTCGAGAAAATATGCGCAAGGTTAAACGAGAAAGCCTCGAAAGCATTATCAACACCAGCATTAACGAGACATTGAGCCGCACGATCATCACCACGGGCACGGCGCTGCTGGTTCTTTTCGCGCTATTTCTATTGGGTGGCGGCGTTATCCGACCTTTCGCGTTTGCGCTTTTGGTGGGATTTTTTTCCGGCGTCTACTCGACGATTTTTATTGCTACCCCCGTGGTCCTTTTGTGGGAAAAGGGAACGGCGAAGCGGCCTATTCCAGAGGTCAGAAGTCAGAGATCAGAAGTCAGAAGTCCAAAACCGGAAGTGAGAGATCAAAAGTCAGAAATCAGATTGAGGAAGGGCGAGACAAAATGACCATCGGAATACAACGGAAGCAGCTCTTTTGGATGTCTGATCTCCGATCTCCGACCGCCGATTTCTGATTTCAATTCCACATGCCAACTGATCTTCCCAAACGTTGGATTGTCAAAAAGGCCGACGAAGGGATTGTTGCGCGCCAGGCAGAACAGTTAAAGATTTCTCCCCTGCTGGCACGCCTATTAGTCTTGCGCGGTCTTGCGGAGCCGGATTCCGCGAAGCGCTACCTGTCTTCGAGCCTGCGTTCGGATCTTCCTTCGCCCTTCGAAATGGCTGATATGGAACCGGCCGCGTTGCGTATCGTCGATGCGGTAAAGCGGAACGAGCGTATTGGCATTTGGGGGGATTACGATGTCGATGGCACAACGGGAGTTGCGGTCTTGGTTTCTTTCTTGAGAGAGGTCGGCGCACAGCCGATCTACCATGTGCCTCACCGGATTGAGGAAGGCTACGGTCTGAATATCGAGGGGCTGCGACGACTCAAAGAGCGCGGAGTAAGTTTAGTTATAACCGTGGACTGCGGCATTTCCAACGCGCCTGAAGTTGAAGCGGCGATAGAGATGGGACTTGATGTCGTCGTTGTGGATCACCATCAGCCGCCGGAAGACCTGCCGCCCGCACTGGCGATCATCAATCCGCACCGCCATGATTGTCCGTTTCCCGACAAGGGACTTTGTGCCGCCGGTTTGGCGTTTTATCTCACCATCGGTCTGCGCGCTAAACTGCGCGAGGCGGGATGGTTTGCGCGCTCCGGCGACCCCGATCTCCGGCGCTATCTTGACATAGTAACCCTGGGAACAATCGCCGACATGGTCCCCCTTAAAGGAGTTAACCGGACCCTCATTCGGCGCGGGCTCGTGCAACTTGCTGGCTCTACACGGCCGGGGCTCATGGCGCTCAAGCAAGTCGCGCGAATTGCCGAAGGCGAAGTCAGCGCGGGCCAGGTGGGTTTTCAATTGGGTCCTCGCATTAACGCGGCGGGAAGGGTGGATTACGGTATCAAAATCGTGGAACTGCTCACCACTGACTCTGGTGAAGTCGCCCTGCGTATCGCCAAAGAATTGGACGAACACAATCGAGAAAGACGCGCCATTGAAGCCGAGGTACTCGAGCAAGCTCTGGCGCAAGCGCATGTCAGTTCCAACGGGGGCGGGCGTTATTCTCTGGTCTTAGGCGGAGAGGGCTGGCATCCAGGTGTGTTAGGCATAGTTGCGTCGCGCATTGTCGAGAGATTTTATCGTCCCACCGTAGTGATCGGTTTCCAGGGTGGTCAAGGAAAAGGCTCGGCGCGCAGTATCCGAGGTTTTCATATGGTAGAAGGATTTCGCCGCTGCGCGGAGCATTTGGAGAAATTCGGCGGCCACGAATACGCCGGAGGCTTGTCGATAAAAGGTACAAAGCTGGAGTTGTTTGTCGACGCTTTTGAAAATGTGGCCCGAGAGTTCTTGGCGCCGGACGATCTTTTGCCGGTGCTCGATATCGATGCGCAGTTGATGTTTGCTGATATCGGTTTCCCGTTGATGCGCGAACTCGAAAGCCTGAAACCCTTTGGAGTCGGCAATCCCGAACCGCTCTTCATGAGTGAAACCGTCGAGGTCTGCGAGCGAAATGTATTTTCTACGGGTGCTCGCTTTCGCTTGCGTCAAAAGGGTCGCGTGCTCGGTGGCGTTGCTTTCGGAGTCGGAGAGGACTTTCCCGGTATCCCCGGGACAAACATCGACGTGGTCTATCGGCTCGGCGAAAATGAGTGGAATGGAACCAAGGCGGTGGAACTGAAGATCGTAAACGCCCGGCCGGCCGCAGCGGGGAATTTTTAGTTCAAAGTTCCAAGTTCAACGGTCCGGGCTGGAGAGATTGAACTTTGAACCTCTCACAACTCGGAGGGAGAGCAAAATGCGTAGAAAGAAGCCAATCACGCTTACGATTTTGGTTCTTGTTATCGGCACAACAGTTAGTTCACTATCCGCCGCGGAGGTCGGCGGCAAACCCGAAAAAACCGATGTTGTGGTCACCTACGCCCAAGCCAGCGGTGCGTTCACCCCGATTTGGTTGGCTTACGAGGCGGGGTTATTCAAAAAGTATGGCTTGAACGCCAAACTTCAGCTTCTTACGCCGCAGATTTCGGCCCAGGCAGTGATTGCCGAAGAGGCAGACTTTTATACCGATGGGCCAGATCTCATTAACGCGCGGCTGCACGGAGGGCGCGTGAAGTATTTCGGCGGGACGATGCAGCAGTTGGTGTTCCAAATGTGGGGCGCGAAAGAGTTGCGCACAATAAAGGATCTCAAGGGAAAGACGGTCGCCGCGAGCACGCCGCGAGCGGCGCTGGACACGGCCACGCGCGAGGCGCTCAAAAAAAACGGTCTGATGCCGGACAAGGATGTAAAGGTGCTTTATTTGCAGACGGTTCCCGCGATTTTGTCCGGGATTCTAGGCGGCAAGACGGAAGCAGGGACCCTGTCGGCGCCGAACACCTTGAAGGCGAAAGATGCGGGCTTGACATTACTGGCGGATATCGGGCAGCTCAATATTCCCGGCTTGCAGGTCGCCTATGGAACCACGGAAAAGTATCTCAAGAGCAATTCGAATACCGTCTATGCTTTTCTCAAAGCGATCGGCGAAGGAGTGGCGCTGTCCAAAAAGGACGCCGCGGCCGCGAAAAAAGCGATTAGCAAATACGCGAGCATAGAGGACGCTGTAACGTTGGATGGCACTTATGAAGCGTTTGCGCCCTACTGGGCGATGAGCCTTGCCGTTCGACCGGAAGCCATTCGCGCGCAGTTCGACTATCTGGATGAAAAAGAATTTCCCAACGCCAAGAATGCCGATCCCAAGGAGTTCATCGATAACGCCTTTGTCGAGATACTAGAGAAGACAGGTTTTCTAAAGTCCATTGGAATGAAGTAGCGCCGGAGGCCGGTTTCCACGGCATTCAGAAATCCTTAAAACTCCCGGATTCCGGGTCGCGCTAGCTATCGCCAGCTCGCCCGGAATGATAATGCATTTTTATTGTGAACCTCGGCTACACGACACTAGTTGCAAATCATCAAATGGCAATCTCGCGGAAGTTTCTTCGTCGGCCCTTTGAGCGCATGGCCGCGAAGCATATGGTAGAAGGCCGAACGGCGGCTCGCTCCGATCAGGACGGTGTCGACATCGAGCTCCTTGGCCGCATGGGCGATGGCTTCGGCGGCGTTGTGCGACACGGTCCAGATCGGGATTATTTCGACTTGTCTTTCTCGAACAGCCTGAAGAGCGGCTTTGAGTGTTTTGACTCCTGCTTCCGAAATCGCCGTGGTGAGGGTAATCCACAGTGATGAGCATGCCACCGAAGCAACCCCACATGGGTCCAAATGCTTTGGTCGTGATGGTAACCACGCCTCCACCTTCGGGATTGCGCCACGAAATTTCGATATACTTGAGACCGAAGAGGATAAAGCCACCGGTGGTGAGAAGCACAAAGAACGGCGTGGCGTTCTTAACGTGACCATAAAGGATGCCTGGGACCTAGTAGACTGACGTGCCTCTGTCGCAGAAAACGACGGCCCACGCGAGAACCCAGCTGAGCTGCCGTGTGTCTCTGGTCGGTTGCATCGGCGGGGAACGTGGCTGGAGATCGGACGCGTCAGAAGGAAGGAATGGCTAGCTCTTGCATTTGCATAGTTGATCGACTTATCATGTTAGGACGCGTCACACCCCGCCATGTCCCTACCTGTACAATACTTTCAGAAACTCGTCGAGAGCTGCTCTGACATAATTATCGCCGTCGACAGGCAAGGAATCATTACGTTTTATAACGACGGTGCCCGGCAAAATTTAGGTTTTACTCCGGAGGAGGTGTTGGGAAAAACACTCCTGGTCATCTATCCCAGCATCGAAGAAGCACGCAGGGTCATGGCAGCGATGCGCGCGGGCGACCATCAGAAAAAAGGCCGGCTGAGCAATTTTGAAACGAACTTTAAGACCAGAAGAGGCGTGACCATTCCCGTGGCCATTTCCGCTTCCATTATTTATGACGATAACGGAGCCGAAATAGGCTCCATCGGTTTCGCCAAGGACATCCGCGAAATCCGACGACGCGACCAGTTAGCGACGCTTTGTGAAATCGCCATCGGAATGTCTCACGAGATCAACAATTCCCTCGAAGTCCTGGTCAACCAAGTGGAGATGCTGCAGAAATATGTGGACCGGGCGGCGACAGATGAGGACTACATCGTCGAATCGGACCGCCTTGCTTCGGTAACGTCGCAGATAAAAAAGATTCAGGATATCACCGGACGTATCGGACAAATGGCTGACGAGGGCGAGTACGGGACCAAAGAATATCTTAACGGCAAGATGATGACCGATCTCCATTTGAACGGCGACGGGCAAAGATGCGAACGGCCGAAGCCGGATACGCGATATCCCTTGAGCGGGCTGAAAGTTCTGATCGTCGACGATGATGCGGGTATCTGCCAGTCGCTCAGTGATTTATTGGAAGAAGAGCAGTGCGAGATCGAAACCGCGTCTTCGGGTGTGGTGGCGATGGAATCGCTGAGAGGTCAAAAATTCGATTTGGTGCTGAGCGATGTCGTGATGCCGGATATGGACGGTTATCAGCTTTATCAAGCGGTAAAAAAAGACTACCCGACTCTCCCCGTCGTGTTGATGACTGCCTTCAATTACGACAAGGATCACATTATCAAACGGAGCTGCCTAGAGGGATTACAGGCCGTCATTTTCAAGAAGCCTGTCAATCCCGTCGTGCTCAAAAAATTGTTGCTGCAACAATGCCGGCCTGAAGCCGCCACTCCAATGATCTCGCCATCCTCCACCAAACCCGCGAGCGGGCCTGGCGCAAGTGAAAAAATCAACTAAGATCAGGCTGTGAGCAAGGAAGATCGCTACAACGAGGGTATGGAGTTCTTTGCGCAGGATAAGTTGGACGAGGCGATTGGCGCCTACCAAAAAGCGCTGGAAGAAGATCCGAACTACGTCGATGCTCTCCACGCCTTGGCCATGACCTACGCCCATCAGGACAAGCTCGACGAAGCGATCGATGTGGCTAAGCGGCTCATCGAGGGAGCGCCGGATCACGAATTGGCGTATACCAGCTTGTCGATTTTCTATCAGCGAAAAGGAATGATCGCCGAGGCGGAGCATGTGGCCGCCCAGGCGCGAACTCTAAGCTGGAAGCGACAACTGTCTGAAAAGAAGAATTAGATCCCGAGGTTTTATCCGCGTCGAGGTTTGTATGTCCTAATGTGAATTGTGCTTCGTCCGCTTGCGCGTTAGCACCCACTCAGTGAGCTGGCCAGCAACAATCGCCATTGCGACCGCGATAACACTCACGATGACAATATACAGCGCTTCCACCAATATCATTGCGGCGCCCTTAATCTTCGAGCCGGATCGATAATCGTCGCGCCCGATACAACCACAAGGAGGATTTTTTAGTGCTAGGCTCGGCCCAACCGCATCATGGCTGCCTTAAGACTCGAGCGCATGCGCTCCAGAGAACGGGCCAGGTCTCCAATCTCATCGCGCAATTTTACGCATCTTCCACTGACCGAAGTTTCCAAGTCGCCCATGGTCACCTTGTCTGCGATTCTGGTTAGTCCGACGATAGGCCGAACGATCCAATGCGCAAGAAGAAACGAGAGCAACGCGCCGACCAAAGGGACGACGGCAATGATTCCGACGAGAGGCATAAGGACACGGAGAGTTTCTTTCTCCACGGCATCCGCGCCAAATCCGACATGCACGCGCCCCACTTGTCCCTCAAGGATTGGGGCGACGGTTTCATACACTGTTTTTCCCGCCCATGACAATTCCCGGCGGTAGACTTGCCGGTGCGGGGCTGCTGGCAATTCTTCTCTGAGTTCGGTGGGGAATGTCCCCAAGGTGTGGGCTACGATTTCTCCTTTGCCGTCTTCGATAAAAGCATAGGTTACTCCGTCGAGCCTCGTGTATTTGATCACCAAAGCGTCAAGGGCGAGAAGATTTCTTCCGGCCATGGGTCCGGCGGCGGCATCGCTGAGGTTGTTGGCCATAACCAGGACTCGCTGATCGAGTTGATCGCGCAACGCGTCTTTAGTCAGCTGATAAACCACGGCGACGACACCGAGACCCAGGATCAACACCATCGCGGCAAAAGTCCCGCCGATTTTCCACTTGAGACTAACACGTCGAGATTCGTGATCCATTTTTGACTCCTTACCAAGCACGAAAAGCCTTGAGCGTATCGATCTCCTGGAGCATCATCTCCTGGAAATGGGTTTTCATCGTTTCGTTCAAAATCTCGCGACTGACCATCTCGATAAGTTCTTTGAGTTTGACCTGAGGAAAGCTGTCACGCGATTCACCAAGGGCGGAGATTTGATCACGAATAACCAAATGAGCCATGGGTCCCATAGCGGCGGTGGCGAGGCGGGTCATGTATTCAAAAAACTGTGACGAAACGTGAGCCGCCGCCGTGGTTTCTTTCCCCGCCTCCTGGAGGGCAACCGATGATACTTGAAATTCATCAGCTTTTTTCGTTTCCATTCCCGGCGCTTCAGGTTTCCTGTGATGAATTCTTGCCGTTACGGCTTTGACTCTCGCGGAGCCGTCCTCCGGCACACTCTTAGAAACTTTCATCCCCCGTTCCAGCAGGAGACCGCTGGCAGCCTTCATGACCATGTAGGCAGAGACTCTTTTTTTAGCGGCTTCACAGGCCGTCGCGAGGGCATTATCGCAGATGATGTTAATTAAGCGGGGTGTTCCCGACGAATAGTGCCAGATGGCTTCTATGGCTTCCTTATTGAAGATCTCCGGACCGTCATACCCTGCGACTTGCAGGCGGTGCCGGATATAATTTTCTACTTCGTTTAGCGTTTGTAGCGCATAGAGACGATGATGGATCGCGATGCGCTGTTTTAGCCGTCGCAGAGACGATTTATTCAGGCTGGTTGCTAATTCGGGCTGTCCCACGAGAACAATCTGGAGCAGTTTCTCTTCATCGGTCTCTAAATTGGAGAGCCCGCAAAGTCCTTCGAGCGCCTCGTCGCTCAGGTTTTGACCTTCATCGATCAGCAAGGCTACTGTGTGTCCCTTTTGCAGTTGCCCCATCAAGTGCTCATTGAGCTCGTGGATCATTTCCAATCTATTTTTTTCCTTGTTTGCCAATCCGAGATCGTGGACCATGAGTTCAACCAGGCCATAGGAAGTAATATGACTGCTGGAGATGAAGACAAACTGAACGTTGGCCTCGAGCTGACGCATGAGTTTGCGCAGGAGGATTGTTTTGCCGGTTCCCACCTCCCCGGTGAGCAACATGAGACCCTTCTTGCCTCGAATTCCATAAACCAGCGCGGCTAAACCCTCCAAATAGAGAGAGCTGCTATAGAAGAAGCGCGGGTCCGGCGTCACTCCGAAGGGCGTTTCGCGAAACCCAAAATAACTTTCAACCGTTGCCATGCATTCGTGTTCGCTGAGAAGCTCGATCATGTCTATGGCCTCCTTTAGAAGAGATGACAGCCCGTAGGATTTTTATGAACTTGTCCCGTTCGTGTCCGCACCTTGGGTCAACGATAACTTTTTTGGCCGTACGAGGTGGAAAAAAATCGTCTTGTAAAGTTGACGCGAGGAGCAACTCATAATAATTCTTGTTGTTCATTGTCAAGAAAAAAAAGCGTGCGGATTAAAAAAATTTCCTGTTCAAAAAGTGGCGTCTGTTCATAATTCTGTGGATTCTTTTCGCTAACAAGTTGTTGTTCTTCACAAAACCGGACTTATGCACAGCTGTGGATAATTTTGGTGCTTCGGCGCCCTCGGGCTGTGGGAACCTTGCTCGTGACTTTGCGGTCTTTGGGAATAGTGATGATGGACCGGGAAATCGAGTGGAGACCGAGGAGCCTTGGTGTCATCGAAATGGTGGGCTGGCGTGAGACGCGCATTTATTTGAGAAATACGTCATAAAAAGACTTGCAGTTTGGATTCGGACTGTATAAAAACAAGATCCATCTATTTTCTGAAGGCGACACAAACTAGTGATTCGCGAGAGGGTCGCGCTGATGATCCCCATATCCGTAGCAGTTGCGAAGTTAGCAAAATTGCTTGGTGATGACGCAAGGCTGGATGAAAAAATCCGCGACACCAAGTCGGCGCTGTCGCTCATACAAAAAAGAGTGTCAGAACTATTGGCTCAGCATTACATTGCGACGAAAGAACCACGAGTACAGATTCCGGAGGATCTCATGAAAGAGGAAGAAGCATTCGAGCGATTGCTGCAGGCGCTCCAAGACATGAAGAGCGAGATTACCAAACAGATACGGCCTGTAGAGGAGCAAATCATAGAAGCCAACCGCGACCACCTGCGGCAGTCTTTCACTCAAGAAAGCCGAAAGCTCAATAAATGTTTGGAAGAGATCGATGACAACATTCTAGCTTGCGGCCAATATCTACAGGAATATGATCGCATTCGCAGCGGTCTCCAGGGACTGAACGAAAAACTTGCGCAGTTAGGAGCGGACTCGTTACAGGTGCCCGACGGCCTGCCCACCCACGACCTCGGCGAGATCGTGAGGTCGCGCATCGAGCATTTAAAGTGCCAGGGGAAAATTTAGCGTGCGAGAAATCGCGCCGAGATTCAATCAAGCGAAGCAACGCATAGGGAAGTGAGCACTTGTGCATCACTCCCACCTTCCCGCTACAACTAGCTTCGTGCTGTTTTTCTTTGGTTTGTCCCTACCCCAATTCTTTTAAAATCTCTTTGGTGCCTTTTATTTACATGCGGTGG
>Ga0209684_1000051_pt1 | contig 20205 bp, 22 predicted proteins | sample PanSoiPlot6MoBio_FD_188322 | JGI IMG/M metagenome (GOLD analysis project Ga0209684, IMG submission 188322) | Tropical forest soil microbial communities from Panama analyzed to predict greenhouse gas emissions - Panama Soil Plot 6 MoBio (SPAdes)... | ecosystem: Environmental > Terrestrial > Soil...
TCAACCGCGCCGGGCACGGCTATACTGAGCGGTCCCGATACGGGCACAGCGTTCAATCCTTTGCTCCGATAATAATCAATGCTGGCCTTTGCCGGCGCCGGGCCGCTCGAATTGAGCGCTTCAACCTTGCCGCTCTTTTTTATATGAACCAAAGCGAACAGATCCCCGCCCGGGCCGCAGGTCGCTGGCTTTACAACCAGCATGACAAAAGCAGCGGCCAGGGCCGCATCCACCGCATTGCCGCCTTCCTGCAACACCTTCACGCCGGCCAGCGACGCGAGATGGTGCCCGGAAGAAACCGCCCCGTTCTGACCCATGACCAGAGGCCGAGCTGCTTTCTCGAAGTTCATACGGCTCCTATTCCGAGAATCCCGGCGGCATTGCCGCCTAGAATTTGATCTTTTTCCGTTTGATTCAGCTCCAGACCCTCGATGGCCTTCAAACTATTTTTCACCAACAGACATCCTTCTTCCGGCCCGTAAGGATAATTGGTTCCCAAGACCATTCTCCCAGGCCCGAAAAAATCCTTCACACATCTGAGCGTTGAAGCCGGGTGATCCGCGGTATCCACATAGAATCGTCTGAAGGAATCCAGCGGATTTTCTTGCAGTTCATACTTTTGTCGGATCTCTTCAGTGCGGCCGGTATAAATGTTTACTGCTCTCTGCGCGAAGAAAGCCAGTACCCCGCCCACGTCGGCGACAACAAATTTGATTTCGGGGAATCGCTCTAAGACCCTGCCATAAACCAAGCGCGTCATCGCCACGGTGCTGTCATAAGCCCACCCGAATATCAATGTCGGCATGATGTCGATGCCCGTCACCTCCGTCGCCAGCGGTGCCGTGGGATGAATGTAAACCGGCAATTTTTCCTTGGCGAGCTGCTCGTAGATAGGAAATAGCTCCTCGCGATCCAGCGGTTGACCGTTGAGATTCGAGAAACAGCCAAAACCTTTCAGACCGAGCTCGTGGACGGAGCGCTTGAGTTCGTCCAACGAGGCCGGGATCGAATCCGTGGGTAACGTAAATAACCCGACGAAGCGCTTCGGATACTTACGACAGAGCGCGGCGATGGCGTCATTTGCGATGCGGGCCAGTTTTACCGCTCCCTCACCTTCAAAGCGATCCGCGCCGGGAGCGGGAATGCTCAACACATGAACGTCGATCCCCAAACGATCCATATGCTCGATCCGGCGCTCGACATCGCGCCCCTGGAAAGTGGCGGTGTTTATGCGACATTTAAGCTTTCTATCGTAGAAGTAACTCATCCCGCTGTGCGGGTCCGGTTCTTCCAAAATCACCGCGCCGTCAATTTTGCGCAGCGCGTCGATGTACGACTCGGGAAAAACGTGCGCTTGAAAATCGATGATCATGTTCTTCGTTGCCGCGGTCAGTTGTTCGGAATTAATATGAGTTCATTATTATGTGGACTCGCATGTCTATGCGACCGAGGCCCTGAGCCCTCCCGAGCGCGGTCAAGGCTGATCACTCCTACAGTTTGGGCCTGAAAGAGACTTCCCTGCTCGGATGCCCGCGCTCTCCATGACTCACTCCTCGGTCGGTCCATGATTACTTCCTTATGAACTCCCTAATACTTAAAGCCTATACAGCGCGCGCGCATTGTCGTCGAGGATCTTGTTGACAATCTCCGGCGGCACAGCCCCATCCTCTTTGAGTTTGCGGAGTGCGAGAATTTCCGAAGAAGTGTCATTGTGTCCGTAATCGGTGCCGATGACGAGTTGATCGTCGCCCGCATATTTGAGCACGTAGGGGAGATCGTCATCGGTTTGGCACGCCACGTATATGCGGTTTTTGCGCAGCACGTCGCTTTTGTCCACCTTGGTGCCGCCGCGCTCCATACGCCGGGCAAAATCATGAATCGCGTAGGGCACCCACTGCGAGCTTACTTCGATAAAGGCGAACCGGGTCTGGGGAAATCGATCCGGAATCTTGTTAAAGATAAGCGTATGGAAAGAGCCGACCACGGCTAGTTTGAATTTGGAAAAACCGCACTCGTCCAGGAAAAAGTCATGCACCGCGAAGCTGCCGGTGGCCGAATGCACACAGACCGGCAAATCGAGACATCCGGCTTCTTCATACAGCGGAAAAAAATAGTCATCGCTTAGCCGTTTGTCTCCCTCGAGGCCGCGCATGAAGATCCCGCAAGCGCCGTTTCTTTTCGCGAAGCGCGCTTCCTCGAGCGCTTTGTCCATCGTCAGGAGAGGCAAAACCGCCACCCAACGCAACCGCTCCGGCGCGCGCTTCCAAATATCGATGAGCCATCGATTGTAGCTGCGGGTCACGGCGAGCTCTACTTCCGGCCGCCTGGTATACGGGCGCAAAAAAATGGTCGGGTACAGCACCTGCGCGTCCACTTCCAGCTCATCCATGTGCTTCAAGCGAGCATCAATATCATCCATCTCTCTGGCTTGCTGAGGCGTGTCGTGGCCGACGTTGCGCGCTTTGCCTATGTAAACACCATCGATGAACCATGACTCCCCGCCGGAACTCGCGTTGTCCGGCGTTGCCACGATGCGCGGTCTCAGGCCACGCTCGGATTCCAGCATGTAATCCCACGTGCGGTCCGTTTCCAATACATGAGCATCAGAATCAATGACGGCCATTTTTTAACCCCCCCGTCTGCCTTGCGCCATTCTCTGCTGCAGTCCTGCCCGTTCGGTCTTTGAACCCACCGAGCTGTGACAACCCTCACACGTGTAGTCGTAAAGGTCGCCATCGGGAAGCACGAGGAGTAAACGCTCTCGCACCGGCATTGCTTTGCGGCACTTGGCGCAATACAAAAGCGTTGCGTTGAATTGATCAAACGACTTCTCCATGGCTAGTTATTCCACTGCGAACAACGCTTCGCCATTATTCCTAGGTGCATGAATTATCCAGGCTAGCATGATAAACCGCACGCCAAACTCTCACGCCTTTTCGCTCGGCTGTTCGCCGGCCTGGCGCGCCTTCGCTTCCTTGATCACTTTTTCAGCCAGATGAACCGGCAGCTCTTCATAGTGAGAAAACTCCATATGAAATTCACCGCGCCCGCTGGTGATAGAGCGCAGGTCCGGAGCGTATTTTAACACCTCCGACATGGGCACTTTGGATTTAATGACTTGACTATGTCCTTTCGTGTCCATGCCAACAACCTTGCCGCGCCGGCTGTTAAGATCACCGATCACATCGCCCATGCAATCATCCGGCACCGTCACCTCCATGTTCATAATCGGTTCGAGCAGGACAGGCTTCGCCTTCTCCACCGCGTTTTTGAACCCGAGAGAGCCGGCGATTTTAAAAGCCATGTCCGAAGAATCCACGTCGTGATAAGAGCCATCATAGAGGGTGACGCGGACATCCACCATCGGATATCCCGCAATAATGCCCCCGGCCATCGCCTCTTTGATGCCTTTCTCTACGGCTGGGATGTAGTTGCGCGGAATCGCTCCCCCAACGATATCATCGACGAACTCAAAGCCCTTCCCCTGAGGAAGCGGCTCGATCTTGATCCACGTGTCTCCAAACTGGCCCCTGCCGCCGGTCTGCTTTTTCAATCTCCCTTGGGCGCTGGCGCTCGCGCGGATGGTTTCCTTATAGGGCACCTTAGGCGCTTTGAGCACGACCTCTGCGCCGTACTTTCGCTTGAGTTTTTCCACGATGATCTCGATATGCTGTTGCCCCATACCGGAAAGAATGAAATCTCGCGTCTCTTCATCCCGGCGCAGCTCGATGGTCTGATCCTCCTCCATCATCCGGTGCAATCCTTGGGGCACTTTTTCCTCATCGGCTTTGGTCTTAGGTTCCAAAGCGAACGAGATATTCGGCGCGAAGTGAACCGGCCCGGCGTATTGGATAACTCCTCTTTCATCACAGAGCGTGTCGCCGGTGGCGACCTCTTTGAGTTTCGCCGCCGCGACAATCTCACCCGCCGATGCCTCCTTGACGCCCTCCTGTTTTTTTCCCTCCAACCGGAACATGTGACCGATTTTTTCTTTGCTTTGCTTATTGGAATTATAACAAGTCATGTCGGAAGCGATCTTGCCGGAAATCACACGCATCACCGACAGTTTCCCGGCAAAGGGATCGCTGATGGTTTTGAACACGTAAGCAGAAAATGGGGCGCCGGGGTTCTGTGGACGCTTCTCAGTCTCCCCGGTGACTGGATTCGTGCCTTCCATTTCACCCTCTTCCGGTGGCGACGGCAAGTAATCGGCGATGGCATCAAGCAACTGCGGAATTCCAATCAAGCGCAGTGCCGAGCCGTACAAAATTGGATAGAGTTTTCCCTGTCGTGTCGCTTCGCGAATCGCCTTCTTCAGCTCATCGGTGGACAGCTCGTTTCCTTCAAGATATTTTTCCAACAGCTCGTCGTCGGTTTCCGAGACGTCTTCCATCAACCTCTGCCGCATGGTTTCGGCGGTGCTTTGCAATTCGCTTGGGATCTCCGACTCGGAGAACTTTCCGTTGTCCCCCTCAAAGAGATAAGCCTTCATGGAAAGCAGATCGACGACTCCTTTAAACTCGGCGTCCACGCCGATGGGCAATTGAAGGTGAACTCCTTTCGCTTCGATACCCGTGAGCATCGCATCGATGCGCTCGGCCGCGTTGGCCTGTTCGTGGTCCATCTTGCTAACGAACAGGAGCCGGCTAATCCGGTTGTCATTGGCCGTGGCCCATAAACGTTCCGATTCGACCCGAAAACCAACCGACGGGTTCAACACAAAAACCGCTCCGCCAAAGGCTCGCATACAGTTGACGGAGTCCGCCAGAAAAGCCGCGTAACCGGGGGTGTCGATCAGCTCAAAAGGAAATTTCTTCCATGATAAGGAGTGAAACGCCGTCGATATGGACGTATAATGTTTGATCTCCTCCGGTTCGTAATCCAGGACCGACGTGCCGTCTTGAACCTTTCCCAGCCGCTGCGTTGCGCCCGCCGCAAACAGCATCGCCTCCCCCAAGGAAGTCTTGCCGCAGCCGCCTTGACCTAGTATGCCAACGTTACGTAGTTTCTCGAGTTCCCCTATTGCCATAATTTCAAGATCCTTCCTATTTTTGTGCTCTTGCCTTCACCTCATGCAAAGAATTCCTTTCGTGAATGATGCGCAGTCCCTGGAGCGTGAGGAATTCATCCACTTCGTTGATGGTGGAACATTCGGAAGCCACGAGGGGAGCCAGTCCGCCTGTCGCTATAACTTTGGCGTGGGCTCCATTTTCTTTCTTAATGCGTTGAACAAGCCCGTCAACAAGACCCACGTAACCGTAAAAGATTCCGGCTTGAATCGAGTTGACGGTGTTCTTGCCGATAACCTCTTTGGGTTTCACGATTTCGATTCGAGGCAGTTTCGACGCGCGTTGGAATAACGCCTCCAAGGAGATCAACAAACCGGGCGCGATGGCGCCGCCGATGTATTCGCCTTTTTTCGATATGAAGTCCACCGTCGTCGCCGTGCCAAAATCAACCACGATACAGGCGTCGCGATATTTTTCGTAAGCGGCGATGCCATTGACGATGCGGTCGGCCCCCACATCCTTAGGACTGTCGTACAGAATAGGCATGCCTGTCTTAATCCCGGGGCCGACCATCAGTGGTTCGACCCTAAAGAATCTTTGGGCCAGCTCCTGGGTGACGCTGACCATCGGAGGAACCACGCAGGAAGCGACGATAGAATCGATTTGATCGCAGCGAAATCCTTCGGTAGCAACCAAATGAGCGATGATCACCCCGTATTCATCGGCGGTTTTCTCCGCCTGGGTGAAAAGCCGCCAGTGGGTAATCAGTTTCTGGCCCTCGTAAAGACCCAAGACGATGTTTGTGTTGCCGATATCGATGGCCAGTAACATAGCTCGGTTCTTAAATCTAGATTCCGGGTTAATCCTACAACATACGTTGCGAGGCGCGAGCGCTGAGGTACAGATCCTTCAAAGTTCAAGGCCTGTCCTGAACGACAGTGAAGGATCTTTCTTGCCGGAAGATCTTCGAGGCTCAGGATGCGACAGGCGCGCACTTTGAACCTGGAACTCTCCGTTGCAGAACCCGGTTTAATCTTTTAGCGCCGTTACGTCCCCCGCAATGATTCTATGGCGAACTCCGTCGGCGCTTTGGACGATCAGCGCTCCGTCCCGGTCGATCCCCTTGGCCTTTCCTATCAAAACCTCGTCTTCCAATTCTACTTTTACCTTTTGTTCACGTTGACCAAAATAGGCTTCCCAACGCGGCGCCATGGCGCCAAACCCCGACTCTTGCAGAATTCCATAGCACCGGTCGAGGTCTTGAATCAATCGCCGGAAAAAGGCCTCGCGACTGACTGGTTTCTGTCCGACTTCCATAAGAGAGGTGGCGCGCTCACGAATTTCATCCCCCATAAGCGAGCGGGGAAAATTTACATTGACCCCGATGCCGAGGATAACGAACTCGATGCGGTCGGAGGTGCAGGACGATTCGGTCAAAACTCCCGCGAGCTTCTGGCCGTCGATCAAAATGTCGTTGGGCCATTTGATCACCGGCGGCCGAGGAACAAACGCCGCCACCGCATCCGCCAAGGCGACCGCTGCCGTGAGGGTGATTTGCGGCGCATGGACCGGCGACAGGAGAGGCCGGAGGATCACAGAAAAATAGAGGTTCACGTAAGGCGGAGAAACCCAGCTTCTGCCCAAACGCCCTCTACCTTGGGTTTGCTGTTCGGCGATCACCACTTCCCCCTCCGGCGCTCCCTGTTCGGCTAGCCGCCGGGCCTGGCTATTGGTCGAATCGATTTCGTGAAACCAGTGGAATTGAGTGCCCAGGCGCTTGGAGACGAGCCCGTTTTGGACTTCCTGCAGCTGAAGTGACAAACCTTTCACACTATCGAAGTGACGAGTTTCGAGTTTTGGGTTTCGGGTTGAACCCGAAAATCGGGACCCGAAACCCGAGGCAGCTCTTGCATCACGCCTGTAGATTCATCGTAATCTTCATATTGAAATCAACCACCGGTGCCGAATGAGTGAGCGCTCCTGACGAAATAAAATCAACGCCGGTCTCGGCAACTTGTCGAATCGTGTCCAGGGTGATGCCGCCGGATGCCTCGACCCAAGCGCGCTTGTTGATCAAACGGACGGCCTCCGTCATCTGGGCGAGTGTCATGTTGTCGAGCATGATCACGTCCGCCCCCGCGTCAATCGCTTCCTGGACCTGCTTTAGATTTCCCGCTTCAACTTCCACTTTGGCCATGAACGGAGCGTGCCGCCTCACCGCTTTGACCGCTTCAGCAATCGATCCGGTGGCCTCGATATGGTTGTCCTTCACAAGAGCGGCATCGTACAAACCGATCCGATGGTTCATCCCGCCGCCCATTCGAACCGCGTACTTTTCCAAAGTCCGCAGTCCCGGCGTTGTTTTTCTGGTATCGAGAACCTTGCACGGGAAATCCTTAACCGCGTGGACATATTTGCGCGTTAAGGTTGCGGTTCCAGATAAACGCTGGAGAAAGTTCAGGGCCGTCCGCTCCGCCAGCAGAAGCGCGCGCACCGGTCCTTCGGCTTCCGCCACCACTGTGCCATTTTTCACTTCGCTGCCATCCTTAGTGAGAAGGCGCACCTCGACCTTTGGGTCGATAAAATAAAAGATTCGATCCAGCAGCACTAGGCCTGCCACCACGCCATCCTTCTTCGCGCGAAAAAGCCCCCTGCCTTGAGCCTCGGCTGAAATAGTCGCCATAGTGGCTAGATCGCCCGCGCCGATGTCCTCGTCCAGAGAATCGCGAATCAACCGCTCGATCTGCGGACTAACGAGTATATCCACGACTGCTAGCTCCTTCCTGCCTGGAATTCTTCTAGTCGCTCCAGGCTGAGGTTGAGTGTGCGAATCTTCTCTTCGTATTGACCTGCTTTCTCCCGCTCTTTTTGAACCACTTCCTCTTTGGCCTTGTTCAGGAAATCGGTATTGGAGAGCTTTTTCTGAACCCGTGACAGCTCATCTTTTGCTTTATCGATTTCCTTGGTTAATCTGCCCCGTTCCTCGTTCAGGTTGATCATTTGTGCCAGGGGCAAATATAACTCCGTAGAGCCCACGATCGCCGTCGCGGCGCCCTTGGGCCGGTCGCCGGATGTCACATAATCCGTCGCCCCCACTCGCGCCAACGACCGTAGATAAGGTTCCTGGGCCCGTAAAAAAGAGAGATCTTCCGCAGGACCGTGAAATACCACCTTCACTTCCTTGCCCGGCGGACAATTCATCTCGGTGCGAAGATTCCTGATGGCGCGAATGGTGCCCATGAGAAAGTCCATTTGGCTTGCCACATCTTCGTCCACCCACGTCGCTTCAGCGCGCGGATACGGCTCAAGCATGATGCTCTTTCTCTGTTCACCTAGTACCTGCCAGATTTCTTCGGTGACAAAGGGCATCAATGGGTGGAGCAACAGCAAGATTTGCTCCAGGAGCTCAACCAGAAACTGCCGGCTCTTCTTCGGCTCATCGCCGAGCGTGCCGTTGAGCGAAAGCTTGCTCATTTCAATGTACCAGTCGCAGAACTCATGCCAGGTAAACTGATAGAGAATATTGGCGTAGTCGTTGAATCGATAGCTCTCGACAGCGGCGCGCGCTTCGGCGATCGTCGAAGCCAATCGCGAGCGAATCCAGCGATCGGCGAAATTTAGCCCGGCGTCCGAAAGCGCAGCGGCAACATGCCGTTGAACTGTACCGTCCTCACCCAAATTCATGAGCACGAATCGCGCTGCGTTCCATAGTTTATTGACGAAGTTTTGGTAGCCGGCAATGCGGTCTTCGGCGAGTCTGATGTCGCGTCCCATGGCGGCCATTGCGGCCAAAGTAAAACGGAAGGCGTCGGTTCCGTATTCGCTCATGATGTCGAGGGGGTCGACGACATTGCCCCTGGATTTCGACATCTTCTGTCCTTGCTCATCGCGCACCAGCGCGTGGATGTACACGTCGCGAAAGGGCACGTCGTCCATGAACTTGAGCCCCATCATGATCATCCGCGCGACCCAGAAAAACAGGATGTCGAAACCCGTAACCAAGGTTGAAGTTGGATAGTAGTCCTTCAAATCTTCAGTCTTGTCCGGCCAACCCAGGGTCGAGAACGGCCAGAGCCCCGAGGAGAACCAGGTATCCAGAACATCCGGATCCTGCACCAGTGACTTTCCACCACACTTAGCACACCGCTCGGGAGCTTGCCGCGCTACGATAGGTTGAGCGTCTTTCATAAGGATGGTTTCGCCGGAGCCGACTTCAATGACATTCGCGGCATCACAACTCACACAATACCAGGCCGGGATTTGATGGCCCCACCAGATCTGCCGGGACACGCACCAATCCTTGATATTTTCCATCCAGGCAAAATAGGAGTTGGTCCATCCCTCGGGAATGATGCGGATTCTGCCGTCGCGGACAACTTGCATTGCGGGTTCGGCCAACGGCTTGATGTCAACGAACCATTGCGGCGTAAGATACGGCTCGATCACAGTTTGGCAGCGGTAGCAATGGCCTATCGCATGCCGATGTGGCTCGACCTTTTCCAAATAGCCTTTTTCCTTCAACTCAGCGACAATCTGTTTTCGCGCCTCAAGCCTATCCATGCCGCGATAACGCTCGACCCAATCGCCATTTTCACCGCGAGCCAAGAACGCAGAACCATCGATTTTCGCGTCGGCATCGAAGATACTTATCTTGTCGAGACCAAAACGAGCGCCGATGTCAAAATCGTTGAAGTCGTGACCGGGAGTAATTTTCAGAGCCCCCGTGCCAAATTCCTTATCGACGTAGGCGTCACTGATGACTGGTACGATTCGGTCCGTGATCGGCAAGCGAATTTTCTTGCCGATAAAGTCCCGATAGCGGCTGTCATCCGGATGCACCGCCACCGCGGTGTCTCCGAGCATCGTTTCCGGCCGTGTGGTCGCGACGGATAATGCTTTCGACGGGTCATCGGCCAACGGATAACGGATGGTCCAGATATGACCGTCGATCTCTTCGTGCACGACTTCAATATCCGCCAGGGCAGTTTTACATCTCGGGCACCAATTGATCAGCCTTTCGGCGCGATAGAGCAAACCGTCTTCCCATAGCCGTACAAAGGCTTCGCGTACAGCCCGCGACAGTCCTTCGTCCATGGTAAAGCGCTCATGCTTCCAGTCGCAGGAGACGCCGAGAGCCTTCAACTGATGCAATATTGCATCGCCGGCCTCCCGCTTCCATTCCCAAACCCGTTCGATAAACTCTGCCCTGCCGATTTGAGCGCGAGTCAACCCCGCCGCCGCCAAGCGCCGCTCGACCACATTTTGTGTAGCTATGCCCGCGTGATCAGTTCCAGGAACCCAAAGAACCCGGTAGCCGTCCATTCTTTTGTAACGGCAGAGAATATCCTGGAGCGTGTTGTTGAGCGCATGGCCCATATGCAAGGAGCCGGTGACATTAGGGGGCGGGATAACCATGGAAAAACTCGGACCTTCTCCGCGTGCCGGAGCAAACGCCCCTAAATTCATCCAGCGGCTGTACCACTTGGCTTCTACATCTTTGTGAGAATATGCCTTGGGTAGCTGCATAAAGCTATTTTTTCTTGTTGCGCTCGGTACGACTCATGGTTTGACCCGCATCGTCTTCGACCACATCCACCAGTTCGATAACTGCTGGGGTTTCGGTCCCCGTCTGCGTTTTTCCTCCATCCCGCGCTGTTCCATTTCCTTTCGCCGCGGTCGGCGTCTTCAAACAATGCGCCAACGAAGACGCCAATGCTTCTTTAGCGATGGGGGTTTTCACAACCACCAGTTTGTCCCGCTTGGGAGCCTGTGTTGATTCACGGCTTTCGATCCATAGGACAGGCATCTTCCAATTTTGGATCGCGTTTATTGTTTTGCCGTCGAGCCCGCCGGTTTCCTGGAGCGAAGCGGCATCGACAATGACCGCATCAAAGTCGCTAGCGGACAAAGACTCCGGGACCGCTTCCATCACCTGGACTTCGTGCGCGGGGAAAAGGGAAAACACAATGGCTTGCTGCAACATTCGGTACGGTTGGATCACGAGAATTTTACTCATTGCGGTTGTTCATTCCCCATTATCTTGACAAGGCGCTGACCCCAAGCTACATAGGATCAAAAGACAGCGAGCGTTTATTCAGGCGCGAAAGTGGCGGAATTGGTAGACGCGCAGGATTCAGGATCCTGTGGGGTAATACCCGTAGGGGTTCGACTCCCCTCTTTCGCACCAACTACCATGTTTATCACTATTATTTAGCATACAAGCCTGTCTTTCTCTAACGTCCACAAATACGATCCGGTCCGTCCGCAGAGGCTTCCAGTCCAAGGGTACCGCTGGCGGATCGAACAACGAGAAGGACCTGGGGGGCCCGAATGAATTTTTATACCTCTTTCCAGAGGGAAAGAAAAAAATGCGCTTAAAGACGTTGATAGTGGCGAGACTACAAGATCAAATGATGAAAACTTGCAGAAAGCTGCTGTTGACGGTGATCGTCTTCACTTTGTTCATCAACGGTTGCTCGAAGGAATCAGATAAATCAGCAAAGTCTGCAAAGAATCCGGATTGGACACGCGGCAGGGCCGATTATATAGCGAACTGTATCGCTTGCCACAATCCCGACCCATCCAAGGATGGACCCATCGGCCCCGCCATCCACGGTTCGTCTCAAGAATTAATCGAAGCTAGAGTTCTCCGGTCCAGCTATCCGCCGAACTACAAGCCCAAGCGAAATACAAAAGTGATGCCTCAGTTTCCTTATCTGAAGTCGGAAATTCCCTATCTCGCTGCTTTTCTAGCTGACGATCAGCCCAACAAAGCAACTGTGAGAAAGTAAAACACGGCGGTAAGGATAAAACCAAACCAAAGAGCGCCCTTGACTGAATCGAGCGGCTTTTTTGTTGCTCCTTGAGTCCCCACCAGCGCGTTAACTTCCACCGCTGCAATAATGATCAAAACTACCAACCAAAATACGCCGTGAGCCGCAGAGGAGCTAACGAGACCTGGATAATGCATGGCGGCTCCCATAAAAAACAGCATGGGAATGGAGAAGACAGTATTCGTTCTAGATGTAAGTCCCGATCGACGCCCCGCCCCCGCGGCAGCGGGCAGTGCCTGACCACCGCCGGCTACCTGGTTGGTCGACGCGATAACGATTTGCTGGTTTGGCCAAATCACCAACCAAACATTCAAAAACATGATCGTGCCGATTAGACCACCCAAGGTTATGACAATTCCATACTGAGAACTATAAAAGTCCGCGGCTCCTGCCTGACCTAAACGAATGAGATACATCAAGATACCCGCCAAAAACGTGATCATCGCGCCCCAACGAAACCACCAAAGCGCCCGGGGAACAAGTTTCTGTATCACTCCGGTGCGAACCGGCGCCTCAGTTTCCGCAAAGAAGGGCGTCTGTACGAAATTGAAATAGTATAAAATCCCAATCCATGTGATCCCCGCCAGGAAATGAAACCAACGTAGAAAAAAATGTGTAAGCTCCATTACGCTCCCCTCCCTCTCCCCTTTGAGCAAAATTTCCAAAGGGTCGATCTGAATAAGTTATTTGGTCTGCTTATATTAGGCGCGTATCAATCTTGTCAAGGAAAAAACGCTTGAAACCTTTAGACAAGCGACAAAGAATGCTCCCATGGCGCAGTTGGGAACTTGATCGGCGCAACATGAGCCAACGCGGCTTGACCTATCTATAGAACTATGCCATTTTGCCTGCATCTTTCCCGTCCTTGACCGGAGCTTTTCTGATTCACGAAACCAAACCCACTACGGCTGAACGCGAAGCGACTGTGGCACGACGCCTGGATCGCAAAATCCCTATTCTTCAGGGAACCTGCGATCCTTGTAGCGCCGTAAGTGCGGAACTCGAACTCGTCGAGAAAAACCTTACCCTTGCTATTCGCTCGCGGGAGCAAATGTTGACGGCCATTGCGGGCCATCTGATCCATGGCGGCGGCAAACGGGTGCGGCCGCTGGTTACTCTTTTGGCCTTTTCGGCTCTTGGTGGAAAAAAGACCCAAGATATCGTCGATATAGCGACTGCCATAGAACTCATCCATACCGCAACCTTGCTTCATGACGATATCATCGACGGAGCCGAGACCCGGCGCGGCAAAGAATCCGCTTACAAAAAATTTGGTCTCAAGTCGACCTTGGTCGCGGGAGATTTTCTTTTTATCAAGGCCTTTGAGTTCGCCGGAAAATTCGATGAGACCGTTGTGCAGTGGACAGCCGATGCGTGCGCGGCATTGACCGAAGGCGAGATGTTGCAAGGTTTTTTCAACCGTAATCGCAACGTGACTCTGGACGACTATGTTGAAATCGTAAAGCGGAAAACCGCCTCGCTATTTCAAACCGGCGCCAAGGTCGGCGCCTACCTTGCCGGGGCCAATTCCGCTTTGGTCGCGGTCGCCGACCAACTCGGTCTGAACATGGGCATCGCCTTTCAAATGGTCGATGATATCCTCGACGTCGTGGGCCACGTCGAATTGCTCGGTAAACCGACAGGGATGGATTTACGGGACGGCAATCCTTCGCTGCCGATCATCCTGGCTCTCAATGAGGGCCAGGCGGTGGTCTCGGAAGCTTTTGAGCGTTCGCATCCGACGGAGAACGAAGTTGCGGCGGCCATCGAGGCCATCAAAATGGGACCAGCCATTCGACAAGCAAAAGTTCTGTCCAGGGGTTACGCCGAGACAGCGCTCAAATCGATCAAACGACTCCCGCCTTCACCCTACCGCAACGGGCTTAAGAACATGGTTCAATTAATTATCGACCGAGACTTCTAAGCCCGAGCTTCGGCGGCGATCACCAATGCTTTTGGGCGCCGCGCTTTCATCAATGTCCGCTGATGCCGCCTCTTAACCGCGCGCGTGATGACGCAGTTCAACGCATGTTTGACCGCATTGCGCGCCGCTATGATCTTCTCAACCGCGTCATCAGCTTTCGTCTCGATGCGTGGTGGAGAAATCAAGCCATCCGAACAATTTTGACACGCCGCGATTCGCTTATTTTGGATCTCGGCACAGGGACCGGCGATCTCACTTTCACCGCCGCTCGATCAGGCGCGGGCCGGGTTGTCGGGTTGGACTTTTCTCTTCCGATGCTGCGACTAGCGCAACAGAAGAGAATCCGCGCGCTGCACGGCGAAAGAGCTTGGTTTGTGCTCGGAAGCGCGTTGGACTCTCCGTTTAAAGACGCTCTATTCGACGGAGTGATGACAGCCTTTGTGCTGCGCAATGTGTCGGATCTAAATCTGTTCTTTGCTCATGCTCTTCGCGTGCTAAAACCTGGGGGGAGATTTGTGTCTCTTGACATGTTTCCACCGTCGAAAAGCTGGTTCTCGATTTTCTATGCTCTCTACTTTTATCACTTGGTGCCGTGGATCGGCGGCTTGTTAGCCCGCGATCGCAACGCTTACCAATACTTGTCGGAGTCTGTGCGACAATTCCATTCGCCAGAAACGGTGGCCCACCTCATCGAACAAGCCGGCTTCAAGCAAGTCGCGGTGCGGAAGTTCCTCAGCGGCGCCGTCTGCATGCATGTGGCCGAGAGGGCCAGCGCCGCGACACTCGCACCTTAATGCGGATTATTTATGGTCAGAGGAAGAACTACGACACTATGTAGATCGAGGGCTGGGTCTGACCAGCGCCATTGCGTTCAAAAAGTTCGAGCCCTCACCTCTGTCCTCCCCCGCGTCGCGAGGGAGGAGGAAGGAGCGGGGAGAACTCGTCACCCGATCACTGTCGCACGTGAATAGTGCATCTATGCAAAACTTTTCTAGTAGTTTCCTGATTTTCTTTTACCAGACTGCATTAGGCGGTCTGCTCGCCCTGTCCGTGACGCCATTTCAGGAACTGGAACGAGGGTTCTACAAATCCACGGGCGGTGTTTTGTTTGTCATGGCTTTACTAGGTCTGTGGGGCAAAAGCAGTCTCTACTGGCAAGCCATCACGGAAAACTTTACCTCGACGACGTTCGCTGAAGTTTTCTTTCAGCTTGGTTTCGTCATCTCGTTTGCGTGCTACATGGTTTCTTTGTGGGGCGAAAAGCAGCGTTTCCGGGCGCGAAGTTTCTCATCGTCCATTCTCTTGGGTTTAGCTGGGCTTGTCTTGAGTGCTCATAATTTCTATATCGCCCCGACTTTCTCTTTGGAATCCATTGTCTATCCGATGAGTTTTTTGATATCCGCCTTGTTACTCGGCAGCGTCACCGTGGGGATGCTCATCGGCCACTGGTATCTGATCGATACCGGACAGAGCTTGAATCCATTCATCCGAGTTTACAAATTTTTTGTCGTTGCGCTGATAGCCCAGAGCGTTTTTTTATGCCTGTCTTCGACTGGACTTTATTTTTTCGGATCGGCCCCCACCGTCGCCGCCATGGAACGACTTTGGCTCAGTCACTCAACATTGCTGACTACGCGGATCTTAGTTGGCCAGGTAGCACCGCTGATTTTATCCTGGATGATCTGGCGCACTTTGCTCATACCACACACCATGGCCGCTACGGGACTCTTCTATATTGCGCTGCTCGGTGTTTTTGTTGGAGAGATTTTGGGAAGGCAGATTCTCGCTCTAACTTCCCTGCCCTGCTAAATTCGACGGCCCGCCTTGGGCTGAAGATTTAGGATAGGTTTTGATTTTGGTGATTTTTAGTCCGCTCGAAGTCCAACCGAGGTCATAACCCACTGGCTCTCCTTCCTTGAGATCCTGGATTGTCTTCGCCTCACCAGAGAGTATGACCAGCTCATAGGAAAATGGCAGTTCTCGACCGCTTTCGGTTCTGACGATTCCGGTATTGTTAGACGGGAACAGCTTGGTAATGACTCCGTGGTGGTAATTATCAACCGGCTGCCCGGTTGTGGGATTATCCCCGCTCTCACTCATGATTGAAACATGCCCGTTAATCGATAGAACACCGCGGCGGTTAGTTAGAATTGACTATCGTAGCGGTTGTTTTTGCCTCGCGATCTTGCCTTGAAGTTCCATCAAGCCGTCGAGGACCGCTTCCGGTCGCGGCGGACAGCCGGGAACGTAAACGTCCACCGGAATAATTCGATCAATCCCCTGCACGGTGGCGTAATTGTCGTAAAAGCCACCGCTTGCGGCACAGGCGCCGAATGCCATCACCCATTTGGGCTCGGACATCTGCTCATAAACGCGCTTTAAGACCGGGGACAGCTTGTGATTAACCGTACCAATCACCATGAGCAGATCTGCCTGTCGCGGACTGAACCTAGGCAAAAGCGCGCCGAATCGATCAATGTCGTATGGCGACATGGAAAGCGACATATATTCCATGGCGCAACAAGCCGTCGCAAACGGGTATGGGAAGAGAGAATACTTTCGCGCCCAACCGACCGCTTTGTCTAATCGAGTCAACACAACGGTGTCGGCCAAAAGCTTATCCTGGCCGAATTTTACGTCAGCGGCAGAACTGTTATGGATATCCGGTTTGAGATCGTTCATCGGGATAACAAAACGTTACACTTTTTCCCGCTTCGACACAATTAATAAAGGCACTTCAGGATTACTATAATCGGAATCAGGATTGACTCAACGTAGATATAGGATGGGGTTTCTGGTTCAAAACGCCGCGCTAAATCGAACGCGTGTGCCCAGCGTTATAACACCGCCCTCGGTCTCGCGGCGGAATTGTTGGGCAAAGAAATTATTTATACCTTTACAACATTTATGGCTTGTGGTCCTTTTTCCCCTTGTGAAATCTCAAATTCGACGGCTTGACCCTCGTTGAGAGTCTTGAAACCGTCACCTTGGATGGCGGTATAGTGAACAAAGACATCTCCACCGCCTTCCTTTTCAATGAAACCGTAACCCTTAGCATTGTTGAACCACTTCACCTTTCCTGTTGTTGCCATCAACTAGACCTCCACACGCTTACTCGATACCCGGAGACTCAAACCTTTTGACTGTGTTTCCAAATTTTCGTTACTCTGTCAGCTCCAATCTTACCCATTCCATTCGGAAATTCACGAAGAATAGTTCCCATTTTTCTTTAGAGTGGGACATTAGATAAACGGCAGCATTGTTGTCAAGGGAAAACCCTCCCAGCGCGTTGAAAAAACCTATAGGCCAGATTGTTTCTGCCAACATTTTATCGCGAGGCTCGTGTCGAACCGTTAAACCCTATTTTATTATGTATCTGCTCAAGCCAAACAACGACGCGTCGACCTGTCGGATAGAAACGATTTTTGGATCGTGAAGTCCCTCCACCGATTGTGATGAGCAAACCAATCGCGATGCAGGACAGCTTGGAGCGGATCATTCCATCATCAAGCCCCGCTGGACCATAAAAACCGTTCGCGAAGCAGTTTTTTGGAACTTTTTATCGCTGGAAATGCTCTAAATTTTAGGCTCACTGTAACCTTTTGCATAACTTGAAGATTCGCGCCATATGGTCTGAATTGTAAAGAGAAAAGTCTCATTATATTGACTTATCCTAATTTTTCCATTACATTTGGCATAGTTAGCGGTTGAGGAATGACGGGGATAATAGCAGCGAACGCGGAAAAACTTCGTATCTACCACGATGAACCAACAGCAGTCGGAAGGTAAGGGAATGGCCATTTACACTACTCTCAGCAAAAAGGACATCGCCAAGATCGCTGATGAGTTTGTGCTTGGTGACCTTTCATCTTACTCCGGCATCAAGAACGGGTCAGTAAACACCCATTACGTGATTGAAACCAAACGGGGTCGCTACTTCGCCAAAATAGATGAAGTGAAAAGTGAGCTCGAAGTAAAACAGGAATTGGATCTCTTGTTTCACTTGAGGAAACAGGGCTTTCCGTGCTTACAGCCGCTAAAAAGCAAAACCGGACGGTACTATCTCGATATCGATGGCAAGTGCTTGACCGTGAGCCGTTATATAGACGGAACGGAGTTATCGGTGGACGCCCTGAACAACAATCATCTCGAAATTTTAGGGCATGCCCTCGCTAATCTGCACCTGATCGGCCGAAGTTATAAGAAGGGAATCGATAATCGTTTTGGCTTCAACAGGATAGTGGCCATTTACCGTGAAGCTCGCCGACAACTGCCTTCGCACCTGAAAAATATTATTCGAGTCCTCGATGACGAATTTTCTTATTTGGAAAACTACCTGGATAACAACCTTCCGAAGGGAATCATCCACGGAGATCTGTTCCCTGACAACGTAAAGTTTAAAGGCAACCGTTTGGTTGGAGTAATGGATTTCGATGCTGCCTGTCGCGGCAAACTCATTTATGATTTGGCCACGGCGGTCAATGCGCTCTGTTTTCTGGACGATCGCTACAAGATCGATCGCTTTGAAGCCTTGATTGGCGGATACGAAAGCCTGAGACCTCTGTCACTGCCGGAGTGGGATTCGTTTCCTAATGAATTGCGATTCTCCGCGTTGCGCTTCACGGTCACACGAATCAAGGACTTTTTCCTTAAGAAAGCTGACGACAGTCAACGAATCTACAAAGATTTCAAGCAGTTTTATGATCGCCTCTTGATTTTGAGGCGGGAAAAGAGCGGCGGAATGGAAGATATCTTGCTCGCCATGGCGACGGGGTACGATTACCGTAAATACCAAAAGTCCAAACCGTCAAAATAAGCGCAACGTCCACGAGCCGATCTAATCTGTCAAACCTGCGATTCGTCTTAACTTCATTTGAGCATCGCGTCGAATAAGCCGAATCATCGACCAGAAAGTTAGCATCGCGCCTAATAGAAACAGAACTCTTCCTCCGGTTAACACGACATAGAAAAAATTGAGTTTCACTCTGGCAGCGTTATATTTCTCCCGGTCCTCATTGATTCGTCTGAGTACCTCTTCGTTTTTTTGGTGATCCAGTTCCTGAAAACTTCTGTACGAGTCTTCGAGTCCGGTTCGCGCGGTTTTGTGCAGGAGACTTTGGTATTTTGTGCTTTCAATTGCTCCAACTGTCCAGTTGCCGATGCCCAACAGCAAACACACGGCACCGGCAATAACCAGGTAGCTGGAGTAAATTTCACGCACTTTCACGTTACTTCCGGGTGTAACAGAATTTAGCATCGCGGTCAATTTCATCCTCGCATGACCAACAATCATGCCGGTAGCGACAGGACATCGCGCCTCACCGTGGTTGCACTCACTATGTGACTAGCTTAGGATAACAATCGCATGCATTGCTTCGTGGTCGGAGATATTCACGGGTGCCTCACCGAGCTTCGTTACTTGCTCGAGGGTTTACCGCTTGAAAGCGGGGATCGGTTGGTTTTCCTAGGAGATTATGTAGATCGCGGCCCCGATTCCAAAGGAGTGGTTTCATATCTCATAGAATTACAGAAAAATCCCTCTTACGATTCTATATTTTTGAAGGGAAATCACGAAGACATGTTTTTGTCTTATCTCGGGTTGCCGGGTCAGCACGGGGACATGTTTCTTATCAATGGCGGGAAGGTTACTTTGGAAAGCTACGGGCTCTCCACGAATACGAATCCTAAGGAACTGGTGGCCCAGATTCCGCCGCCGCATCTGGACTTCTACCAAGACCTGAGAAACTACTACGTCGCCGAGCCGTTCCTGTGTGTGCATGCCGGCGTTCATCCGATGAAATCCCTAGAGGAGCAAACGGAATCGGAGATGTTTTGGATTCGCAATCAGTTCATTTATCGGTCTCATATGCTGCCCTACGTTGTGCTGTTCGGCCACACGCCGCAGAGCGATGTTTTCTACGATCTTCCTTATAAAATCGGGCTGGATACCGGTTTGGTTTACGGCAACAAACTCACTTGCCTCGAAATCGAAGAAAAAGTTCTCTATCAGATCCATCGCGGCAAGAAACAGATCAAGCAAACCCCGATACAGAAAAAATGGGATGCCATGTCCGCCGTCGTTGCTCCTTGAACTTTTCCTGATCCCGGCATACTTTGTATCCTCACGTGGCGGTGTAGCTCAGTTGGTCAGAGCACGCGGCTCATATCCGCGGAGTCGACAGTTCGAATCTGTCCACCGCCACCAAAGTTATCTCTTGCATCTCGCGCCCTTACCAGTCTAACGAGCAACTCACGCATGATGTCACTTTGCGTTGTTTTGCGTATGGATTTGCCCCCAGAGTTGCCCCCAAGACTTGCCTCCAAGGGTTTACCTAAATTTTGAACAGCCGCTTTCATCCGCTCCATTACCGTTCTCGTATAGCGACTCGTCGTGTTGAGACTGGTATGGCGCATCAAATTCTTCACGGTGTTTGGGTCC
>Ga0209684_1000052_pt1 | contig 19744 bp, 22 predicted proteins | sample PanSoiPlot6MoBio_FD_188322 | JGI IMG/M metagenome (GOLD analysis project Ga0209684, IMG submission 188322) | Tropical forest soil microbial communities from Panama analyzed to predict greenhouse gas emissions - Panama Soil Plot 6 MoBio (SPAdes)... | ecosystem: Environmental > Terrestrial > Soil...
AGGCGCGAGCTGCAAACCGGCGAGCAAGTTGGGCGCGATCTTCGTGTGATCCTCGCTGGCTTCCGGGACCCCGATCGTGGGGGCCGCGAAATGGGTATTGATGAAGTGGGCCTCGAGACCGCCGCCCGCATACGGTCGCCACGTACCGAACTCCATCTCATAGCGCGCGTCCATGCCGACGGCGAGGTCCTTTTCGGCGGCTTCGATGTCGAAGTCACGGGATATATTCCGACCACCGACAATCTTCCTGGGGGAAACGCTCAAAAGCCGGGCGACGTGATTCGTTACTTAAACGGTAAGACCATTGAGGTTCTAAATACCGATGCGGAGGGCCGTTTGATTTTAGCCGACGCGTTGGCGCTTGCAGCGCGCCAACGGCCGGACTACATGATCAATTTGGCAACTTTGACCGGCGCTTGTGTGGTAGCGCTGGGAGCGCAAGTCGGTGGGATATTCAGTAACCATCAGCCGCTCGCAGACCAGCTTATGCGCTGCGCCCGGGAGACCGGCGAAAAGCTATGGCAACTACCTTTAGTCAAGGAATATCGTGAACAATTGAAAAGCAGCGTCGCCGACATGAAGAACATCGGCGGCGCCCACGGCGGCGCTATTACGGCGGCGCTAATTCTGCAAGAGTTCGTCGCCGAGATCCCCTGGGCTCACTTGGATATCGCCGGTCCGGCATTCACGGAAGGAGACACAGCCATCTGTCCCAAAGGCGGCACCGGATTTGGCGTACGTACTCTGGTCAAATTTCTTTCAACTCTATAAGGAGGCTGTCAGCATGGGAAAAATTACAGAGGTAGGAGATAGCAACTTCGAAACCGAAGTGATCCAAAGCAATCTTCCGGTATTAGTCGATTTCTGGGCTCCCTGGTGTGGACCCTGCAAATCCATCGCGCCTATTATCGAAGAGCTTGCGGGCCAGTACGAAGGCAAACTCAAAGTGACGAAACTCAACGTCGATGATCACCCGGCGACGGCGGCGCGCTACGGCGTTCGCGGCATTCCCAATTTGATTATTCTCAAGGCTGGAGCTGTCAAAGAGCAAATTATTGGTGCCGTTCCGAAAGCGAAGTTGGTGGCCGCCATTGATAAAGCGATTCAATAAACCGTAGGGGCACGGCATGCCGTGCCCCTACTCCATCATTCCATGCTTCAAAAAATATACCGCCGCATACTGACGTTAATCATTATTCCAATGGCAAACATCATAGAGGCGAGCGCCGATCCTCCATAACTGACCATGGGCAATGGAACGCCAACCACCGGCATGATTCCGGATACCATGGCGACATTAATCACGACGTGCCAAAAGAAAATCGCGACCATGCCGAATACCAATAAGCCGCCGAAGCGATCCTTCGCCCGCTGCATGAGTCTCAGGCAATAAGCGATCATGATCACGTAGAGCAACAACAAAACCAAACAACCGACAAAGCCCCACTCCTCGGAAAATACCGCAAAGATGAAATCCGTGTGCTGCGCCGGTAAGAAATCCAGCCGGTTTTGCGTGCCATGAAGATAGCCCTTGCCGAAAAGTCTCCCCGAACCGATGGCGATTTTCGATTGAATAACATGATAGCCCGCCCCCAACGGATCGCGATCCGGATCTAAAAAGGTCAAAATACGTGCCCGTTGGTACGACTTTAAGAAATGCCACCCGACGGGGAGAAGGGCGAGTCCAGCTCCCACCAAGTAGAGGAACGATCGGAGCCGCAAACCGCCGATCAAAAGCATACTGAGAAACACGATCCCCAATATGATAGCGGTGCCCAGATCCGGCTGCACCAGCGTCAAAACTACCAGCGGTCCAACCAAGGCAAAAGGCAGCCAGATGTCGTGCAGCCGATATCCCCTCGGCGGCTCATCATCTTGGAGATATTTGGCCATCATAAGAACGATGGCAATCTTCGCCGGCTCCGAGGGTTGCAATCTAAAAAATCCCAGATTGATCCAGCGCTGGGAGCCGCCGCCGGAATGGCCGATCACCAGGACCAAAATCAACAGGAGAAGTACGATGCCATAAAAGGGATAGGCGATGCGATCGATATGGTGATAGTCAAAAGCAATAGCTGTCAACATAGCGATCAAGCCGAACCCTAACCAGATCAGCTGTCGTGAAGGCAAACCTCCAGCATGCCCTTCGGTAATGTTGTAGTTGGCGCTATAGATGGTCATCACGCCGATGAAGACAAAGGTGAGCGAAAGCAGGAACAAGGTCCAATCAAAGTGAGAAATAAGCCGCCGATCAATTTGCACGGTTTTCTCCTTCGGCGCGGACCTGCTGTGTACCCGCCGGCCGGTTCTGAAGCGCGATGTATTTCTCGATTACTTTTTTGGCCAACGGCGCTGCCGCGTCGCCGCCGTGCCCTCCGTGCTCTACCAATACCACGACGGCAATTTGCGGATTTTGCACCGGCGCATAGGAAACGAACCAAGCATGATCGCGGTTGAAATAGGCGAGTTGCTCGGTTTTGACGTAACCGCCCTTCATCTCCACGACCTGCGCGGTGCCTGTCTTGCCGGCGATCTCCACTAGCGTTGATCGGGCTGCTCCCCCTGTGCCGCCCGCCTCTTTTACGACATCCGCCAGAGCTTCGTGTAATCGTTCGAGCGTTGTCGGCTTGAGTTCGATGGTGCGAATCTTTTCAGGGCCATATTCACGCACCGTGGCTCCGTCCACGGACTCGACCTTGCTTACGATCCTCGGCCGGTAGAGTGTGCCGCCATTGGCCACCGCGGCCATCATGTTCGCGAGCTGCAAGGGTGTCACCGTCAGATAGCCTTGCCCGATCGAGATTGAAACGGTCTCACCAGGATACCAGGGTTGGCGATATTTTTTCCTCTTCCAATCGCTGTCTGGAACGGTTCCACTCCGCTCATCGTCGAGGGCGACCCCCGATTTTTCTCCCAAGCCGAAAGCGCGGGCCCATTTGGCGATCCGATCCACGCCAATGCGCGGGCCCAGCTGGTAGAAATAAACGTCACACGATTGGACTATCGCCTTGTGCAAATCGACGGAGCCGTGGCCTTCTTTCTTCCAATCCCGGAAGGCGCGGTTGCCGAAGTAGTAATATCCGGGATCGAAAATCCGCGCCTCGGGTTGCAGTACGCCTTCTTCCAAGCCGGCAATCGTCATGATGATTTTAAAGGTGGAACCTGGCGGGTACTGTCCTTGAGTGGCGCGGTTGCTGAGGGGCCGCAAGCGGTCTTTGACCAGGTCGCGCCACTCTTCGGCTTTGATGCCGCGGGCAAAAACGTTCGGATCGAAGGCCGGCGTGCTGACCATCGCCAGGATGGCGCCGCTGTTCACATCGAGGGCGACAATGGTTCCTTCTTTACCGTTGAGCGCCTCGAAAGCGGTTTCTTGAAGCTCGCGGTCCAATGTCAAATGAACCGTATAACCCGGAACATCGGGAACTTCATGGAGCACGCGCACACGGCGACCCAAGGCATCCACTTCAACCTGTTGACCGCCGCTCTGGCCGCGCAGGACTTCTTCCCAGCGCCGTTCCAAGCCATACTGTCCAATTTCATCTCCCACTACGTAACCTTGGTCTTTGAGAACTTTTAGTTGCCTCAAGCCGATCTCGCCCATATAGCCGAGCACGTGAGCGGCTACCGGCCCTTGAACATAACTGCGTCGCGGCCGGGTTCGAAGCGTAACGCCAGGCAAATCGAGCTGGTGGGCTTCCACTGCAACCACCGTGGACCAATCCACGTCTCGGCCCAGCACCAATTCCTCAAAGGCCGGACGCTTCTTATTTTCTTCGAGAACCGTCAATAGCTCCTGGTCGTCCCGGCCCAGGTAACGTGCCAGCAAGCGCAGCGTCTTTTCCGGCTCTTCACTATCTTCGGGAACAAAGAGCAGATCGAAGGACGGCCGGCTATCGATCAGCAGCTGTCCCTGACGGTCAAGAACCATGCCTCGGGTGCCGGGAATTCTTTTGATGCGAACGCGATTATTCTCCGACAAGAAAGTATAGCGCTCGCCCTGAATGATCTGCAGAAACGCGAGACGAGTCGTGAGCCCGAGAAGGGCGAGAATCAAAATGACGTACAGCAGGCGCGCGCGGACACGCAGCTCCGGCGCGCCGTCTTGTTTGTTAATGTCGGTTCGAACAACCACAGAGCCTTACTCGGTTGTGACGCGAATCTGCTCCAGATAACTCTGCCCTCGGCGCAGCAACCCAAAGACAAATGGAGCCAGAAACGCGGCCACAAGCGCTTCCATGATAATATATCGGGCAGCCCCGGTCCAAAGACCTTCCATGCTCAAAAAAACCGCCCAGACGAGTACCAAAGCAGCGCCTTTGACCAGCGAGGCGAGGAATACCACAATCGCACTGATCAGCGGATTATGGAGCCAAATAGAGCGTGAGCTGAGATAGACGATCAGGAAGACCAAAGACATGGCGAAAGCATTGAGACCGAGGATCGGGCTTGAAACTACATCCACTGAATAGCCCAACGCGAAAGACCCTAACACAGCAGCGACGTTGGGATAGTACAACCCCCAATAAACGCAAAGCACAAGAATGAGATCGGGCACGACGGGGCCGAGCGGTAACAGGTGCAGAAAGGTCGTCTGCAGCAGAACCAAAAGCATGCTCACGGCGAAAAACAACAGCGACAGTTTCATTGTGGCCGTGTCCGCGGGTATCAGTTCTTTGCCTGGCTCGGCTCGCCGCCGACAACCAGGACCTCCTCTATTTGTGCCGAGCTCACCGCTGGCATCACTTCAACATACTGAAACAGGCCCAAACTCTGTTTGCGCACTTTCACGGCGGTACCTACCATCAGACCCTTGGGAAAAACTCCGTCCAGGCCCGAAGTGATGAGCCGGTCTCCCTCTTGGATATCTTCGCTGCGCTTGACATATTTCATGATTGTCACATTTTCCAAGGAACCGGAAACGATGCCACGCGCCCTGGTGCGCTGAACCAGCACATCAACGCCGCTGTTGGCGTCGGTGATCAAAAGGACCTTCGCGCTACGGCTGGTCGTAGAGACTACCTGCCCAACGACACCCAGGGGCGTGACCACGGCCATTCCTTTGCGAATGCCGTCAGCACTGCCTTTGTCCAACAGACAGCTCTGGAACCAACTGCTCGCGCTATTGCCGATGATCGATGCGGTGATGGAACCGGAGGGGAGATGAGAACGAAACTCCAAAAGCTGCTGCAGGTGCTGGTTGGTTGCTTGGGCTTCTAGCAGCTTGTTTCTTTCAACTTCCAACTCCTGAATGCGCTTTCTAAGCCGGTCGTTCTCGGTCCTGAAGCCGGCCACCGTCGCATACCTTTGGTCGATCTCTTTGATCCAACCGGTGGCGGCCTGCGCCGCTATCTGCAGCGGACGCATCAGCCACAACAATATAGGACCGACAGGATCCTGCTTGAGGTGGCCCCGTGCCGCCGCAGTAAGGATGTACAGGGAAAGAAGAAGACAAAAGCCGGAGCTGAGAAGAACTTGATTCTTACGGAGAAAAGCGAGCATGAAGGGCCCAATTGCCTCCGAGAGGCAGGGGACATTAGGGGCTCAGCTTAGTGAACCGCAACCTCCCTGAGCAACGAAATCTCATCCAGCGCCTTTCCGGCGCCCATCACGACGGCAGTGAGAGGATCGTCCGCCATCATCACGGGCAACCCCGTCTCTTCTCTCAGTAAAATATCTAAGTTGCGTAGCAGTGAACCGCCGCCGGCAAGAACAATGCCGCGGTCTACGATGTCCGAAGCAAGCTCCGGCGGCGTGCGCTCCAAAGAAAGACGGACCGCTTCGACGATCTGATTGATCGGTTCGAGAAGAGAGTCTCTGATTTCTTCGTCCGTGATCACGACGGTTTTGGGCACACCTGCCACCAAATCGCGGCCTTTAATTTCCATCGTCTGAACCTCATCGCCGGGATAGGCAGAACCGATGGTGATCTTGATCAATTCTGCCGTTCGTTCGCCCACCAGTAGATTATACTTCCGTTTGATGAACTGGGCGATGGCTTCGTCCATTTTATCTCCGCCCACGCGCACGGAGCGGGAAAAGACAATTCCGGAAAGCGAAATCACCGCCACTTCGGTGGTGCCGCCGCCGATGTCGACAATCATATTCCCCGTGGGCTCGGTAATGGGCAAACCGGCGCCGATGGCCGCGGCCATTGGCTCTTCGATTAAATAAACTTCTCTGGCGCCGGCGGATTCAGCCGACTCTCGGACTGCCCGCTTTTCGACTTCCGTGATGCCGAATGGCACACCGACGATGATGCGCGGACGCACCAAAGTGCGCCGGTTGTGAACTTTTTGTATGAAATAGCGCAACATCGCCTCGGTAATTTCAAAGTCGGCTATGACCCCGTCCTTCAGCGGGCGGATGGCGACGATGCTGCCTGGAGTGCGCCCGAGCATTCGCTTGGCTTCGGCGCCCACCGCGAGAACTCTTTTGCCCCCACGCTCATTTTTTTGTTGCACCGCGACCACCGACGGCTCGTTACACACGATGCCTTGATTCTTAACGTAAATCAGCGTGTTGGCGGTCCCAAGATCAATAGCTAGATCGTTGGAAAAGACGCCGAAGATGGCATCCAACATCAGCGAACTCCTTCATTCTGTGATGAGAAAAAGGAACGGGTAGCGTGAAAATAACAGATTTGCTCCGACCAAGCAAGATAACGAAAAAACAAGGGAAAAAACCGTATCCCTCAGAAATCGCGCCGGTTGCATTGTGACAACTCATTCCCTATCATAAATGAACTCATACTTAGCCGTCAAAGGTGCCTCAGCGATGTTGGATTTTCTACGCAAACGAAAAAGATCCTGGATCATCACGTTTCTTCTCGGTGTCATCATCATTGTCTTTGTGGCGTTCTACGGTGGCAGCAAGTATCAGGACTCGAGGCTGCAGAACATCGCGGAGGTCAACGGTGAGGCTATCAGCCAGCCGGAGTTTGCCGAGGCATATCAACGAGCCGTGGACCGTTATCGGGAACTCTTGAAGGGTTCACTTACCCCTGAAATGCTCAAGAGCTTGAATCTCAAAGGCTCGCTGCTCGAAGAACTTATCCAGAAGCGGCTCGCGCTTCAAGAAGCCCGTAGACTCGGTCTCACGGTCACAGATGAGGAGTTGGTGAATGTCATCGGCCAGGTTCCCGAGTTCCAAGTCGCTGGTCGGTTTAACAAGGAACGCTATCTCCAACTTCTGCGCGCTAATAGATTAATCCCGGAGCGCTTTGAAGAGGACCAAAGGGATCAGCTCACGATCCAGCGGCTGTACTCCCTGCTTCTTGATTCCGTCCAGGTCACCGATGCCGAAGTGCGCGACCGCTATCGCTTTGAGCAGGAAAAAATCAATCTTCAGTTTATTCGCATCCCATTTGCCAATTTCGCTTCCGAGGTAAAATTGACAGATGAGGAAGTAAAAAAATTTTATGAGCGAAGTAAAGAATCACTCAAGGAGCCGTTAAAAGTCCAAGTGGAGTATCTTTCTTATCCCTTTGACTCATTCCTCTCCAAGGTTGAGCTGAGCGAAAAAGAGATCGAGGACTACTACCAAGCAAATCGCGAGACGAAATTTCATAGCCCCAAACAAGCCAAGGTGCGCTACCTCTCGATCCGCCTCGAGCCCACGGCGGATGCGAAACAAAAGGACGAAGCCAAGGCGCGGGCTACCCGCATTCTCGCCGAGGCGCGCGGGGGAAAAGATTTCGCTCAGCTCGCCAAGCAGAACTCCGACGATGCCAGTGCCGCAAAAGGCGGAGACCTAGGATGGATCTCCCAAGGGCAATTGCCGCCGCCCCTCGAAAAGGCGGTTTTTAGTTTACCCAAGGGCGGAATCAGCGACGTGATTGAGACTCCGGGCGGGTTGCAGATCATTAAGGTCGACGACATCAAAGAAGAAAAAAAACAGAGCTTGCAAGAAGCGACAAGTGAAATTTCTCGAATTCTCAAAACGGAGAAGAGCAAACGGGAAGCAGCCCTGGCGGCGGATCGCGCTCGGGAAAAAGCTCTGTCCGGCACCGACTTCACAAAGCTCGCGCAAGATAGCGGGGTGCCGTTGAACACTACGCGTTGGTTCTCCAATGGAGAAGTTTTGCCCGAGGTGGGGCAAAGCCCAGAATTCTACAAAACTGCCCTCTCCCTAGGCGCCAAAGATATCGGCCCAGTGGTCGAAGGCACCAACGCCTACTACCTCCTGCGGCTCAAAGACAAAAAAGAACCGGTCGTGCCGCCGTTGGAAGCGGTTAGACCGGTGATTGAAAAAGAAGTAATCAACGCGAAAAGCTCGGAACTGGCCCGGCAAAAGGCAAGCGCGATGTTGGACCAACTCAAAAAGGAAAAAGATATTGTCAAGGTCGCCGGGCAAAATAACCTCCCTGTGGAAGAAACCGGCTTATTCCTGCGTAACGCCCCCCAACTGCCAAAGTTGGGAGACCTTCCTGAATTAAGAACGGGCGCTATGACGCTGTCGGCTCAAAAACCGATTGCTGACCGAATCTATACCAATAGAGACGCTGCCTATCTTTTCGCTTTCAAGGAAAGCCAAGGCGCTGACATGGAGCGGTTCGAGAAGGAAAAGGACCAGCTTACAAAACAAGCCTTGGCTGAAAGCCGACAGCGCATCGCCCAAAAGTTCATGGAAGGACTGAAATCCAAAGCAAAAATAGAAGTTCACTCCACTTTGTTGGAGGAAGGCTAGAATCCTGTGTCGCGCCACACTCCGACATGACCGTACAAATTGCTTTGGTTCGCCACGGGGCCACCGACTGGAACTTGCAGGGACGCTGCCAAGGAGCAACCGATCGCGAACTGAATGCCGTCGGTATTCGGCAAGTGAGGGACATCGCCGCCGCTTTCATTAAAGAACCCATCGAGGCGATTTACTCAAGCGGCCTCAAACGCGCGCGGCAAACCGCAGAATCCATCGCCGAGCCGCATAACCTACGCGTTCTGATCGAACCCGATATTCGTGAACTGGACCACGGCGAGCTGGAAGGATTAACCTTCAACCAAATCAAAGATAACTATCCGGATTTCATCAGCCGCTGGCGCACCACACCGGCGGAGATTCAGGTTCCCGGCGGCGAACGGCTCGACGACGTAGCCGAAAGGGCATGGCAAGCCTTGAACCGTATCGCAGGACAGCATGGAGACGGCAAAAAACTCGTTGTCGTGAGCCACAACTTTCCCATCCTGGGTATACTTTGCCGCATCACCGGCACGCACTTGAATAACTATCGCTGTTTCCACCTTGATCCATGCGGCATCATTCGTCTAACCTGCAATGGCGCGAATACCTGGCAGCTGACCCACATCAACAACCGGGAATACACCCCCGGGATGATTTTTCCTCGGCCTGAGCGATCACGCTAATCAGTCGAATCGCTCCAGTTCTGTAGTTCTTGCTCACGGGAGACTGAGGCAGCAGCCGAAGCATCTCACATTGGCAAGAACCCACAACTGTGGGATTCTTATAAGCGCCGGACGACGGCGATAGCGACATTTTTATGCCCTCTAGACAAACTCTCGCGCAAATACTCGCAGCATTCGTGTGCGAGTTGGATTACGCCAAACTGCCGCCGGAAGTCGTCCGCAGAGCCAAAGATCTTATCTTGGACCAGTTAGGCTGCCAGTTGTTGGGCTCTCGAATGGAATGGAATCAAGCCGTCTATCGGGTGGTGAAAGAAAACAAGCAAGGCGGCCCCGCCACCATCGTAAACTACGGCGACAAAGTCCCGGTGGACGACGCCGCATTTGTCAACGGCACTTTTGCTCAAGGCTGCGAAATGGATGATTACTACGATCAAGGGGGTGGCCATCCCGGCGCAGGGAGTATCCCTGTGGCCTTGGCTTTGGCAGAAAAACGACCGCTCAGCGGCAAAGAATTCATTGCCGCTGTAACTGCCGGATATGAACTCGGTTGGCGCATCGGGAGAGGGCTTTTACCGGGAATGATGCAGCGTGGCTACCACGCTCAAGGGGTAGTCGGGGTGTTCATCGCCGCAGCGACGGCCGGAAAAATTCAGCGCCTCAATCCTGCTCAAATGACCCATGCTTTCGCAATCGCGGGGAGCCACGCCAGCGGCACCATGGAATTCGACCAGAGCGGCGGCGAGGTAAAACGAATGCATTGCGGCTTGGCCTGCGCCGGCGGCATGCGCTCCGCCTTGCTCGCCGCGGCGGGCCTTACCGGGCCGGCAACCATTCTGGAAGGGAAACGGGGCATACTGAGCGTTTTCGGCGGAGAGCTTAAGACCGACCCGGTGATAAAAAATCTCGGCGCGGAATACGCGCTTCTCCATGCGGCCATCAAGCGATTTCCGGTAAATGCCAGCCAGCACTCTCCCATCGAGCTGTTGGAAAATTTGATTCAACAAAACGACGTGCGAGCGCCCGATGTAGAGAAAATCGAAGTCGGAGTGAACGAAGGTGTGCTGCTGCACGGCGGCACCATCGATGAGCCGAAAGAGGTCATCGAGGCGCAATTCAGCCTGCGGTTTTCATTGGCGCTGCGATTATTGAAACGCTGTAACGACTTCGAATTCTATCTCGATCCGAAAGCTTGGCGCGATCCAGAAATTCTAGCGATGGGTAAAAAGATCGTTGTGTTCGCCGATCCCACCGCCGCCGGCGAGCGCAGGTTCGCCTGCAAGATGAAGATTACGTTCCGTGGCGGAAAAGCCATTGAGGGAGAGATAGCATCACCCAAAGGAGCTTCGCGCCGTCCGCTTTCCGCTGAAGAGATTCGGGATAAGTTTCTTCGCCTGGGATCGACGGTGCTCTCTGCCCAAAGATTGAGAGAGATCATCCATTGGGTGGAAGAGATTGATACCGAAGATGACGTCGGTACCATCCCGCGAAGAATGACGGTTAATCCGAATATCTAAAACGAATCGTCACCGGGCTCCGCGTGCCGCTGGTTCCTCGCTTGAACCCGGATTCCGTAGTCACGTTACGGCCTGAGCAGACGACGCGTGAGGCCGGAGTAGCAAAGGTACAGAAGCGTAATGTTTCAAATTCATTTTTGGTAGGTGGCACTCGTTCTCAGCGGCTTTCGAACAGTCACGTTGTTTTCGTGAGCCAGCCGACGGCGAAGAAAAATAGCGCCAAAAATAGATAGCTCCAAAAAAACTCCGGCGCCGCCATCAAACCGAAACGGCTGGCAACTCCTCCTGGGGTTAACACATAGGCATGTATAATGCCGCAGGCGGAAAATAGCGCCGCGGCAATCGACCAGGCGCCGGCCCTGTAAAATTGCCTTTCGACTAGAGCCACACCGATGGCGGCCAGAATCATTGAGGTAAAAATGAAGCCTCGTTCCAGAGAGATCATGCCATGAATCGCCAGGTTCTGACCGAAGGGTGCCAAACCAACATCGAACAAAGATTTTCCCGCCGCTTTCACTCCTGTCTCAACCATCAAAAGCCCCCACGCTGCTAACGCGGGAACGAGGCCGAGCGCCACTGCAGGTGCATGTTCCTTTGGGGTTTCTTGAAACGCCTGGGCGACGATGATGATGCCGATGTAGAGAAGAATGCCAATCCCTGCCTCCAAGGGGATCAGTCCGAGCACGGCTTGAATCGTTCCTGTGAAACAAAGAAAACTGATGAACAAACCGTTTAAAGCTGAATAACCGGATCGGGCGCCAAGCCTCTTCCAGCCTGGGTGGCCAATGTAGATGGTTGTTGGGAATACACTGCCAAAAAAAGCCGCAACGACAGAACCGATGCCGTTGGCCAGCAGTGACGAAAAAGTCGGGTAACTGTCGCCGGCGGCCTCTGCGCTCTCGATATTCTGTAGGGAGCCCACAACATTAAAAATGCCCATTGGCAAAATCACCGAAAAATAGCTCAGAAACGCCGGGTCCGTAAGCGCCTCCCAAAGCGAGCCGCCGGCAAAACCCGGGAGCACCAACGTGACATGTGTAGTGGTTGTTGTTCCTTTCATGCTTCCTAACAACCAGCCCAATAAGGTCCCTACAGCGATGGCAACCATGCCGCCCGGTAATCCGAGCGGAAGCTTCTGGTGCGAAAAATAGGCGACAAAAATGATCGCCATCGGCGCCAGCGCGACTAGCGGCTGGGTGAAAATCTTAAACGTGAAGTCCATGGAAATGAAGGTAATGGCAATTCCCGCCAAGGCCGAAAGCAGAGCTGCGCGCGGTGTTACGCGACGAACACTCTCGGCGATGAAGGCGCCTATGATTTCGATCACGCCGTTGAGAAAGCAGGCGACGAGTCCGACCTTCCATGCCCAAACCGGATCTTTAGTTTCCTGGTAGATCGGCAGCATGATGAAAAAGACGAAAGCAAACAAACTGACCGTATTGATCCCATACGGCAGCGCCGTCACATCTTCCCGTCCCGTTTCCCGTGCAAGCCGGCGCGCCTGCCAGGCGTAAAAAAAATTCCCCACCAGGATCGAAATCGCCGCGCCGGGCAAAATGCGACCGAAAATAAAACTGTCAGATAGGTGGATCAGTTCGCGGCACAAGCTGACGATTAGAATGAGTTGGATCAGGTTATCGATCATCAGACCGAAAAAGCCGTCCAAGTCTTTGCGCACAAACCATGGCGGATTCAGCGAATGTGGTGACATAAGGAGACCTTTTAGCGCATTCAAATTCGTGCTTGTGGTTGGATTAGAACAAAGTGTGCACTAGGCTTTAAAAAAGATTTCTCGCGTTGCGCCGGACTGTGTGAAAACCCCGTTCATGCTTCGATGGCCTCAGCACCAACGGGTTACGCAGTGAGCGAGATTAAGTACTTGACCGTTCGCCCCGAGCGTTTCGAAGGGCTCCGATTGAGTTTTCACACAGTCTACCGCCCGAAATGACACGTTAGATGACCTGTTTATCTTGAACCCCTCGACTAATAATTTCAGGTACACTCCGTGTGAGATCTTGACCAAGCTGAACCACTACTAAATTCGTCAGAATGTAGCCGTCGCGAATCTTTCCTGTCAAACGGCTTGGCCAGTTGTTGCGAGTTATTGACAGCCAAAATTCACCGAACAAAAGTCCGCCGCAGCAGCGTCCAGGGAGACCGGCGAGCATCTGAAAAGACCCTTGCACCAACATTCCTTTCACTCCCGGTCAGGTCCAAGCCGGCTTCTTGCTCCATAACCTGAACCAGAGTATTGTTTCGAATTTTAGTATGGCTATTTTAAGGCTGCTGTCGGTCACGATTATATACCTCACTGCCAGCCTGTTCGTGGCAACCCCCTGTTGCAACAATCAGCCGCAAGCTTCGTCCGCGACGCCGGACTATATTCAGCGCGGCCATCTGGTGCAGGAGCATTATCAAATCTACGGCAAACGACTTGAGGTTTACTACGAAACGTTGTCGGCAGCGTTGCAGGTCAAAGTTCCGGCTTTGTTTTCTTCGCTCAAGGCTCCCGAACCGCGCCGACATGGATATCAGATATTGCCCAGAATAATTGCCAGCGGGGCTTCAACGCACGTGCCGACGCGCCCGCGGGTGGCTTGGTATAGCTGGCCGTGGACAGAAGAGTTGATCAAGAACGAATTAGAGAAACTTGTTAGCGCCGAAGCGGAGCTTCGTAATTCCACAACACTCAGCTTAACGGCACGAACAAGCTTATATGAAAAGCTAGCGCGCGGATTCAATGAACTTCGCGCAGCCCAGCAAAACATAGACGCCCACATTCAATACAACCGCATGTGGCAAGCGGCCATTGCCGCCGATCGCTCGGCTTACGATCGTCAGACCGTTCTCTATGATTTAGCGCTGCGGCGCTGGGCGGTTATTGACGAGTTGAACGCGTTCAATAACACAGGATTCAGCAAGCTCCCTGCCGGGATCAAACAGATCTATCTGCCTCGATATAAGACCGAACCGGAAAGTGCGCTGCGAGAGCGTGAGAAACTTAGCGCTCGCGGCGTTAGCGAATCGATTGACACATTCAATTTACCGTCTTTTGTTCGTGTCTCGCGGGAGGGGAATCTTTGGGTTATTCGGGTTTCTTTCTACACCGATATAGACGACCATCATTTTGTCGATGCCGTAAAAGAGAAGATAGAAAACATATGGCGCCTCCGCGGCGCCGATACGGAATTTCGCGTCGAGCTTGCCATCGCTAATATTCCATCCAGTGAACTCTATTCAGGACGCCGGCCTCCCGCGAAAGGAGATCAAATTGATCTGTCAACGCATCTAGGTCGATTTCGGCAGGACGGCGCTGTACTGACTACTGGGGCATTGACGACCCATTTTTATCGCGGTGCGATTGTTTTAGGTTCGGAAGACATCACCCCATCCACCCTAGCCCACGAGTTTGGCCATGTTCTAGGATTTAGCGACGCATATATTCGCGGTTACAAGGATTTGGGCAAGAATGGTTTCCAAGTCATGGAGGTCGTCGCTGACCCTGAGGACATTATGGGAGCCCCAGATGGTGGCGCGGTTCTACGCCATCATTTTGATCGAATTTTGGAGCAGTATTTGAAAAGAAATGTTCGTGATGCTCGGCCGGCAAGCTTAGTGCGAATCAACTATATTGGTTAATCAACGGGCAATCGTTGTGACGGATGCAAAAACGATTCGACGGACCCCAACTTCATGGGGTCCGTCGAATTTAACATTGGCGCCTTATGTCTCTCTTCCCCTGGACGCCGCGACAATTGCGACAATGACTACCGCGAACACGCCAAGACCCACAAGCAAGGCGATAGTGGGATCCATACCCAATACTGTAGTTGAGCCCGTCGGACCAGGTGCACCTTGGGGACCGGGAACTCCTTGTGGTCCACGCTCCCCTGCAGTGCCTCGTTCGCCCTGATCTTTCTGTACCTGGATGTCGAATTTGGTATCACCGGCTTGGCCTCGGGCCGTGACGCCACCACTCTTATCATCCTTCTTGGTGGCAGAGTCCTGGGCCGCGGCAAAGGTCGCAATGCCGATGGTAAAGCAGAGAATCAGCAATCCTAGAAGACTCTTTTTCATGGTTCCCTCCTTTGTTTTCAAATCTACTGCTGTTTTTTCTGAACCACCTACGTGTTCCGTTATATGAGACGGAGGCAATTTATGTGCCTTCTATCAGTGTGAAATGAAAAAGCACGTCAGGAGAACAATTTATGAAATTGTTAAAGGAAAATAGTCTCGAAAACGAGACATATACCACGTCACAGCGAGTTGAAATTGTTGCCGGACTGATACGTGGAGAAACCAAATTTCCGTCTTTTACACCTAGAACCTAATCCAGGGATTGATGCCCAACTCCCGATGTTTTGCATACAGCATGACTAGATAAATGCTATCGAAAACAAAAATGGATACATAAAGGGAGTTCAATAACACCGACGTGGGAAAGCGAAGATAAAACAAAATCGACGGCAAAAGCGTTCCTAACATCTTGAACAGCGCGATATAAACCGACTGTCCGCTCACATCTCTCCGCTTCAGCAACATCGCTATGAACAGTACCGACATCATGAGATTTTGACCGAAGGCCGCGTACTTTCCATCCCAGTCGCTGAACTCATAAGTGATCGCCAAAATCACGCCGAAGCTGGTGACTAAACCCAAAACAAATGCAGGATAAAATAATTGTCTTGGCTCAAAGACAGTGCGGCCAAAGCGGAGAGTTTGACAGACAATGATCAAATCGAAAACAAACCAAACCACATTGATATAATTTTGCGGCGAGTCGTGTGGAATCATGAAAGAAAAAATGAATTCCCAAGAGATATTGGCGCAAAGCGCCGTTATCGGCATGCCGTACGTTTTGTCACGGAACCCCAGTCGAATGATAAGGAGATAAACCAGAGTCCAGAAAATCCCTGAGCCGATTTCCAAACTCCAGGTCAGTTCAGGCGAAACCTTCATACTCAACGCGGTCAAGCCAACTTCGGTGTGAAACAATTAGGTGGGAACTACCAAGAGCCTCAGGGAACCTGCTCCGTGCTCTTTTATGGGTCGTGATAATTGAATTGGTTGTGCTGAATTGTGTTGACGAAGCACAACGCCAGTGGCCGGCCAGCGTTGTGCGCACGCTCAGCTAGCCGGGTGGTCGCTTCGCTTCTGCGAAAGAAAGTTCGATAACCGAGTTTCTGGTAAGCGGTGATCTCTGGAAGGCTTTGGGCATAGATGATTGCAGCTCGTTCACTGACTAACTGCGGCCCTAAGCTTTGGGCTAGCGGCAAACCTTGCCCCGCATTGTTTCCGATAAGCACATAATCCACGGCATCATCTAGCTCGCCCAGTGCGCGCATAATCGCCGCCAAAGAAACTTCATCCCAATTTTTCATTTCAAACTTGGCTTGCGCCGCCGTTAGAATGTTTGGATATCCCTCAGCGACTTTAAAAGTGCTATTGCGCTGCACCAAGCGCGTCCAAGGAAGCGGCGGGTTCGTGACAAACTCCCCGACCGTCACCTCGTTATCCAGGATCAAGGTCACGAATTGATCAACCCTCAAAGGCAACAGTGCTTTGTTCATTGTCGATGACTATTCAGCCCTAGAATACTGAATCACTAAAACTGAGCCGTATATTCCTTCCCTGCGTGACTCTTGCATCGTCCGAAACCATGGCCTGTATACGAGGAACCGATGAAGAAACATCCCATCCTTGTCCCTCTGTCGCCTTGCAGTGATGCGGTCCAATAAAACAGCGGGCCTTGGATCTTGGTTTCGGAGTTGCCGGAGGCGCTATCAAAAGTCTCTCCATAAGCAAAGTCCGCAAGCATCCCGAAATTCCCAAAGGCGCTTCCGAATGGATTGCCATAGGCAGAGACATCGGGACCTTCTACGGTGACAGATCCGCGGCCGAAAGTATTTTTGTAGCTCTCGACAAAGGTCGCACGTCCAACCGTGACGAATTTGCCCACCAAGACCTCACCGTCCTGCGCCGTGACTTGGATCAATCCGGTGTTTTCACGCGCGAAGCGATATTTTCCGCTCCACTGCTCACCGTCCGAGGAATGCATACTCATACTGTGGGCACACGACACTAGGACCGATAGAGATAAAGCTAATGAGACACCAATGAATCGTTTCATTTGGAAGTCTTTATTCCCGCTTTGCGTCAACGAGTCGCGAGCCCATAGACATGCCTCCTGAGGCTCACCTTGCTCTCCCTTGCTTCAGCCCCCTCGCGTCCTGTTCTGAGGTCCTACCCTTTCAATGGTCACGCGAATCGCGATACGGCCTTCGGCTAGGGTCTTTTGCTTGATATCGTCCCAACTCTTCGGTTCACCGCGAATTTGCCGGTGCCAGTCAAGCACAATATCCATGGCTTGGGGATGAGGAATCACTTCGGCCTTACCGTCGATTTGAATGTAGTTGGAGCCGTTGAACTTATCTCCGTATACCAACAACGAAATTTGCGGGTTGCGCCTGATGTTTTTGACTTTGTAGGTAATATCCCGCGCTGTGATTATTACGTTGCCGTCAACGCCAAGAACCGGAGAGACAAGTGTCATCTGCAACGACCCATCCTTCTTACGCGCGACCAAGCACCCGTGATGACTATGCCTTAAAAATTCCTTTGCCTCAGCAATTTCCATGGGACCTTCCAAAGAGAATTGGTTTTCGGCGATCCTACAGGATTTGACCGTTACCTGCCAAGGGGGTGTCGACCACTCGGGCGACAACCAAGGGCGGAAGGCCCAACACTTTTTGCCTCCAAGAAGCCCCAAGAAAGGCCTTGACGGGTTCCCTTTGGTTAGCTAGGGTTAAGCACGATGAGACCGTTCGGGTCCTACAAAGATAAGGTGCGAGTCCTTAAAGGACTTCGCAGGCTCTCTTTATCGCTGATCTTTTTCTTCTCTTGCTTGGGTTTCACCCAGCCTGGATTGGACGACGAAGTTCCTGGGGTAAAGGTTCGTTCGGCAGCCAGCACTATTTCCCAGCCGGAGCGACAGCCAAAACGCGATCTGGCCAGTAACATTCAAGCGATGATCACGGGCCATCATTCGGTTTTTACAGCCGTTTTCATCCACTCGTTCGTCAGATCCGACCGCAAGCAAAACACCTGGTTGTGGCCTTTCGTTCGCATGGGGACCACCCGTGCGCCGCCCGCCGCGGTCTCCCTCTAGCTTTCGTCACGCGCATCGATTTTCATCCCATCAATAAGGATGGAAGGCGCCCCGGTGCGTGGGGCCAGGCCAGGGGCATGTGCCATCTAGGCGGATGCCTCATCGATATCTAAACCGCGAGGATTGAAACATGTTCGACAAAATCTATCCACCTATCAGTGATACCGTCACGCGAGATCAATTTTTTGACAACTTCAAACGAAAACGCCCGCTCGAACCCGAAAGGGAACTCATGCTCGCCGTCCTAGCCGATGCCGTTGAATGCTACTGGAAATACTCCGCTGCTCGTGACGGAATCGGAACGCGTCTTTTCCAAGACGCTCGGGAGTGGCTGATCGATGAGGACGAGCGTCGGCCGTTTTCCTTCATTAACGTTTGCTCGGCATTACAATTGGACCCCGGTTATATCCGGCGGGGTGTTTTCGCGCGGAAGCAGCAAAGCGCCAAACCTGGCGAAAAAAGCGCAAGTCAGTCGAAGATGCCGCCGCCCAGATACGTCAGACGAAACTTGAAAGATCGCCGCAAACGGGGTGTCTATTTGCCGACTCGACGAACCCGGGCAGCGTCGAAGTAGAAGAACCGCCTCCAGTAAAGCATCTAACGCTGGCTTAAAAGCTTGGCGCGCCGCATTTCACGCCGGCGCGCCAACCCACCTCAAGATTCAAATTAGCTGCAGCCATCGTCTCCTTGAAGGCGCGCTACACGTTTTTGGCTGAATATTCCGAGTTCTTCCCCAATAACCGATCCGGCTCAGTCCGCCTTGAAAGATCTTTTAGTGGACGATAAGAATAAGCCTAGTCATGGCGGAACTGCTTTACAAAGATTTAGGGCGAATGGACTATCTTGCCGCCCTGGCGTTGCAAGAAAAGTTGGTAGAGCTCAAACAGCGCGGTTCTCGTCATGACATTTTGCTTCTTGTCGAGCATTCCCACGTTTACACCGTTGGTCGCGCAGGCAAGACAGCTAACGTGCTCGCGCCGCACGAAGTGCCGGTATACCAAACCAGTCGCGGCGGCGACGTGACTTACCACGGGCCGGGCCAATTGGTGGCCTATCCGATTATCGACGTGCGCTCGAAGCTGCGAAAGGATGTCCATCGCTACCTGAGAAATTTAGAAATGACGGCGATTCGGACACTCAAGGATTTTGATCTCGAAGCGGAACGGAAGCCTCCGTACACCGGGATTTGGATCGGAGATAAAAAAATTGCCGCTGTCGGCGTCGCGGTGCGCCGTTGTATTACTTTTCATGGTTTGGCGCTAAACGTGAACACCGACCTTTCCTATTTTAGTCGAATCGTTCCGTGCGGACTGACTTGGGCCAAGGTTACTTCAATGGCAAGGGAGCTTGGCAAAGAGCAAAGCCGAGATCGCGTGAAAGACAGATTTCTGCATCATTTTGCCGAACTCTTTGGTTATCAAGAGATAAAAGAAAGCAAAGAACTTTTTGACTTACAACCTGCGCAAGCGGGTTGTGGCGAACCAGCGGACGTCTCGACGACTGGAACAGCTGGAACGCTTTGAACGATTGGAACAACTGCCGTTATGCCTCGAAGACATCCCGACTGGATAAAAGTCAAACCGCCGGGGAATCCTAATTACCTCCGGCTCAAGCGCATCCTGCGGGAGAAAAATCTCCACACGGTTTGTGAAGAGGCGCGCTGCCCCAACATCGGCGAGTGCTGGGGCAATAAAACCGCGACG
>Ga0209684_1000053_pt1 | contig 19585 bp, 17 predicted proteins | sample PanSoiPlot6MoBio_FD_188322 | JGI IMG/M metagenome (GOLD analysis project Ga0209684, IMG submission 188322) | Tropical forest soil microbial communities from Panama analyzed to predict greenhouse gas emissions - Panama Soil Plot 6 MoBio (SPAdes)... | ecosystem: Environmental > Terrestrial > Soil...
GGGAACGGCAGCTCTCTTACCATCAGCGGAAATGACGCGTGCGGCGCCGGAACTGCCCTTGCCCCAATCTATACTAAAGATCCGGCCACGACGAGCCTTAATGGAAGCCCCACGCTCACAGGCAGTCCCTCGACGCCCCAGCATGGGACGTTGGACATCGACATACCCGGTTACATCGATTCCCTGAAGGCGGGGGCGACGACCTTGACCGCAGACCAGAACGGTGCGACCTACGGCAGTGCCACCAACTACCAGACCGTTTACTCGTGGCCGGACGATCCAGATCACTTCAACAATCAGGGTCTAAAACTTCAGAATGTTACGGGATATGGTATTCTGCTAGTTAAGGGTGACCTGGAGCTAGGCGGCGGGTTTCAATGGAACGGTGTTATCATAGTTACGGGATCGGTGACATTAAATGGCGGAGGTGGAAACGCGATCAATATCTACGGCCAAATCTTTTCAGGAACGTCGACTTTGACCGACGTGACTATTAACGGCGGCAATACTATTGGCTACGATAGCTGCAAGGTGAAAAAAGCGATGGCTGGTTCTCCGTTAAAAGTCTTGAATTGGAAACAGAACTATAATTAACGTCTCGACTTAAGTGCTGTCTCTACCATATCGCCCATTTCACTGATCTGGGCGAATTCACGAAGATAATTGTTTGATTTGCCACTCAGCTGAATTCTTCGCTTTAGCTGCGTCAGGTTCTTAGAAAATTCTTGGAGTTCCGAGGTCAACATTCCGTTCAAATCCTTGGACTTCTCTTTTAAAACATCAAAATCTCTCAAAATAGGATCCTCATCCCTCTTGATTTCGGACTTCGGACCGGCAGGTGATGGTTCATTCTTACGTTCCCGTTCTTCTCTGGCAGCAGCCTGAGGTTTGGCTTCGCCCGAACTTTCCACGGTCAAAATAGGTTTAAGTGGTTTATTGGACTCCTCGATTGCTGCGACAGATGATCGATCGACGCCTAGTACCCCTCCTCCATCCAGGTCAAACATGACCTGAGTTCCCTCATACCAATAGCGTCCCGTAATAAACTCCTTGCCACTTCGGAGTTTAATAACGTAGGTCGCCTCTACCACACCAGAATAGACTATGGAAACCGCGAATACTAAGGTCGCCCAGTATTTCTGCATATGGCATATTTTACAATTGTTTCTCCCTCCCGTCAAAAAAGCTCTGGAATCCTGTGGCCAATGCTGCGCCGCGTCGGGCTTGAATCGCATCCCATCAAAAAGTGTCGTCAGTCTTTGGCGCGGATATTGGCGGATTGAAAGATGTAGTTGGGTCCGGTTAAGAGAGTCTGCGAAGTCGAGTTCGGCGCCCCGCCGCCGTGCGGTAATCGGAACTCCAATGAACAAAATGCGTGGATCAGGACGTTAATGCTTTAGTAACCTCGCGGATCGTTTCGGAACCCTAGTCCTGCAAGAGGGATTAGAGTGTGAAAGCAACAAATAAAAACAAGCGTTGTGGGGCGGTGCGGGAGACCGATAGGAGCAGGATCCGTTAGCGCGAAAAGTATCTTCTGATTGATTTCTTGTGATCCTTGAAAATGGCTCCGGCCCTGTGACCGTCGTAGCTGACAACCGCAAGGACGGAGGTTAGAGACTAATTGACACCAGTCCGACTCATCAGGCCATTGACCGTTTTGCTTGCCAGTCGAGGACCTATGTCAAAGCCCGCAAAGTCAAGCTCGCCCATAGCGACTTCTCTAACAGAACTTTAGACTTTTTTTCGTTGATGGGAGAGGTAATCGACCAAGAGGTATTCTCCCAGCCGATCCGGACGGGTGTAAAAGGCGCGCCCCTTGTTGATGCGCGTAAGGTCGTCGACAAATCCCCGCAGCACGGGACTGTCATCTAACATGAAAGTATTGATCGTTATTCCTTTGCGGGTAATGCGCTCCGCTTCCTTTAAGGTTTCCTCGGCGGCGCGCTGGCTAATGCCACCGAAACTCAGCGGCCACTCACAGTAAAGCCGTCCCTGACGGCAATAGGCTGTGGGTTGACCATCTGTGATCACGATCATCTGCTGATTCGGGCTGGGTTTGCGGTCGAGCATTTCCGCGGCCAGGTGGAGCCCATCCTGCAAGTTGGTAAACGGATCGCCCATGTTCCATGTCGCCTGGGGCAGATCCTTGGGCTTCAGTTCCACCGCCCGTGTAAAAAAACCTACGATGCCGAAATAATCCCGGGGGTGAAGCGAGCGGACCAGACTTTCCATCGCTAGCGCAACCTTCTTGGCGGCGGCAAAACGCCCTTCCCAACTCATGGACCAGCTCATGTCCAAAAGCAGAACAGTCGCCGCCCGGGTGGTATGCTCGGATTCGTAGACGGCAAAGTCCTTGGGCCCGATCCGAACTGGAATTCCGCCACCATGCAGAAGCGCGTTTTTGAGGGTCTGTATCATATTTATATGGAGGGGCTCCCCCTGGACATACGGTTTGCTATTCTCGGTGAGAAATTCTTGGCTGCCCCGGTGGCGGGTGGAATGGCGACCCATGCCGTCGCGCCGCAACTGCTGGTAGATATCGCGAAGCGCCAATTGCCCGACACGCCGCACGCCCTTAGGCGTCAACTCAAAACGATCTCCCTGTTCGAGCACATAACCACCCTCTTCGAGCAGGGATTGCATGCGCATTACCCCCTCGAAGTCCTGTTTGGGATCGCCGCCGAGAAGTTTTTCCAAGAGCTCCTTATCGACGTCCCGCAGCTGCATGCTCGAAAGCTGTCCTTCCAGGCGCCGCAATTCTTCCATGCGTTCCATCAACTCCATCGACTGTTGGAATTGCATGGGTGTGTGGCCACGAAACAAGCTTCCTTCCCGCCGCAACCAATTTTCCAGCTTGCGAATCTGCTGCAGCTGCATAAGCAGCTGCTGGAATTCTTTTTCCGCGTTCGAATTCTCAAAGCGGTAGGACGTCAACTTTTCCACGGCCTCGCTGGTTTTGCCGGGAAGATCGTTTAAGAACTGCTGCTTGGCCTTGACGTCCCGCCCGGCTTGATCGAGATCATCGAGCGTCTGGCGCTCCTGCTCGAGCACCGAATCCAGCTGCTGCTGCACCTCCTCCATGGCCGACTGCAAGCGATACTCGTCGTAGAGCTTGCGCATCTCCCGCGCCACCTGCGACAGGAGATCATCGACGCCTTTGGTCTGCTTCTCTCCTTGCTTGATGCCTTTCTGCATCAAGCGGCGCATCGCTTGTTGCAGATCGCCCGTTTCGTTCATGTAATCATTGAGCTGATCGAACACACTGTCGGAGTCCAGCGAGTCCCGGAGGCTGGCATCCCAGCGGCTGTATCGGATGTGCACCATTGACGATCAGTCCTTGGAGAGTAACCAGGAAGCTACTTGCCGTAAGTTACACGCCCGCCCTCAATTTCCTTATTGAGTTTTTGGTGTAAGTGCAGCCCTTCCAGGACGAACTCCGTCGCCGAAGCCATCAACGACGGTGATTCTTGAATTCCAAGGGTGCGAATGGCTTCTTTCAATCCCGGAATTTCCTTGATGCCCTCCAAATAATCCTGGGAGGCCATTTGATCCGAGACTTCAACTCCCCAACCCGAGTTGAAATACTCAACCACTTTATGCAGAGCATTCAAACTAAAATATTGGTCGAACACTTTGACAATGGAGCGGTTCAGAAGCTTTTCTACCAACTCTTCCTCTTTCTTGTCCTCCCCCACATACTCCATTTCGATTTTTCCATTCGTTGACGCCAGAACCGAGTGGAGGTCGCTGATTCTCGGAACGATCTCGGTTTCCTTGCACCGGAGCGCGCGCTTTTCCGCGTTGCTGATCAATGTTTCGTAATTGTTGATGGTCACCCGGACGCTGACGCCAGAGGATTGATTGATATCATTCGACTTGCGCGCTTCAAATGTCAGATGACCGAGAATTTCTTTCATGAAGCGCGGCACTTCCACCTTGCGGCTGCGACCCGCTACCGCCTCCGCCTCTTGCTCCATGATCACGAGTTCGTCATCGAGGCTCTTCGGATAGTGCGTGCGAATCTGCACATCGAAGCGATCCTTCAAGGGGGTGATGATGCGGCCGCGGCTGGTATAATCCTCGGGATTGGCGCTGGCGACAATGACAACGTCCAGGGGCAGGCGGATCTTGTATCCCTTGATTTGGACGTCTTTCTCTTCCATCAGATTGAATAGGCCCACTTGGACCTTTTCCGTCAAATCAGGAAGTTCGTTGATCGCAAAAATGCCGCGATTGGTGCGCGGCACCAGACCGTAATGGATGGTTTCTTCATCCGCCAGATAGCGACCCTCCGCGACTTTGATGGGATCGATTTCACCCACCAGGTCCGCGATCGACACATCCGGCGTCGCCAGTTTCTCGCCGTAGCGCAGGTCTCGATCTATCCATTCCAAGGGCAAAGCGTCACCGAGTTCCGCCGCCTTTTTACGACAAACCCGGCAAATCGGTTTGAAAGGATTATCGTTGATTTCGCAGTCTTGCACGACCGGGATCCGTTCATCCAACAAGCTAACAAGCCCGCGAATGACGCGAGATTTGGCTTGGCCCCGCTCGCCGAGAAAAACCATGTGATGACCTGAGAGAATAGCATTCTCGATTTCCGGGATAACCGTGTTGTCGTATCCGACGATACCCGGTAAAATTCTTTTGCCGCTTTCAAGATAATGGACAAGATTTTTTCTCATCTCCTCGCGAACCGACAAGACCGCCGTTCCGCTCCTTTTGAGCTCCCCTAGTGTTTTTGCCTCATTCACGTGATCCGGCCTCCCTTAAAAATTTATTGCCGACTTGCGGCTAGGATTTTCCTTTTTTTGTCTTCATGGCTTTCGCCACTGCAACGGCGCGCTAAGCGAGCCATTCACCGTTATGGCGAGAGACGTTCGAAATGGGGTTTCAAACGATCATAACTATCAAGTAAATGTTGCGGCATGACCCGGGTTTCCCCTATCACCGGCATGAAATTCGTGTCCCCTTCCCAACGCGGCACGACGTGCCAATGCAGATGATCTTCAATGCCGGCTCCGGCGCACCGGCCCAAATTCATTCCTAAATTTATTCCGCCGGGATTTAGGGCCCGGCGCACGATATCCACGGAGCGCCGCAGGGCTTCGTTTAAGTCGCCATATTCTTCCGCAGATAAATCTGAAAGATTATTCTCATGACGCTTGGGCGCCAGCAACAAGTGACCGTTGTTATATGGATATTTGTTGAGCATGACCACGGAGTGCGCGGTTTGGGCGATTACCAGCGCCGCGCGCAGATCACTTTGTTTCGATTTGTCACAAAAGATACAGCCGGGCTGCTTCGAGCCTTCCTCAATGTAGGTCATTCTCCAAGGAGCCCAGAGCTGCTTCATTCGCCAATTTCCCCTGCTTCATCGACGCTCTTACCGTCTACCCTCAGGCGCAACTCTTTCCCCACCTTGAAAAACGGAACCCGCTTGGCCGCCACCGAAACCAACGCTCCGCTTTTAGGATTGCGTCCCTGCCGCGCGCGTCGATGTTTGACCACGAAGCTCCCGAAGCCCCGGATCTCGATGCGGTCGCCTTGGGAAAGCGCGTCCACCATAGAGTCAAATATCGCGTTGATGATCACTTCCGAGTCGCGACGCGACAAATGAGGGAACCGCTTATTTACTTCGTCGATTAAATCCCTTTTGGTCATATGATCTCCCGGCCCACACAAGAAGTGTAAACTACGATTGAATAGCCTCTAATCCATGGTTTCGTCGGTTCATTGCAACAATGACGGTGACCATTCGTAACGCAGCCAGCCGCGCTCGCTGCCCGGTAGTTTTCTGCCGAACACGCCGAAAAATAGCCTTTCCCACCAGCGCTCTTGGGCCGGGCGTGAGTAATAAACCGTGGGGTTTGCTTCCAAGCCTACGCGCTTGGCAGCCAAATCAATGGCATCGTCCAAGGTGCCAAACTGATCTATCAACCCCAATTCTTTCGCCTGGGCCCCCGAGTAGACGCGGCCATCGGCGAGCTTTCTAACTGTCGCTTCGTCCAAGCCGCGCCCCTTGGCCACCGCGCTGATAAACTGCCTGTGGACATCGTCCACCAGGGATTGCAATATTTCCCGTCCTTCGGCAGAAAGCGGCTGGAACGGCGAACCGATATCTTTGTTGGCTCCGCTTTTGATATTGTATCCTTTCACACCGATCTTTTTCATCAGCTCTTCAACGTTGCTGAGCTGCATGATCACGCCGATGGACCCGGTAAGCGTCCCCGGATTGGCGACGATTTTGTCGCATGCGCTCGCAATATAGTAGCCGCCCGATGTCGCCATACCGCCCATCGACGCTATAAACGGCTTGCTCTTCTTGGTCTTTTGAATCTCCTCAAAAATTTCTTGCGTCGGCGCTACCGCACCGCCCGGGGAATCAATGCGTACGACCACCGCTTTGATCCAGGGCGCTTCTTTAAAACGCTTCACCTCGGTCATGACATCGCGAGAATCATCGATGGTCCCCTCGATCTGTAACACCGCGACGCCGTCACCGGCAAAAAGTGACAGCACCTTGGAATCTCCGCCGGAGAGGTAAGCGTAGAAAAATGCGCCCACGAAGACGACAAGAATAAATACGCCGAGCAATCCCAGGCCTTTAAGAATTGAATGACTTTTAGCCATTGCAGCGCAACTCCGAAGCAAGCGTGAATCGAACTTTAAAAACCCCTTCTTGTGGGCGACCGAGAATCCCAGAGCTGTTGCTAAGAGCAAAGGGCGAAGCGAAAAGCATTTCAATTTCGCTCGTTGCTCTTTGCTCCTCGCTCTTGGCAGTTTCTTTATCGGCCTTTGCGCGTCGTCTGTCCGTCATCGTCGCGATCGAGCCTGAGGTCATCTTTTAGAAAGGACTCAAAAGAAAACCTGGCGCCTTCTTTTTCTCGTTTCAGGTAGCTATCCATTTCTTGCCGCTCTTCGGTCTTGCGCAAGGCGCGAATGCTGAGGCCTATTTTCCTCTCGGCAGGATCGATGTTAATGACTTCGGCCTCAACTGAGTCGCCGACCTTAAATAGGCTCGATGGCTTATCGACCCGTTCCGAGCTCAGCTGCGACACATGAATCAATCCTTCGACCCCTTCTTCGATGCGGACGAAAACGCCAAAGTCCGGAACGCTGGTGACTTGCCCTTTGATCTTTGATCCAACGGGATAGCGCTGCGCGATGATTTTCCACGGATCGGTAGTGAGCTGTTTGATGCCTAGGGAAAACCTTGCATTCTCAACATTCACGCCGAGCACCGTAGCCTCAACTATATCGCCTTTCTTGTACAGCTCGGAGGGATGTTTGATCTTTTTCGTCCAGTGAAGGTCGGAGATATGCACCAATCCATCGATACCTTCTTCGATGCCCACGAAGATGCCAAAGTCTGTCACGTTGCGCACCGGACCTTTTACCACGCTTCCCACCGGATATTTTTCCTTCGCTTCTTCCCAAGGGTTCGCCATCACTTGCTTAAGCCCCAAAGAAATCCGGCGATGACCAGGATCCACATTGAGAACTACCACCTCGACATTTTGGCCAACTTGGAGAAGCTTCGAAGGGTGAGCAATTTTCCTGGTCCAGGACATTTCGGAGATATGGATCAGTCCTTCGATGCCGCTTTCCAGCTCAACAAACGCGCCGTAATCCATCAGGCTGATGACTTTACCCTGGATTCTAGAACCCACCGCGTACTTTTCGGCCACGGTCTGCCACGGATCCGGAGTAAGCTGCTTCATGCCAAGGGAAATGCGCTCCTTCTCGGGATCGAACTTCAATACGACGACTTTGATCTTATCTCCGACCTGCACGATTTCAGAAGGGTGGCTGATACGGCCCCAGGACATATCGCTGATATGGAGGATGCCATCGATGCCCCCCAAATCAACGAAGGCCCCGTACCCTGTGATATTCTTTACAGTACCCTCAAGAATGACTCCTTCTTCCAAGACCTTGAGAATCTCTTGTTTAAGCGAATTCCGTTCCTTTTCTAGTAGAGCGCGGCGAGAAACCACGACGTTGCCGCGGGCGCGATTGTATTTAACAACGGCGAATCGATCCGTGGTGCCAATGAATCTATCCAAGTTTCGGCTCGGGCGAATATCGACGTGGGATCCGGGAAGAAAAGCGGGTACTCCGACATCGACCTTAAACCCGCCTTTCACTTTGCCAATGATATGTCCTTGGATACCCTCGCCTTCGTTAAAAGCCTTTTCAATCCTTTCCCACACTTTCATGCTTTCGGCGCGTTGGCGCGACAACACAATGCCGCCATTTTCGCCTTCTGAAGAATCGAAGTAGACGTCCACGTCATCGCCGACTTTGACTTGCACATTGCCCTGACGATCCATGAATTCCTGCAGCGGAATCTGTCCTTCGGACTTGTAGCCAACGTCGATGAGGACATGGGTGGAAGTGATACCCACCACTCTGCCTTTGACAACGCCTCCCGGCTTTACCGTGCGCAGGCTTTCTTCAAACAGAGCCTGAAACTCATTGGCGCCGCCTGGACTCGCGCCGGTTTTCTGTTCATCATTTTGGACCATGCCCCCTGACTCCGATCTTCTTTAGTTTGTTAGAGACTTTTGTTTAATCACTCGCATTACTCGCTCCAGGACGGCTTCTGCCGTAAGTCCAGAAGAATCGATGGCGAGCGCATCCTCTGCCTTCCTGAGCGGTGCCACGTCCCGTTCGCTGTCCCTTTTATCCCGCTCTTCCAGCTCTCGGATAGTTTCTTCCACGGTTACGTCGCGGCCCGCCGCGCGCAGTTCTTCGTAGCGCCGGCGCGCTCTTTCCTGAACCGACGCATCGAGATAAATTTTCACTTCTGCCTGCGGAAAAATCACCGTTCCAATATCCCGGCCTTCCGCCACCACATTTCCCCTTTGCCCCAAGGCTCGCTGTAAGTCTAGCATCCTTTTTCTTACCACCGAAAAAGCCGACGCTTTGGATGCCATCTGACTGACTTCCGGGGTGCGGATCAAAGCTGATACATTTACGCCATCCAATAGCACCTGTAAGTTTCCTTCCCGGTGGACCAAGTCGATATCCGTCGCTTCCACAAGCTTGGCTAACTTTGTAGCATCGCTTAAATCCAACCCTTGTCTTAAGATCTTCAGCGCCAGCGCCCGGTACATGGCTCCGGTATCCAGATAGGTATAACCCAGGTCTCTGGCTAACCGTTTCGCCAACGTGCTCTTTCCTGCGCCCGACGGCCCGTCAATGGCGATAATCAACTCCTTTACCTTTTCGCAGCGAATATCCTCTCTATCAGCTTCTAATGCAAACGAATTTGGTCCAACAAGCCAAAGAACCCCGGGAACGAAATATCGACGCAATCGGCGTCATCGATTTCCACCCCACCATCGGTCGACAATCCGGCAACGGCCAGCGCCATCGCCACCCGATGGTCACCAAAGCTCCGCACCTTAGCGCTCGGTAAACGACTCCCGCCCTGTATCGTCATACTGTCCTCACGCTCTTCTACTTCGACGCCGAGCCGGCGTAGCCCTTCGGTCATCGCGGCGATGCGATCGGACTCCTTGTAACGGAGCTCTTTCACCGCGGAGAACGTGGTAACTCCATCCGCCAGAGCAGCCGCCACTGCCAAAACTGGATACTCGTCGATCGTGCGCGCCACCCATTCCGGTCCGACGTGTATACCCGTGAGCGGCCCCCCGACAACGCGAATATCCGCGACGAGTTCCCCTGCTTCGGCGTGCTCTTTGGCTAACTGAACCGAGGCTCCCATCCGGCGCAGAATCTCAATGACCCCGTCGCGAGTCGGGTTACATCCGACATTACGGATAACAACATCGGAACCTGGGATCATCGCCGCCGCGACCAGAAAGAACGCCGCGGACGAAATATCTCCGGGGATGCGAACATCCTGTCCGGAAAGACTCTGCCCTCCTTTGACGGCAATGGTCTGGCAATTTAGTTCGATCTCGCCTCCAAAGCTCCGCAGCATGACCTCCGTGTGATCGCGCGACTTAAGGGATTCTTCCAGTGTCGTCGTGCCGTCCGCTTGAAGCGCCGCCAATAAGATGGCCGACTTTACTTGCGCGCTGGGAACTGGCATTCGGTACTGAATACCGTGAAGCCCGCCGCCCGAGATCTCCAGCGGGGCTAGGCCGTTGCGGCTTTTACTGGCAATCGTTGCGCCCATGAGAGCTAAGGGATCGATCACCCGCTGCATCGGCCGCTGGCGCAATGACCCATCACCATCCAATTCGCTGCGAAAGGGCCGCCCGGCCAAAAGGCCGGCAAGAAGCCGCATAGTCGTTCCCGAGTTGCCGCAGTTTACAATCTCCGTTGGCGCCCGCAGCCCATCCCAACCTTTGCCCTCAACGCGCAGCGCATCGCCGTCACGAGAAATCTCAACACCCATTTGGCGAAACGCTCTCACGGTGCGCGAATTGTCATCACCGCCGGATAAGTTAAATATTCGGCTCCGGCCTTTTGCGATGCTCGCCAAGATAACCGCCCGATGCGCGATCGACTTGTCTCCCGGCACCGAAATTTCGCCGTGTAGGGGATGCTTAACTGGCTCGACGCGTTTCATGCAAAACTTCTCAGGCTATTTGCTCCCTCACTTCGTTGGCGTGGGCAAACTCATGTTCGAGGGACGATCCGTTGCCACGATCAATCCAGCGCTTCATCTTTTCGAGATTGCGAATGTAATTGCCCAGGGACTTCGATACCGCCTTGCGGTTAAGTAGGCAGATATCCCTCCACAGCTCCGGACGGCTCGAAGCGATGCGCGTGATGTCCTTAAATCCTCCGGCGCAGAACGTCTTGAGATCCACGCCGTCCACTTTGGTTTGGTCGAGCGAGTTGACCAGAGCGTAAGCGACGACATGCGGCAAATGGCTCACCACGCCCACAACTCGATCGTGCTTTTCCGCATTCATGATTTCCACCTTGGCGCCAACTCGCTTCCAAAGGGCCGCCATTTTTCTGAGCGCCGTGCGGTTGGTTTTCCTGCTCGGTGTCAAGACGCAGCGCCGCCTCTGGAAAAGATTCTCCACCGCCGCATCAGCGCCCCAATGTTCGCTTCCGGCGATGGGATGGGCACCCACAAAGTGTATACCCGACGGCAATACCTTCTCTACCCCTTTTACGATTTCAGCTTTTACGCTGCCGACGTCGCTGATGATGCAACCAGGCTCCAGGCGCGGCAAAAAGGCCACGGTCAAAGGCACGATGGCTTGCACGGGCGTGCCCATCACCAAGAAATCCACTCCCGACGGAATATCCTCCTCACGCAGGAAAAAATGGTCGATGATGCCTTTCTTTTTGGCGATCCGGAGATTTGCTTCACTGCGGCCATAACCGACAATCTCCTTCGCTAGACCACGCCGGCGCATATCCAAGGCCAATGAACCGCCTATCAACCCCACTCCAGCAACCACCATCTTTTGAAACATGCTCACTTTCGAAACTCCCTAATATTTTTTGATGATCTTGCCCAAAGCTTCGATGAATCTCCGGTTCTCTTCCATGGTTCCCACCGTGACCCTTATGTATTCCGGGAATTCGTATACCGCCATCGGACGGACAATCACCCCCTGAACAAGCAATTGCTGAAACACTTCCTGCCCATTGCCAACCCGCATCAGGATGAAATTGGCCTGGCTTGGCACCTGCTCCAGACCCAGCCTGGCAATCTCCTTTCTGAGATACTTCATCCCCTCACGGTTCACTTCCAGGGTTTTGCTCACATGATCGTCATCCTCCAACGCAGCCAATGCAGCCCACTGCGCGGGAGCATTGACGTTGAACGGTTGGCGCACGCGCTGCATTAGACCGATAGCTTCCTTTGAACCCACTCCATAACCGATTCTCAATCCCGCCAATCCGTAGAGTTTTGAAAAGGTGCGACAGGTTAAAATTGCTTTGCCGCTCCGGTGATAGGAAAGCGAGTTGGGATACTCAGGATCCTCGACGTATTCGAAATACGCTTCATCGGCTATGATCAAGACCTTGTCCGATATGCGCTCAAGGAATTTTTCCCATTCGTGGCGCCGAAAAATAGTGCCTGTGGGATTATTCGGATTGGCCACAAGGACAACCCGCGTCTTCGGCGTAATCGCTTCGGCCATGGCCTTAAGATCGTGCGTAAAATCGCGCAGGGGAACGACCTTGCCCACGCCTCCCACAGCTTGCACCACCAGGGGATAAACGACGAAGGCTTGGCGCGCCATCACCGCCTCATCGCCAGGGCGCATGAAAGTCCGCACCGCCAGTTCGATCAGCTCGTTGGAGCCGTTGCCAAAAATCAACTGCTCCGGGGCTACTCCCAACTTTTTCGCCAAACCGCTTTTCAGATAGAAGCAGTCGCCATCCGGGTAGAGATGAAGATCGGAGAGCTTGTCACGAATCGCGACCATCGCCTTCGGCGAAGGACCCAACGGATTTTCATTGGACGCCAGCTTGATCGAATTGGAAATTCCAAACTCCCGCTCCACCTCTTCGATGGGCTTGCCCGGCACATAGGGCACCAGGGTTCGAATATGCTCGGCCACTTGATCGACGATGTTCATACACCACTCGGATAGGAGCCTAGAATTTTGAGGAAGACGCAATTGGCTTCCAGCGCCTTGAGCGCTTTTTTGACCCGAGGCTCTTCTCTGTGACCCTTCAGGTCGAGAAAAAAAAGATACTCCCACGGTTTGTTCTTTATCGGCCGCGATTCGATCTTGCTCAGGTTGATTCGGCTCTTGGCAAAGGGCTCCAGCATGCGATGAAGCACCCCGGGTTCATCCTTTACGGAAAATACCAGCGAGGTCTTGTCGTTCTTGCCGGGTTTCGAATCCTTGTCGCCAATGACTAGAAAGCGCGTGATATTAGTGCTTTGGTCTTCGATGTTGACGGCGACGACTTGAAGCCCGTAGATTTCCCGCGCCAGGCTGCTCGATATCGCGCCGGTGCTTGGATCGCCAGCTGCCATCATCGCGGCGTGAGCTGTGCTTGCCACCTCCTCCACCTGGGCTTTAGACAAGTGACGCGCTAGCCAGTTGCGACATTGGGCCAGAGCTTGCGGATGCGAAACGATTTTTTGAATATCTTCAGAACGTCCGCTCTGTGACAAGAGGTTATGATGGACATTCAAGAATATTTCATCGGCGATCTGCAACTCGGAATCCACCAGCAAGTCCAATGTGTGGGCAACGACTCCTTCGGTGGAATTCTCGATGGGCACTACGCCAAAAGAGGCCCTACCCTGGCGAACTTCTTGAAACACTTCGCTGATGCTGGCCGTCGGTAGAAAAGTTGCTACGGGACCGAATTTTTCCCTCGCTGCAAGATGAGAATAGCTCGCTTCGACGCCGAAGAAAGCAATCTTTAGCGGCTCCTCAAGGGAGCGGCATGCACCGATCACTTCTCTGAAAACTGAACGAATTGCCTGTTCGGACAGAGGACCGCGGCGGCTTAACTGAGAAACCCGGTGAAGGATTTCCTGTTCACGGCTGGGGACGTAGATTTCTTCGTTGTTCAGCCTTTTGTTATGGCCGATTCTCAGCGCGACAGAGGCCCGATCGTTTAACAGTCTGACTACTTTTTCATCAATTTGATCGATCTTTTTTCTGAGAGCATCGACCGACTCATTACGACTCAATGACTACCTCGCCGAGGCGCAAACCACACGCGATGAAATTCCCGGGCGCCACTCACGTAACCTATCTTAATTACTAGCGAATAGCAAATATTGGCAGCCCTTTACCCTTGACGAATTCAGCCGCCTCTCCTATTTTCGGATGGCATGCAGGAAATCATCTTGCCGGCCGACGCAACGGCCAAAAAGTTGGCGAATTATCTCAAGAAACGCTTTCCCATTGGTTATGTGAGAAAGCTGTTTCGCAAAAATGCCATCCGACGAAACGGCCAAAAGGCAAGGCCGGACGACCTTTTAAGACAGGGCGACCGGATACAAATCTACATTCCCTTTGAAAAGCAAGCCGAAAAAAGCGGGGGAGAGACTTTTTCTCGGGTTCAATTGCCCCTCTTGTTTGAAGATAACGAGCTGCTCGTCATCAACAAGCCTCCGGGCATCGCGGTTCATGAAGCGAAAGAGATTCGAAAGCGAGAAACCGTTCTGGGCATCTTGGAAAACCAATATCGAAGCAAAGGGGTCCAACCACGACTGGTTCATCGCCTCGATAAAGATACCTCGGGCGCGCTCGTGGTTTCGAAAACGGAAAAATCCGTTAAGGAGCTGGAAAATCTGTTTGAGGAGGGCGAAGTCGAAAAAGAATATCTTTGCTTAGTGGCGGGCCTGCTGCCGCAAATCGAGGGCGAGATCGACTTTCCACTGCCCGGCAGAGAAGGCAAAGCGGTGCGGGCGCTAACGCGCTTCACGGTGGTGAGGCGCTTCTCGGAAACAACGCTCCTACGCGTCCATATCGAGACCGGACGCATGCACCAGATTCGTCTCCACTTCGCCAAGCTAGGTTACCCGATCGTCATGGACGAACAGCATGGCGATTTTTCCTTTAACAGACGGTTTCGAAAGAAATTCGGCTTAAAGCGCCAATTTCTCCATGCTTCAAAGATAACGCTGGATTACCGGGGAAAAAAACGAACGTGGACTGCGCCATTGCCCAGAGACTTGGACGAGACAATCAAGGCGGTCGGAGCGGTTTTGAAACATCCCGAAATCTGACAGTCTAGCGGACTGCGGGCTTACGGCTTGAAGACGAGCATGATCCCGTCACGCAAGGGAAGCAGCACGTTTGCAACGCGCGCATCATTGCGGATGCGCTTGTTTAGCGCGTCGATGGCGATGGTGCCGGGATCAGCCGGTTCCAGCACTCTACCGCTTCGCAGCATATTATCGAGAACGATTAAGCCTTTAGGCCGCACCAACTCGATACAAGCATCGTAGTAATCCCCGTAGGATTCTTTGTCAGCATCAATGAAACAAACGTCGAATGGGCCGCTGACAAACTTTAGCGACTCCAACGCCGGTCCGAACTTCACCTCGATCTTATTGGCGTGGGGGCTTTCCGTGAAGTAGCGTTTGGCAATCTCGGTCGTTTCAGGATTGATATCGCAAGTAACGACCCTCCCGTCCCGCGGCAGCGCTTCGGCCCAAGCCAGCGCGCTGTATCCGGTGAACATACCGATCTCTAAAATCCGCCTAGCGCCGGTAATCAGCGCCAGCATCTTCAGAAATCCCCCCTCTAGCTGCCCCACCATCATCTCGGGATTGCGCGTCTTTGAAAAAGTCTCCAGCCAAAGCTTTTCATGCAGGCTGGACAGCGGCTTGCTGTGCCGTTCGGCATATTCTTCGATTCCCAACGGTCTAACTTCAATCATTGATTTCTCCCTCGTTGTTAATTTTTCTTGCGGTCATCTCGAGCGGCCAGCGAGAACTCCTTGTTTCGAACCAAGGTGAGAAATCTGTCTCAGATCCCTCCATCCGTTCGGGATGACAACTCAACGCTTTTGAAGATTTGTCGCATAGCCGACGTCTGATGATCAGACAGACACTTTAAACTCTACCGGACCTTCGCAGGATTACAATGATGGGTTGACCAACTCAATTACGGTCCCGTCAAACGCATGCCGCCATCCACCGGCAGAATCGCCGCAGTTACCAATGAAGCTTCGTCTGATGCCAAATACAACGCCGCATAAGCGACGTCTTCCGGTTCGCCGATGCGTCCGAGCGGCACTCGGGTTTTGTAGCGCGCCAGTTTCTCGGGCGTTGAGGTATCCACCATGGGGGTCCGAGTCGGTCCAGGGCAAATACAATTAACTCTGATATGATCCGGCGCGTGATCCATCGCCATTGCTTCGGTCAGCCGAACCATTCCACCTTTGGATGCGCAGTAAGCGGCGCGCCCCGCCTGCCCGAGCATCCCTGAACGAGCGGCGATATGCAAAATCACCCCGCCGCCCCGTTTTTTCATTTCGGGAATCGCCAAGCGCGACAAGATAAAAGCTCCTTTCAAATTCGCGTTCAGAGTCCGGTCCCAATCTTCTTCCGTGATATCAGTGATGCTGCCATTAGTTCTCACACCAGCGCTATTAACCAAAATATCCAGCCCGCCGAAGCGCGCCGCGGTTCCTTCAATCAGCTCCTTCATCTGTGAGGAGTTACCGACATCGCCGGCACGGAACCAAGCTTTACCACCGGCTTTCTCCACTATCGCCAATGTCTCTCGCCCTTTGGCCTCAGTTGTCGACGTACCTGCGACCGCCGCGCCTTCTTTCGCAAACATCACTGCAATCGCCTGTCCTAAGCCGGAACCGAAACCGCTGATGAAGGCTACTTTGTTCTTGAGTTTCATAGGAATCGCTCCCTTCTACAAAACACGTGTCTAAGTCTGGATCATCCGGTCTTACGCCGCCGTATGGACGTCTTGCCGGTCGCCCCTATCATCGATACCCGATGACGTGTTTGATCCGCTAAGTTGACTGCAAGACGGCTCGTTGTTACCTTTAGAAAACAGTTGGGGAAGGAATTCAAGTACATGGAGGAAAATGGCGATCCACGCGTTCCGGTGACGGTCCTCACAGGTTTTCTAGGCGCGGGCAAAACAACGCTTCTCAATCGCATTTTGACTTCGGACCACGGCCGGCGGGTCGCGGTCATCGTGAACGAATTCGGCGAAGTCGGCATCGACCACCATTTGCTCATCTCTTCCGACCAGGAAATCGTCGAGATGAGTAACGGCTGCATCTGCTGCACCGTGCGCGGCGACTTGCTACGCAGCCTGTTTCAGCTCCTCGAACACAAATCTAAATTCGACACTTTGATGATCGAAACCACCGGGCTCGCCGACCCTGCGCCGGTGGTACAGACCTTTTTCATCGATGAGAGGATCAAAAGCGAATTCCAGTTGAACGGCGTGGTCACAGTCGTCGACTCCAAGCACATCTGGCAGCAAATCGACAATTCCACCGAAGCCCGCGAGCAAATCGCGTTTGCCGACCTCGTGCTTCTAAACAAGCTTGATCTGATTAACCCAGAGGACTTGCAGGAACTCGAATATAAGATTCGAGTGCTAAACGGCGCGGCGCGAATCTATCAGACGCGGAACTCTGATATCGAAATAGCCAAAGTCTTGGATCTCAGGAGCCTTGATATCGAAGGCAAAGCCCAAGAGCATGAAGACCATCACAAGCACACTGAGGACATTTCTACCGTGTCCATCGTAGTCCCTGGCGAGTTGGACGGTGTCAAACTCAGCCAGTGGTTTCGTGCATTGCTGGCGGAGTTCGGGCCTAAAATCATGCGCATGAAAGGAATTCTCAACTTGCGCAACGATCCTGACCAGTTCGTCTTTCAAGGCGTCCATCTTTTGTTCGAAGGCCGGCCGGGACGGCAATGGGCCGAGGGCGAGGAACACACAAATCGCTTGGTTTTTATCGGCCGCGACTTAGATAGCGAAAAAATAACTCAAGGATTTAAGAATTGTCTTAGCACTGAAGCAGACGGAGACGGTTCCACCGAAGTCGATCCTTTCGGCCGCAAAGTGGATGTCTCCAGCTTTGTTTTTGACCAAATCCGTTATTGGGTTCAGACAATTCTGGAATTTCCTCCCGATGCTCCCATCGTTATCAAGGAAGTTCCCTGCGTCAAAGCTGGCTGTCCGCCAGTCGAAACTGCCCTCATGGTATTTCTCAAAAACGAACCGCCCCGTGTGTTCAAGATCCTGGCGCGGGTCCATGAAGTGACCTTCGACCACGTATATAATCTAATCGAAAACCCTTTGCCCTGCTGCTAGATAGGGGCACGGCATGCCGTGCCCCTATTCCGCCACTAGCTTGCGCACGACCTCGTACATGGCGCGCACGCCGAACTTTAACGAATCAACGGAGATTCTTTCGTCCACCCCGTGCACGAGCCCTTCTCCGCTGGTCATGTTTCTGAGCGGCATAAACCCGAAACACGGGATTCCCTTCTCACGAAAATAGTGGCAGTCGGTGAAACCCCGCACAAGGGGCGCCACTACGGCAACACCTGGATCATGTTTTTGCGCGAACTCCGCGATCACCTTCATCGCTTCCGGATGCGAGGGGGAGGTTGACGCTGGGAACGAAAGTAAAATTTCGATCTTGATCGAGTCATCGGCGATCAACCGGCGGATTTCGTTGATAAAGTCTTTTGAGTCCTCCCCCGGCAAAAGCCTCACATCGAGCTCCGCTGTCGCCACAGCTGAAATGACATTGGTTTTGTCGGATCCTTTCATTCCGGTGATCGCAATCGTGTTGCGCACGCTCGCGTCATTGCGCGCCTCCCTTGTAAACTCCTCTGCAAAAGCCGGATCCTTGAGCGCGGTCCTTAGATCTCGCAGCTTTTCTCGCCGTTCCGCCGGTTCGGCGTGGGCGGTGTCAGCGTAGAACTTCTGAACTTCGGGAACGACCTTGATGGGGCTTCGGTATTGAATGAGGTTATGCAAGGCCTTGATCAGTTTGTTGACTGCCAGATTGTTCCCCGGGGTTGAGCCATGGCCGGGCGCACCCGTAGCGGTAAGCCTCAACCACAAAGGAGTTTTCTCTGTAACGCTGACACTGTACTCGCGCGCCTTGCCGTCGTTCCCTAGACGAATACCGCCGCCCTCGTTGAGCACTAACCCCACGTCTTTGAAAAGTTCCGGATGTTTTTCGACCAAGAATCCTGCGCCCATGGCCCCACCGGCCTCTTCATCCGCCGTGCCGAGAAAGATAACGTCCCCTTTGAGCTGAACGTTACCGCGTTTAAGAGCAAGCAATGTCATCAGCTCGGCGATACCCGGTCCTTTGTCATCCAACGCGCCCCGCCCCCAGATGTAACCCTCTTTCACAACACCGCTGAATGGAGGCTCTTTCCACAGTTTCGCCTCCGCGGGCACGACGTCCATGTGGTTTAATAATAGCACCGCTTTTTTAGACCCGTTGCCTTTGAGGCGGGCATAAATGTTTCCCCGCCCAGGAGCGGATTCGATGATGCGGGACTCTATTCCTTCACGATCGAAGATCCCTTTGAAAAACTGCGCCGCCTTGATTTCGTTGCCCGGCGGATTCGTTGTGTCGATTTGAACATAACGACTGAGAAGCGAGACCGCTTCTTCTTCGAAGTTTTTCCACTCGCCGTCGGGTATTGCGCCAAACAGTGACGACCTGACCAGGAGTGCAAAAAAAATGACCATGTAAGACCATCGCGGCGCGCGGCGAATGTTGATGACTGTCATACGATTCTCCTTTGTCCGGCTCCATTTTGTATGCATGATGGCCAACGTTAATCCAACAAAATATTTCGCTTTGCTTCACTTGTTAAACCATGCAAGGAGACAGGTTCTCTCTCCCCTGGCGGGACATAGTTACAGTGAGGAGGCAAAACTAGGCACCCTAACCCCGGACCGAGTCCGGGGCAGGCTCCAATCTTCCCACTTCGAAACGTTCAGTGTGGTGAGCCCGGTCGAACCACCCTCGAAGGGAGAGGATGGCTCACGCATCACTTTCACTGATAATTGTACTAGCCTTGCTTTTACTGCCGCTTGCTTGCCTCTGATATGTGCCTCTTCCAATCTCAAGACCTAAATAATGTCGATTACCGCTACCTGAGAAATCTTTCCACGGCTGCGACAATTTTCTCTTTATCGTTGGG
>Ga0209684_1000054_pt1 | contig 19581 bp, 13 predicted proteins | sample PanSoiPlot6MoBio_FD_188322 | JGI IMG/M metagenome (GOLD analysis project Ga0209684, IMG submission 188322) | Tropical forest soil microbial communities from Panama analyzed to predict greenhouse gas emissions - Panama Soil Plot 6 MoBio (SPAdes)... | ecosystem: Environmental > Terrestrial > Soil...
AAGGCGGTGACTGCCCACGATCTGTTCGAGGTAGCTCGACTAGTCGTCTCCGCCGAGATTGCCAAAATTCACACCGTCGAATGGACCACACAGCTTCTGTACAACGAGCCACTCTACCTCGCGACCAACGCCAACTGGTCCGGCTTGGCGGGAAAATACCCAACGGTGGCGGCCGCCCTGGGAAAAGTGCTCCAACATTTGCGCAAATTCGACAACGACAAGAAAAACGTGGGTTGGTATTCCGCCTTCGCAACCGGCCCTGGCATCTTCGGGCTGGCCAATGACAATAAAGACATTAACGGGGGCGTCAACCATTTTGGCTCGCCGTTCAACTTTCCCGAGGAATTCGTCACCGTCTACCGACTCCATCCCATGGTTCCTGACCTCATCGAATTTCGAGAATTGCATAGAGATCCAAACGTCATCAGATATAAGATCCCGGTGACGGAAACGTTGCGCGCCCGGGCGACGCAGATGATGCGTCGATACGGGATTGCTAACTGGACGCTTTCCATGGGGCGCCAACGCCTCGGCAAACTGACGCTGTTAAATCATCCCCGTTTTCTGCAAAACCTGAGCGTGCCGCGGCTGAAGAGCGCCACCGGCAAGATCGATGTCCCGGCACTGGACATCATCCGGGATCGCGAGCGCGGCGTGCCACGCTACAATGAATTTCGCCGTCAGTACGGCCTCAAGCAACTGACCAGCTTCGATGACTTCATCGACCCAAACCTGCCGAAGGATTCCCGCGAGCGCGCCGAGCAACAACGGATCGCTGGGCTGCTACGTGAAGTATATGGGCAGCACAAATGTGACGCCAGCAAGCGCATTACGACGGCCCAATTGAATGGCAATAAATCGCAGGTTAACGATTGTCTCGATCATCTGGACGGCAGCATGGTGGATAATATCGAAGACGTAGACACGGTAGTCGGCTGGTTGGCTGAATCTGCAAGGCCCCATGGCTTTGCGATTTCCGAGACTCAATTCCAGGTTTTCATTCTTAACGCTTCGCGACGGCTTTTTAGCGACCGATTTTTTACCTCGAGCTTTCGCCCAGAATTTTACACCTATCTAGGTATCAAATGGGTCAACGAAAACGGTCCCGACGGGATCAAGATGGAAACAAAAAAGGTCAACGGCCACGAGGCCGAAATCTCGCCTTTGAAGCGTGTGCTCTTGCGGACGATTCCCAAGCTCGCCCCGGAACTCGAACATGTGGTCAACGTGTTCGATCCCTGGGCACGCGATCGCGGAGAGTATTATTCACTGCAATGGAAGCCGCGAAAAGGCGCAGAATCGGACGTGGCGTTCAAGGAAAGATAGACTCTCGCATAGAACGCCAAGGAAAAGCAAATTCGAAACTCGAAATTCGAAACAAATCCAAATGTCTAAAAAGCAGAAAATTCTAAACAGCTTTTTTGGATTTGAATTTCCGTTTTAAGGCTTTGAGTTTGTTTCGGATTTCGATCTTCGGAATTCGGATTTGCTTCTATAATTCCTAAAAGCTCGTTCTGCTTAGCAATTCCGTGGTTAGCGTCTCTTCGCGGGCCATTTCCTTTCTCATGTTGCATCGGCGAGTATTACGTCCGCGGCTTTTTCGCCGATCATGTAAACGGCGCTGACGATGAAGAAGCCGGGAATTCGCGGAAAAACCGAAGCGTCCACTACGCGCAGGCCCTGAGTTCCATGCACTTTGAAATCGCTGCTGAGCACTCCCCCACTTTCCTTCGGGCCGATCGGACAACTGCACGAAGCATGATGCCCCCAGGCGCTGTTGCGCACGAAGTTTCGCAGCTCCTCATCCGATTGGACACGTTCCCCGGGCAGTTCCTCTTCCACAATCAATCGTTCTAATTTAAGAGCTTCCGTCGTCGCCCGGATGAATTTAATCCCTTCCACAACCGCATTGAGATCTTCGCCTTTCTTGTCTGTGCCCTCTTCGAAGTAGCGAAAATTGATCTTCGGCGTGTCCCGCGGATCAGCGGAGCGCAAGGTAACCACCCCGGCGTTATTTGCCGTATGCGCTTTTAAGACAACCCAGCTGAGATAGTTATGATCGCGGCTGATCAGTTCCGAATAGCCCGGAAAATAACCCTTGAACTTGCCTACCAACCCGAGACAGAAAAGATCCGGCAGCAGCCGCGCAGTTTGCGATCTCTTGATAACCACCAGCGCTCCGCCATTGGTTGTATACACGCCTGTCTTGTCAGATTTCCACTGGGCGTATTGCGAGTCGGTTCGGTCGAACTTGGCTCGGGCTAAGCTTTTCCAATCACCGTTCATGCGATTGACGACGCTGACTTCGTAGCGGTCCTGAAGATTTTTGCCGACACCCGGCAATTCGACACGAACTTTGATCCCGTGTCGCTCCAATTCTTCTTTCGGGCCTATCCCAGAAAGCATCAGGAGCTGTGGTGTGTTAAATGCGCCGCCGCATAGAATCGTCTCTCGCGAAGCGAAGGCTTGCGATTTTTCTCCCGTATCCGCGCTAGGGCTTGCATGGGCTCGATACAATCGCTCTCCCTTGAGATATTCGACACCGAAAGCGCGGTTTTTTTTATCGAACAGCACGCGCGTCACCAACGCATTAAGCTCGATGGCTAATTTATCAGGGTGTTTGCAAGCCACGCTCAAAACGCGCTCGCGGCTCCCGATGCGAACATGCTCCCGCGTCGTGATGGGCGCGTAGCGAACGCCGAACGCATTATCCTCTACTAAGCGCCAATCATTGGGGTCGTGTTGCGATGCAATCGACCACTCCAATTGCGTCAGCGGATCTCCCATCTTGGCAAACGCCTTGATGGCCGATTGCGTAACAACACCCATCATGTCTTGGTCGCCAAGCGCCAACATCGGATCTGTTCTCTCTGTGGTCAACCAACCTGAGAAACCATGACCGGTGGGATTCAAGCCACAAAGCTTTTTGAGCCAGCGATACGGAGGCCGATGCCGGCAGTCTTCCATACGCTCGAAATACTGCCACATGTTGCGCGAACTCCAGGAACCGTCACCAGTGAGCTCGGCAATCTGATTCCAATCGTCGTTGTGCGGATAAACGAAAATCATCGCATTGTGCGCCGTGCAGCCGCCCAGAGTGCCCGCTCGGGGATACAGCACCCCGTCGCGTTCTGCCGTAAACTTGGGATCCTGCTTCTGGCGCTCGTCGCTGCCATAGTGGCGGACAAAAAAATCCCACTTGAGTGCATCGTTTTCCGACGCCAACGCATGAAAGGCGGGGACTTCGTAATCTTCGGGTAATCCGCTTCCGGTCAGCCTGAGCGGATCGCCGCCAGCTTCGAGGAGCAACACTTTCCGTCCTGCCTCAGCTAGCCGCGCCGCGAGGGTGCCACCGCCGGCTCCCGAACCGACGACGATGTATTCACAATCAGCCCGTTTCGTCGTGTCCGAGCTCACGCGTTGCGTCTCCCTCCCTGCGCTGTCATCGCACCTTGCGCCCATTCACCCGTGCTACGGTCGCAGGATCGTTTCGGTTGTTGCGCCAGGTTGGATGGCTGAAGTGAATGACGAAATCACCGTTGTAGGAAGCGACGGCGTTATCGAATACCATCCTGCCGATGCGGCGCCAATTCTTAAACGTGCGCCGTTGAAAGAACGGCAGCCCGCGCGTCGTGCCCTCATCGGTCACTTCGATGTTGAAAGTGAGCGTGCGCTTGGGCTTGGGATCGCCCTTGTCGAAAATCTGCGCCATGATCTCATCGCGAAAATCCAGCGATTCGCCTTTGATTCTCGGCTGCTCTGGCGCCACCAGAAGACGCATGAACTCTGGCGCGCCCGTCGCTTCGCTTTTCGGTTTGCCGAGCTCAGCGATTTGATACAGTTGCCGGTGCGTAGGCTCCTTATCGACGCTTTGAAAAACGGCTCCGGTGACAAGCAAGACCGGCAAGGCCCTGCCGCGCCGCCACGCGCGGGTGTCGGGAGCGTTGCGAAGCTCCGCATCATTGATGTATTCGCAATAATCTCCGCCGAAATCCTGCTGCGTGATGAAGTTGGCGGTCAAAAGCGGCTCCGAATGATTCGGGTCCGTTGTCGGATACAGCTTACCTACCAGCGCCAACGAGCGCGCATGGCCGCGTCGGGTCTCAGTGCAGCAAGTGGAATAGCGCCCGACCACAAGCGCCTGACTGCCTTTGCGGAAATAGCCCGAGTAGCCGGTCTCTTGGGTGATCTCCCAAACCCCGGTTAGGCAAATGCCGTTCGGATGAAGCAGGCGGCGATAGCCTTTGCGGTCGGGACCCCAGCGCAAATCCGCGTGGGAATCGACAGCGCGCTCGGTGGCCTTGCGGAAAAGATAGGGCGCGCCGAACGGCAGAACGCCGCGCAAAACGCTCCGCGTCGTCACTTCGTAGATGGGCAACGGCCGCTCGCCAGAGCGTCCCCACACTTTTGGATAAGGATTGGCGAAGATCGCGTCCCGCACCTCGGCGAAACGCGAGCCTCGGTAGGTAAGATCGTCGTTTACGATTCCCTCAATCCCGAAAAATTCCGGTTCCATGGTTCGTCTCCTACCCGGTCCAGGAATTTCACAGTTGCTCGCTTTGAATCGCCATCGAATGAGCAGCCCGAGGTGAATCTCTCTAGGCGTTCCTTCGCAAAGCTAGAATGTTTTTAAAAACTCAATTAGCGCCCGCTTGTCGTCGTCGCTCAGGGGAGGCTCCTCTTTAAGAAAGCTCGTCCCGAAGTAATGGCCTTTATTTACAACGTAATCCGGACATTTGCTCACTTTGAGGAGATCCGGCACTAGATTCTTGAATACTTTGGCTGCTTCTTCGTCGCTCGCGCCTTCGACCCTTTTCAAGTCTTCCTTCATCTTGACCAGCAGCCTAACTAGGTCCGCTCTGTTCGTTTCGAGATCGATGTTGGTGAGCAAACTTACCGGCGTCCCTTTAGGAATCGGTCCGATCCTCACCACTCCTTCGTTGTAGCTGAAAGGCAGCGGAAGCCAAGAAAATAAATACCGATGAAGCCAATCACCCCAACTGAGCAACTTCTCAAAACCGTCGGGCAAATATCCGGCGGCTACATTGATGTAGCTCCTAGAAGTCGTGCGATAAATAAAACCCGGCACTTTGTCGCCAAGAATCGGATCCTTTTCCCGTTTCTCCGGCCACAGCATTTTTTCGATGCCATCATTGAAAGAATCCATTCGCGCCTCAACCGACGCCTCCCACCTGAATTTTCCAACGGAGTTATTGAGCAGAAATGGCGCCGTAGACCACACACTGATTAGCGAAGGGACGCGCGTATAGCCGCGGCCGCCGGGGGGCATCTGATATTCCCACGAACTCCCGTCGATGGGGTTTTGCACCGTGATTTTTCCGACGGAAGGGAGAGTCTGATAGGTTTGCGACGCGAAATTATCCCAAATATTTCCGGCGATGGCATTGGTTGCCAGCGGGCTGCAGGCGTTGGTCTGCAACAACGTCACGGGTATGCGCCGATCCGTTGAAAGATAATTGTCCGTGAGAAAGTCGTCGGCCATAACCATGGCGGTCATCTTGGACTTGAAATCATCGGTCTTGGTCCAGGCCCAATATTGATCCCAGTTAGTTGCATCGACGTTGGCCGGCGCTTCGGGAATCTTGCTCGAATGACAGCGCGCGCAGTATTGGGCAAACGCCATCTTGCCGCGGTTCAACTTGGCTCGGTCTTTGGTCAAATATTGTTCCCCTCCCGGCGCATCCTTGAGGAGGTCGGGTTTCGCGGTCTTAAGAAAGAACAACGCTACATCCGCCGTTTGATTTACCGTCGCATTCCAGTAGCTGGAATTCTTTTCCGCGTCCTCGATCTTGATCGGCGTGATCTTCTTGCCGCCGATCAGCGCATTGAAATGAAGCAGCCACTCTTCGCTGAACAATCCGATGTTGAGGTAGACGCGATTGAGCGCTCCGAGAATGCCCACCGAATCGGCGCCATCCTTCAGTACGCGCGGCGTCATCACGGTATCCGGTGGGATATAAAACTGCGAGAGCGCAGCGGTCTGGGGGAAATCCTGGAACTGTTTGTTCTTAAGACCACCGCCCGCGAGTTTCTCTTTGCCCCAGCGCAGCGCTGGTCCCAACCGCGCTTTCACGCTGTAGACGGCGTTCATGGTGCGCGGATTATTGATGTTGTCGGTGGAGATAAACGAAGTATCCAGAGTCCCGGGTAAAGACGTATGTAATAGCTGGTAAACGAAACTCGACTCGTCCTTGTCCCAAAAGAGAATCCGGTCCACCCAGAAATATTGCGCGCCGGGGTTGGAGTTTAAGTTTTCCCATTTAGGATTCTCCGGATCGTCGGGCGGTTTCACCGGGCTGGGGCCGACGTGACAAAAGCCGCAGCTCATGCCGACGCGGTACGGACGGATGAGATTCTTGTCCTGGTAGTATTTCGGGTCGGTATAAAATTTTTCCGCATTCCATTTCTTTGCCGCATTCTCGTCGAAAGCTGGGTTCGGAAAAAGCCGCAAGCCAACGATCCCCGTTGCGTAACCATAATAGGATCCCACCGGCATGTTTTTACCCCGTGCGCCAATCTTGACGCCGGGATATTTTTGTTCGTTTTCAAACGGATCGGGTGGGCAATCTTTGCGGCGCTGGTCCAACCATAAGCCAAACTGGTCCGCGCGCGGTGCCTTGGCTTTTTCAAAGCAGGGTTCGTTCACCAGGCCAAGATATTTCCAGCGAGTGTCGCGGCTTAGATGTTTTACGCTCGGATGAGACGAAAGAAGTTTCAAAAAATCCACCGCACCATAGCTGGTGTTTACCAGATGATCCCAAAAGCGGTCGTTGCCGCCGGTCCAAACAATCCAGTTGTTGCGGCCTTTTACTTCGTTGGTCGAGAGAGCTACGCCGCCATCCATGTCTTTGAAGTAGTCCTCGTCGGCTGCGGGAAAACTATCGGCTTTGCGGCCCACAGCCATCGCTTCGTCCTGAACGGTCCCCGGAGCCGGCGCTTTGTTGCATCCCGCAATCGCGAAAATCGCCATCGATAAGATCAGAAAAGTCAACGAACGTTGCCTTATCATTGCATCTCCTGTCTCGTGAATCTGGTTTTAGGAGGAGTCAATTCCGAATGCCGAATCACCGCAGAAACGAAAATACAGCAATTGGTATGGAAATGGCAAGTTTTTCTCTGCAACTTTACATCGAGATCCACGCTGGCTGCATTTTCTAAAATCACGAATTCTATCTTGCGCAGGCGCTTGCGGTTGCGTTACACTCCGCGAGTTAGAACCCAGGATGAGTTTCTTAAAAATTTTGCACGAAGCGCTTTATACGCTACTCAAAATCGAGCGGCGCTTTGATCCCTTTTTTCGGCCTGCCCTGGACGCGCTTGTTCAGGAACCGCTAGCGGGTCTGGTGCAATTTTTAATCAATCTCCGGCGCGAGAACGAGGAATTGCGCACCGCGGAAGAGAAGCCAACGCCTGATGAACAGGCCTGCCTGGATTCCATTATCATCGATATGTCGGCGTACATGCGGGATCATTATAAGCCCGGTACCTACGAACGCGCTGGAAACACAAAAACTCACGGCGTTGTTCGCGGTGAATTTATTGTGAGAGACGATTTGCCGGTGGAATTTCGCAAAGGGATTCTTGCGACACCGCGCACATTTCCTGCTTGGGTTCGCTTTGCCGGCCCGGGGCCCGCTTCTCCGCCGGATATCGACGATGTGGGCGTCTTGAGTATCGGCATCAAGTTGATGGACGTTCCTGGTCCCAAACTGTTGGATGATGAGAAACATACTCAGGATTTGACCGGCATTAGCACGCCGATTTTTACCACCCCCAATGTCCAGGAAAACGTCAAGCTCCAGGCCGCGAGCCGCCGCGGATTGCCGCTTTTTTATTTTATCAATCCGTTCGATTCTCATCTATTGGACGGCACCATGTCGGGCTTGTGGTCACGCACTCAGACAAGCCCCCTGGAGACTCAGTATTGGAGTTGTGTGGCCTATCTCTTAGGCGAAGGCAGGGCGATGCAGTATACCGTGAAGCCGAGAACGAATTTACACAGCCGCGTGCCTCGACTCCCCTTTCGCCCTCCGGACAATTATCTCCGCGAGAACATGGCGGCCACGCTTGCCCGGCAAGACGTGGAGTTTGATTTCTTGGTACAGCTCCAAACCGATCCTTACCGCATGCCCATCGAAAACGCCTCGGTGCGCTGGCCGGAAAAGTTGTCCCGTCACGTGCCGGCCGCGATGCTCAGAATTCCACGTCAGAAATTCGATTCTCCAGCCCAACTCGCTTTCGCTAACAATCTTTCCTACAATCCCTGGCATTGCGTTGCGGATCACCGGCCGTTGGGAAATCAAAATCGTGGAAGGCACAGGATCTACCAGGAACTGTCCCGCTTGCGGCAATCGATGAACAACACGCCGCACCGCGAGCCTACGGGAAACGAGGTTTTTGAATAGAAGCCACCCGCCTCTAGGGATATTGCCAATAAACAGGAACCGGAGCGCCTATGCCGGCAAACATTGAGCATATGCAGGTTAAAGCCAACGGCATCACGTTTCACGTCGCAGTTGCAGGCGCAAACAATGCGCCATCCATCTTTTGTCTTCATGGTTTCCCCGAAGGCTGGATGAGCTGGCGACCGATAATGGAATTGTTGAGCAATGTCCGCATTGTCGCGCCAGACCTGCGAGGGTATGGCCAAACAGAGCATCCCGCCGATGGCTACGATGTTTTCACACTCACCGACGATATCAGGGCGCTGATGGAAACACTCGGCATCAATCGCCCGCTGCTTGTCTCCCATGATTGGGGCGGCGCGCTTGGATGGATTTTTGCCCATCGCTACTCGAATTTGATCCGCCAGCTGGTCGTCATTAACTGTACGCATCCGAAAACGCTGGTGCGGGCTGTCCTGCGCTTCGAGGACTTTCAAACCATTCGCATCCCGTGGGTTCCTTTTTTTGAGATACCGTGGCTTCCCGAGGCGTTCATGACCACCGCGCTCGGCAGAAAACTGTTGAAACTTTCGTTCACGCTGCGGGAGGGACAGAAGGGAACCATGAACGTGGCGCTGGTGGACGAACTGGTAGAACGTTTCCAGGCACCTGCGGATCTCCACGGCCCCATCAATTACTACCGGCGGATGGTGGCGACGCAGCTTGTGCCGGAAAAGCGTGCGCGGCTCGACGCCGTGTATGCGACACCGATTAGCGTTCCCGTGACCCTCGTGTGGGGTGCGAAGGATGGCGCGTTATCTGCCCGAGTCGCCATGAACAGCGCCCTGGACGCCGGCTGCGAAGTAGAATTCAGGCCGCTTCCCGGTGTGGGTCACTTCGTGAGCTTGGAGGCAGCCGGCAAATTGGCGCTCGAACTACAACGCATAATCGTGCAACTGCGGAATCCGTGATCAGCTAGCGATGCCGGCAAAATAACGCAGGGCCCGAATGCTCGGCAGAAAAAAGTAAGCGCCGCCGCGCACCGTCACAAATTGCGGCATGCCGGTGATGCGCCGCCGGACGCCGCTTTCCAGCGGAATGGAGAAGGTGTTCGTAACAGGGCAGCCGCCGATGAGTTCTCTATTTCCGATTAATGCATCACTCTCCTCTGTCAAGCCATCGAACTTGGTGCCCATGATCCAAGCATTCTGGACGAATTCGAATTGGCGCCCGATGTTGGCGTTGAGGGAGATGAAATAAATCCCGCGCTCTTCACCGTCGGTTTTCCCCATTTGGAGGGCTTCATCCGGGGACAATCGTTTTCCGTATCGCCGGCCCCGGCGCAGGACACGATGGAACCGGGTCGAAGCGATCAGATCATCCCGAATACTTTTGCGCCCAAATCCGGCGGTACGAATTAACCAAGACAAAAATCCCTTTGTGCCGTACGGCAGATCGGGGTTGCGCGGATTGGCGCGGCGAATATGCGCGCCAAACGGACAGCGAATGCCGTCGCTATCCGATTCGTAAGTAAACTGATTTAGCCTTATATCGTCCGGGTCCGGTCCGACACCGGCTATTGGACTGCTTGCCCGCGGCACCAGCGGTTCGCCCTCTATCGTGCGCCCGACCATCGATTCCGCCAACTTGCGCCGCTCTTTCGGATCATGGTTAGCCTGTGCGTCCATGAACTGCCAGAAGCCCGGCACGTTTTGCTCCAGCTGCCGAAGCACCAAATAGGCGCCGTTGCGGCCAAGATCTTTTTTACCGGGTTGCTCCTCTGCGAAAAGTAGTTTGTTCTCCGGGTCATCCTTCGGATCAACCAAGGGCCGGTCGGTATATTTGCCGTACTCGTTAAGATAGCCGAGCAACCATTCTCCTGCGCTCACCAAGTTCCCATATTCGAGTTGGTCTTTGCTACCCACTTTGCGCTCAAGCTTCCAATCGATCTCCGGCTGGCTCATGCCGTCTCTAAAGCCGAAGGGCTCATAACCATCCGTGACGGAGTTTCCCAGCTGTCTCAACAGTTTCACGCCGCCCTGGGGTAATTTTTCAACAACGCTTTTTTGCCAGCTTTCCAGACCGCCGGACCCGGCGTAAAGCATCAGCATCAGATGGGGCACATTGCCTGGACCGCCCCACTGCCAGCCTGACGGGGCGTTGCTTTGCACGTCGCCTAACCGGCGCGAGCGGCTTTCCTCCCCGCTCATGCCGAAAATGAACTCCGGAGAAAATCCTTGAATCGTACTTTCCGAGACACCCAGCGCTTGCAGCCCTTGTCGGGTAAAGGCGACCTGCAGGGCAGTCTTAGGCCGCTCCGCTAATCTTTCGGCAGTCGTTAAGCTTTGCGTTATTGTGGCTAGCCAAAAGCGAGTCGCCGCGCCATTTTCTATTTCGAGCAGAAGAAAGCATGCCTCAGGAAGATGCGCATAACCAAAGCGAACCAACCCTTGAACGTCACTGACATCGATTCCCGCGTTAGCCATGAGCTATCACCGTTAAAACAATCTAAGCCACTCCTGGATCTCTGCCTCCGTCGTGAACGGCTTTTCGATGCCTTGCCGGATCTTTCTGTTTCTTTCCAAATCCACCGCAGTGAGACCGGGATGAGCGTTGTACCAAACTTCCGTCGGCAGTTCGTGGCGGCGGATGAAATGTTTAAATTTCTGCTCGTCCTTAGCGCCATTCAGAACCAGCCAATTACTACGGGGATAACCTACGCCGTTACTAAAGACGAGATTCAAACCCCAGGCGACTTTGTTGATGAAGTCGTCCATGTAGCTTTCCAAGCTGCCGTCATAGTTACTCGCGAAGAACAGCCGCTTCTTGTTATCGAGAAATACCCAGCGCGCGAAATGAATACTGTTGACACGAGTAAGAAACCCGCGATTGAAAATATGCCGCGAGCCGTAGTCCAAAATCCAAACCAGAAAACTTACAGTCCAGCGGCGAAACAGACCGGGTTTTACGCTTCCCAGGGCGCTGAATTGGTTGGTAACGTCGTGGTCCTCCAAGTCCGCCAGTTTTTTTACATGTTCGGGATCGGGCGGAGGACAGATTTCCGGATCGGAGCGTTCGCGGCAGCGGAGTTGAACAAGAAAAATGGGCAGGTACAGCAACAACAAAGGCGCCAGCAGCAGCAAGACAACAGGCACGCCGACGAGGTGAAAAAAATTCCGCACTTTCCAGCCTAAAGGCGTCGGCGCCGGCGGCGTTAGGGTAAGCCGTCCGGCTTCTACTTGCCCGTTTACGAACCTGGTTAAGTCATCCCGGATTTGCACGGGATTCTTGGCCGCAATCGCGGTGCGGTTGCCATCCAGATAAGCGGTTAACGCATTCCGCAACGCGTTCTCCTCGCGGACCTGCCGCACCGTCCGGCCGATCCAGTTTACGTAAGCAGCGGCAGCCCGCTGTTGATTGTCCTGCATCCAGCGCAGCAGATCGCCGTTGGCCGCAAAACCCTCGCAATGAGAAAAAATCTGCCGCAGTCCACTGCCCGCGCGCTGCGTTAACTCGGCCAAAAACTCGTCGGCCGGTCCATCGCAATCGCCCAGGAATGCAAGGTATGTAGGCAGATTGGGGCGCGGCAAGCCGTAGACGGCAATGTCGTTTAGCGTTTGATCGTCGAAAACGATGAAGCGAGCGAAGTGGAGGCGATCAAACTCACCGAACGCGACAAGACTATTTTGCGGATCGACAACTCCTGGCTGGCGGTTCATCGAGGCAAGCAGGGTCCGTAAGGCGCTTGTCTTATCCGAAACCAGCGGTGCGATCACCATGAAGTTTGATTGCGGAGTCATAGCTGCGCACAAGCAAGGCTTAACCTAAACTTCATGTCGGAAGGGCTGTGATCGAGCCTGATGCCGCTCGCCACGACGACGATTTAGAACTTCAGAGCGAAATCAATGAGTCGCTTTTTGCCCAAGTAAACTTTTCCCAGGTAAAAGCCCGGTCCGATCTGGCGGATCTCATCGCGAATCCGTTGGGCAATCAGCGATGTCTCCGAGTAATCGAGAACGATGCATTCCTTGCCATCGAGCCAACTTGGCGCCTTGTAGACCTTGGCGATGATCGCGTTTAAGCCGAACGCAAGGATCTTGTTTTTCAGTACACCTTTTTTGGCATCGAATGTTTTGCCTTGCCATGCGAAGTGGTTGATACAGTCAGCGATCTCTTTGGTGTAGGTCGTACCCGGGGCGACGATTGCGGTGCCCTCCCCCTCGCCGTTGGGTATGTCTCCGACGGAGCTATTGGTGAAAAGCTCATCGAGTTGCGCTTGCGACATTTTGATCAGCTGCGGAACATCGTATGGCATGGGCCATCCTCCGGTTAAGTTGCGGCCTGTAAAAACCTGACTTTCGCAGAAGCAGAAACGTCGTTGCAATGGCAGGGTGATGAATCTACATCGCATACCGAAAGTGGCACTGTCAAGAATAATGCTCGGAAAATCGCTCCAGAGTTTCTCTCCCCTTGGGAGATAGATTTCTTTGCCCTATGCGCTAGAATTACGCGCAATAAACTGCGCGCAATGGCACAAGCAAAAACCGCAATCATTTCGATTGAGAATTTGAAAACTGACGATCTGCCCTCGCTGCGTCACGCGCTGCAAGCTGTCCCGGGTGTCGAAAACATAGACTTCAGCCTCGAGCGCAGCGTGGCCGTGATCGATTTCGATCCCAGCCAATCCCACATTGATGATTTCCTACGCGCGATCCTAAAGGCCGGATTCAAAGTGCTATGAAAGATCAGATTTTTTTCGAGTGCGCCGAGTTGTGGGCGAGATCTAGGGAACGAAATTTCGCCCCGCCTGCCTGCATAGAGCGGATTGCTTTTTAGCGCCCCGTCATTTAATATGAGTTAAAGTATTCCATCATTTATTCTAACCGAAATTACGCCGATCTCGATGTTTTACTTCTTTAAGCTGGCGGCGATCGGGATAGTCACGGTTCCGGCTGCTCTTGCAACAACTCTTTTTGGGCTTTTCGATCCCTACGGCAAGCGCGTTTATGGCATAAGCCGATTTTGGTCCTGGGCGATTCTTCGCATCGTCGGCGCTTCTCTTAAAGTTCATGGGCTCCACCACCTTAGCCCAAAGCAGCCATACATCTTCATGGTGAATCACCAAAGCAACATTGACATTCCCGTGCTGCTTCACGGTTTGCCAGCATTTCAGCTTCGTTGGATCGCGAAAAAGGAGCTGCTTTGGGTTCCTTTCTTCGGCTGGGCGATGTGGGCGGCGAAACATATTGCGGTGGACCGGTCTGATCGCTCCGATGCATTGGCCGTTTTGGCCAAGGCGCGGCGGCAAATTGACCAAGGAATATCGATCGTCGTTTTTCCTGAGGGTACGCGGAGCAGCGACGGCCGCTTGTTGCCGTTCAAACGCGGAGGATTTTTGCTTGCGGTCAAGACCAAGATGCCTATCGTTCCGGTTACCATCAACGGTAGTGGACGGATCTTGCCCAAGGGCGATTGGCGTATCCGGCGGGGCGAAATCGAGGTGACGGTGGGCAACCCCATCAATATGGAAAATTATCGGCCCGGAACCATTCGCCAGCTCGCGGCAGAGGTCTATGGACGCGTAGCGCAGCAGCTTTGGTCAACACCGCAAACCGCGACGGTGCAAGCGGGACCGGGCGGACCGGCTGTTGCGGCTCGCGCTTCGATCGAGAACCGCACCTTGTGAGGAAACAATGGAATCATTAAGGATCATACCGCTTGGCGGCCTCGGCGAATTCGGCCTCAACATGATGCTCCTCGAATACGGAGACTCCGCCATCGCTATTGATTGTGGTTTGATGTTTCCGGGGGCGGATCTCTTAGGAATTGACTTGGTGATTCCCGACGTGAGTTATCTTTTGGAGCATCGGGACAAGCTCAAAGCCATCGTTCTTACCCACGCCCATGAGGACCACGTCGGCGCTCTTCCTTACATCTTGAAGCATCTATCCGTCCCGATCTTCGGCACTCGGCTTACGCTTGGACTGCTCGATAACAAGCTCAACGAGCATGATCTCAGCGACGACGCCGATATTCGCGAGATCACTGCCGGCGAACCTTGGGACATCGCTCCGTTTCAGCTTGAAGGCATTCGGGTAACTCACAGCTTGATGGACTGTTTGGCCCTGGCCATCGAAACCCCCATCGGCACCGTGATCCATACCGGCGACTTTAAGATCGACAACACCCCCATGGAGGGGGAAATGTTCGACTTTCAAAGATTTGCCGCCTACGGCGAGAAGGGCGTGCTCCTGCTAATGTCAGATTCCACCAATGTTGAGCGCCCCGGCTATACCCCCTCCGAACGGGAGGTAGGAGGGAATCTCGAGCAGATCATTGAGCACAGCACCGGCAAGGTATTGGTTTCTACATTTTCGTCCAGCATCCCTCGTATTCAACAGGTCATCGATATTTCGGAGCGCTGCGGCCGGCGCATGGTGCTGAGCGGACGGAGCATGATCCGTAACAGCCAGGTCGCTTCTGAGTTGGGATATTTGCGCTTGCCCAGGAATTTCATGACCGAGAACGAGCGCTGGCAAAACCTGCCCTCCAACCATGTAACGTTCCTCACAACGGGTAGCCAAGGGGAGCCGCTATCCGTGCTTCACCGAGTCGCCTTAGATGATCATAAGACGATTAAGGTCGAGCCCGGCGATACCGTCATTCTCTCTTCTAAATTTATCCCCGGAAACGAAAAGACGATTTCCAATCTCATCAATCATCTATACCGCCGCGGCGCGGAGGTTCACTACGAGAAGGTTTCGGAGATTCACGTTTCGGGCCACGCTAGCCAGGAGGAGCTGAAAACCATGCTTCAGTTAACCCGGCCGCGCTACTTTGTTCCCATCCATGGTGAGTACCGCCATCTGGTCAAGCATCGGCGCCTCGCTCAAAACGTCGGAGTGCCGGAAGAGAATTGTTTCATTCTGGAGGATGGCGACGTGTTGGAACTGACCGCCCACGGCGCGCAGAAGGCAACGCCAGTCGCGGTTGGCCGGGTTTTCGTCGATGGGAAAGGAATCGGCGACGTTGGCGATGTCGTGATCCGGGACCGCCGCCATCTTTCCGAAGATGGCATGGTGCTCGCCGTTATGGCAATCCATCAGCAGTCCGGCGAGCTTGTGGCCGGGCCGGACCTGATTTCCCGCGGTTTTATGCGTGACGAAGAGGGTGAAGAGATCCTCGAACAGGCGAGGAAGGTGGTCTTAACGACTCTTAGCGAGATTAACCGGGAAACGCGTACGGACCCAGCAGAACTTCAGGAAGAGGTGCGCAAAGCGCTGCGCCGCTACTTCCGCAAGAGACTCGAACGCCATCCCGTGGTTCTCCCTTATATAATTGAAACCTAGGACGGATCCCGTCACTTTTTTGGGAGAAGATATGGAAAGAAGCCGATTGAACCGTGAATTTTTTGGCGTGCTCGCCAGTGTCACGGCACTGCTGATTGTTATCAGTCTGCTTTCTTACGCTCCCCGAGATCCGTCTCTAAACACGTCTTCGCGGCCCATCGAAACACAGAATCGGGTCGGCATCGTAGGCGCCTACCTAGCCGACATCCTTCTTCAAGGCTTTGGATTGGCTTCGTATTTACTGCCAATTTTCCTCTGCATCGTGGCTTTTCAAATGTTTCGGTCCAATTACCAAAAAATTCCGGTGAGCAAGTTTGCCGGCGGTGGGGTTTTTCTCCTCAGCATCGCCGTAATCTTAGATCTCTTCGTGGACTCAGACATTGCGCGCGAGTCCGGCGGAATCATCGGAGGCTTCTTGAAGGAAAGCGTGCTCATCCCGCTATTCGGCCGTGTCAGCACTATCCTGATCGCGGCGACAGGTTTGCTCGCCTCTGTGATGTTGCTCAGTGAACATTCGCTCTTCGATATCGCCAAGCGCGCGAAAAGGAGCGCCGACGGATTGAGAAAAATGGTGACTCCCCCACTGGCCAGCCTTTTCAAAGAGGTGAAAGAAAAACGGGAAAAGCGCAAAGGCGAAAACACCAAGAAAGAACACCCCGACTACGTGCCGCCACCCATCCTTGTTAAAGAAGAGATCAGCCCGGACACAGCCAAGAAAACGCCTAGAAAAACCGCCACCCTCCAGGAACAATACAAGCTGCCGGCAATAAACGAAGGATATAAGCTTCCTACGCCCGATCTTTTGGACCCACCCGCAGGAGAGCAGTTCAAGATCGATAAAGAAACTCTACACGCCAATTCTCTGATTCTGCAGAAGAAGCTGGCGGATTTCGGAGTTGAGGGAGAAGTCGTCGCGGTGCGCCCGGGACCGGTGATCACGATGTATGAGTTCAAACCGGCGCCCGGTGTAAAAGTGCGGCGAATCGTATTGCTAGCGGACGACCTGGCCATGGCTCTTCGCGCCGTAAGCGTGCGAATTTTGGCTCCAATCCCTGGCGAGTCTGTGGTTGGTATCGAGATACCGAACCCCCGCCGCGAAACGGTTTTCTTGAGGGAAGTCATCGAGAGCGAGGCTTTTCAAAGCGCGGAGTCTAAACTCATTTTCGCTATGGGCAAGGATATCGGCGGAACTCCGTTCGTGACCGACTTGGCCCGGATGCCCCATCTATTGGTCGCCGGCGCCACCGGCACCGGAAAGTCCGTCTCCATCAACGCCATGATTTTGAGCATTCTCTTTAAGTCGGCGCCGCAGGACGTCAAATTCATCATGATCGATCCCAAGATGCTCGAGCTCACAGTCTATGAAGAGATCCCTCATCTGTTGGTCCCGGTCGTCACCGACCCCAAAAAGGCGGCCGCGGCGCTGTTCTGGGCCATGGACGAAATGGACCGCCGTTATCGTCTAATGAGGGAAAAGGGGGCGCGCAACATCGACAATTACAACCGGACTCTGGAAAGGGAAAGCGCGGGTAAAAAGTCGGTTATTGAACTGACAGAAACCCAGCCCGGTGAAGAAACGACCGACATTGGAGGCAAACTGGATAACGATCCCGAGCTAGTGCATGAGCGGCTTCCAAGGATCGTGATTATTGTCGACGAGTTGGCGGATCTAATGATGACGGTCGGTCGAGATATTGAAGAATACATTACCCGTCTGGCACAAAAGGCGCGCGCCGCCGGCATTCACTTGATTCTCGCGACCCAGCGGCCATCCGTGGATGTTATTACCGGTCTCATTAAAGCCAATTTCCCCGCGCGCATCTCGTTTCAGGTTACTTCCCGAGTAGACTCTCGAACCATCCTGGACTCCATCGGGTCGGAAAAGCTTCTGGGCGATGGTGATCTCCTCTATCTGCCTCCTGGCACCGCGCGGCTGACCCGCGTGCATGGAGCCTTCGTGTCTGATCAGGAAGTGCGCAAAGTAATGAAATTCATCAAACAGCAGGCACGTCCTCATTACCGGCCCGATGTCTTCGAAGTTAAAAAGGAAACCGAGGCCGCAGTGGCCGATGAAGAATACGATGAAATGTACGATCAGGCGGTTGCTATCGTCACCGAAACTCAACAAGCATCAATCTCTATGATTCAGCGGAGATTGAGGGTAGGATACAATCGTGCGGCCCGTATGATCGAGCAAATGGAACGAGACGGCGTCGTTGGGCCCGCAGACGGTGCCAAGCCACGCGAAGTCTATGCGCGAAAAATTGAACCTTAACCTTTTTCTGAAGCGCGGGCTGAGATGCTGTGAACCTTCACCCGCAATCCGAATTCTGACAAAGGGCAAAGAACAAAGGACGAAGCATTTGCGCTTGGCTCTTTGCGCTTGGCTCTTTGCGTTCTGGTATGTTGGGAACGAGCGGGGCTTGGCGGCGGACACGAAAAACGCGGATGCGGTGGTCGACAGCCTGCAAAAAAACTATGACGCCACGGTCGACTTTACCGCCGATTTTCACCAAGAGACCGAAGTGAAGACGCTCAACCGCAGGTTAAAGGCCTGGGGGAAACTCTCCTTTAAACGTCCCGGCAAGATGCTTTGGCGCTACGAGGAACCCAAGGGACAGTTCGTGCTCGCGGATGGAAAGTACCTCTACTTCTTTCAGCCGGAGCAGAATCAGATCATTAAGAGTTCGCTAAAGAATGCCTTCCGTTCTGATGTCCCGCTTTCCTTTTTGCTCGGCATTGGAAATCTTAAAAAAGATTTTAACGCCACGCTTAAAGCCACCGATGAGAAGCAATATACTTTGCGACTCGAGCCCAAGAACGATAAGGGCGGGTTCAGCGAGGTCCTGCTTGGAGTCGGCAAACCTTCCTATGACATTCTCTGGGTAAGCGTCCGCGATGCCACTGGTAATCTCACAACCATTAATTTTTCTGCAATGCGCAAAGCTGTGGGGCTGAAGGACTCCCTTTTTAACCTGCAGATTCCGGACGGAGCTGACGTAGTGGAATTAGGGCAATGAATCGCCGGCAAAAATTCAGCATTGTCAGCCTGGGTTGCGCCCGCAACCTAGTGGATTCCGAGGTTATGGCGGGGCTGTTGCAACAAAGCCGTTATGACATGGTAGAGGAGCCGGCGGATGCCGATGTGGTATTGGTCAATACCTGCGGCTTTATCGAAGCCGCTAAGGCAGAATCCATTGACACGATCCTTGAAATCGCCCGGCTAAAGGAAGAAAGAAAAATCAAGAAACTCGTCGTGGCAGGTTGCCTCGCCCAGAGATACCCAGAAGAACTGGCGAAAGAGTTGCCTGAGGTGGACCTCTTTATCGGCACGGGCGAAGTTCCCCGGATTGCTGAAATCCTCCGCGACAGCGAGGCGCTTCAAGACCCCAGGCTCTATATTGGCATTCCCAGCTATATCTATGATCACGCGACTCCGCGCCTGCGAACCACCCCGTCCTACAGCGCATTTCTCAAGGTTTCCGAAGGCTGTGACCACAAATGCGCGTTTTGTATCATCCCCCAGCTGCGCGGCCCGCATCGCAGCCGCCCCATTGATTCCATTGTGGAGGAAGCCACACGGTTGGCGCGCGGAGGAGTCAAGGAGATTAACCTTATCGCCCAGGACCTGACCGCCTTCGGCAGGGATCGGAGAGACGGAACGACCCTATATGCTTTGCTTCGGGAAATGGTACAGGTTCCTGAGATCGTCTGGATACGACTCCTTTACGCATACCCTAATTTCCTGGACGAACCCTTGCTCCGCCTCATTCGAGACAGCGCCAAAATCTGCAATTATATCGACATCCCCTTTCAGCACGTCAGCC
>Ga0209684_1000055_pt1 | contig 19481 bp, 16 predicted proteins | sample PanSoiPlot6MoBio_FD_188322 | JGI IMG/M metagenome (GOLD analysis project Ga0209684, IMG submission 188322) | Tropical forest soil microbial communities from Panama analyzed to predict greenhouse gas emissions - Panama Soil Plot 6 MoBio (SPAdes)... | ecosystem: Environmental > Terrestrial > Soil...
CACTGCTACTCGGAAACAGCTGCCCTTGTCTCTAGCTCCAAAGAGCTATTGCAGTGAGGGGCCAGCCTATGTGTTTATTATTTTCCTATGGACGACATGGATAGATTTGCCGCGTTTCGCTTCGCAGTGATTGCCAAGCGCGCAACGAGTTTAACAAAACTGGAGGAATCGCTATGGAAATGGAAATAGACGAGCTTAGCGACACCGAACGTGCCTATCTTGCCGGCCTCTTGGACCGTTCATGTTTCATCGGCATTATCCGGTATAGAACAAAATACACGGCCAGGATCACCGTGCAGTCCTCAAACCGTGGGACGTTGAAGCCTTTATGGTCTTTGCTGGGTGGAAAAATAAACAGGACGAAAAAATCATTTAGTTGGTCGTTGGTTGGAAGAAGACGTTGCGCTGAATTGCTTTCAGTTTTGTTGCCCTTTCTTCAAGTCAGAAAAGCCGCAGCACGCGCAGTCATTCAATTCAACGAGGAATGGACAAGAGTCAAGGGTTCATATGATAAGTCCGAGATCCTGGTGCGGCGGGACAGGTTCTTGGAGCTAAGCCTGGGACGTAAAATGTCATGGCGTAGAGATCCGCAGCAGGAAACTTGAGATTTCTACCCGTCAGTTAAAAATGCAGGGGCTTCCGCGCCCGCTGTAAACTTTCCAATCACTAATCCGGGCGACCTCGCTTCATCCCATAACGCATTTAAAGCAGCGTTAAACCGCCTTATTGGTCAACGGTGCACTGGCACAAGCGTGGCTTTTGTAGCCTGGCATGGAAGCGGACGCACTTACATTTTTAAGCCATGGGCTAATGTCTATCTTTTAGCTCCCGTAATCATTCTATTGCTAATTTCCATACACAAGGAAGGTCGTGAGCAGCAACTAGTACGAGGGATTCTTTGGTTTGGTGCAGCGATGATGGCGTCGTGCGCTGTTGTGATTCTCGTTACGACACTTCATCGAGCTACAGGCTCAACGAAAATCAATCGAATCGAAGCTGCACCCTCACAGGTTCGATGAACGACCTGGGCGATATCCTGGTTATTGATAGGGAATGAAGAGACCAAAGGGATACCGCTACCGATCTTGCCCCCGCTGTCGCAAATCCATGAAAATAGTTATTCCACACACACGATCCAGGCTGCCTGCATCCAAAATCGATGGCGCGTGTGCCCGGTGCGGTTATCGCATCGATTGGTTTATGTTTGTTAGCAAGCTTGCTCGTCGATCTCCCCTCGGTATCACTTGAATCCTTGTGCTTTCGGTAAACCAATAACACGGCCAAAGTTTATTCGGGGCGGCCCTTTTGACGTTCGAGCTGTCTTGATATTTCAAAACCGCATCTCGACAATTTCGTGTTGCTAAGTCCATCAATTGCTCGACTGCATTTTCGCTACAAATCAAAAGATAGTATTGGCCCATTGTCGGGGAGTTGCTTCTATTAGAGCGGCGTGAGCGTCAGACCTATTCGCGGCGTTGTCCAGCAAAATTGAATAATGGTTTCCATTTCGGATGCATAAGTACCTAAACCTTTTAATACCCCAGCGCGATTTCTCCGTCAAATAGCTGTTAGCGATAGTGATTCTAAGACGATCCTATCGCCTCTAACGCCTTAAGCCTTGACTCCTTCCCGTCAGTAGCGTTATAGCTGCCACGTTTCGCGTTCCCAGTGATTGCCAAGGCGTGCATCGGGTTAAACAAGGAATCGCTATGGAGATCAAATATTAAGTTTTAGTTGGGTTCAGCCAACTTGGTGACGCAGTGTCGATCAAGTGGAAAAATGAGAAAATCATCCAAGGCATTGCAAAAGGTGGATCTATACTGCTCGTAATCGCGATCGCCACTTCAATTTTTATTCAGGATCACACCGACGTTCTCCCACTCGGCCTCTTAAATCAGCAGCGCCAGCGGTACAGTTATCTTGCCGATACGTGTTTTATATTGCTACTTGCGATTTTGCTGATTCTTAGTGTTGAAGCATGGCGGGGTGTCCGGTGGCGCGTCGCAGGCGCGATTCGGGGGAGCTTGAGTTTGTTCTTGCTGACCGAGATTCTTCTCCTTAGCGTGGATTGTTTACTCGTGAGCCAAAATCCGCACGGGTGGTTGGGAGGACCCTATTATGAGAGGCAAACGGCCCGCGGGAATTGGGTGTTTCTTAAGAAGGCGCATTACCATTCCACGTTGGGATTCCGTGCCGATTATCCGTACGAGCGCGAGCCCAATCACCCCCGAATTCTTTTTCTCGGCGATTCCTACACAGAAGGAAGTGGCCGTTCCAATGCCTGTAACTACCCAAACGTTGTGGAGAAAGTACTTCGCGGTTACGGAGCAGACTACGAAGTGATGAATGCCGGCGTTGCAGGGTATGGTCCAGTCGACGCGCTTAACCTGCTTGAGCTCTTGCGAGATGAAAGGTATCGCGTTAATGCGCTGGTCTATAACTTGTTCACCGAAAACGATTTCACCGATAATCTTCCGGAGACGGAACGTCGTGTGGTTGGAGGTATAATCTTCCGTTTTCCGCGTTCGTGGTTTCTTCGCAGATTGCATCCGCTGAACTCATACCTCTTTCGCTATGTGCTCGTGATCCGCCAGTTGAGCGCTCTGCCGGCTGCGGAGTGGAAACCAGTGTCGCTCGAGTCTCGAAGATGTAATTACTCTGAAAAAACCGCTCTCGAGATATCGCCGACATTACGCGAACTCATTCAGCAGAGATTGGCCGGAAGTCAACGAGTGGCGCAGTCGAAAACGGCGCGAGATGAATTCTCTCGCGCCATTGTGGCGATGAAAGCCGAGGCCGATAAGCTAGGCGTTCCTTTCATCCTTGTTGTATTTCCGGATCGAGTGACCGTAGACAAGGAGCTGCGAGAGCAGCTCAAGGTTAGTACAGACCAAATCGCTGTGCTCCGTTCATTATACACGCTGGTCTATCAGACACTTTCCGATACACCAGTGTTAGAAGTCGCTGAGGCGCTGCAGGGGCGAGCCGGCATGTACCGCGCGGACGATACGCATCTCTCGGATCTCGGAAATATAATCGCTGGAAATTACGTGGGAAAGAGACTTTTTGAGTTGCTCGCGAACACGGGCGTCGGACGTGCGCGATCGCCGGGGCTATAGGGTGATCGTTTGAAGATTTAACCCCCACGGGGGCGGTAAAGCAGAAGAACCGGTGATCAAATAGTTCTATTGAATCAATGGAGTAATGATGGCGGATTTCTCACGTCGACACAGGTTCTCGGATTGGCCTAACGCAGAGGTTCCGGCGATCGCCGTTGGCGTGTACGTTGTCTGGTACGGCGAGATCTTTATTTACTGCGGAATCTCATGCCGCGAGTTCGAAAAGGCGACAGCGGCTGGAAGGGTGAGGCTCGGTCTTGTCACACGCCTTGCAAGTCATGCATCGGGGCGCTTGAGCGGGGATCAGTTCGGTGTAGACGGGCGAACAGACTCGTTATTCCTTCTCTGACACCCAGAGCAACGAGTCAAGTTTGGCACTGCCGAATTGAAACTCGACAGCTTGACCAAGGTATACATTAACGCGCGGCTCGAATATCAATTCGCGCTTGCCCAATCGAGCGCTGAGGCCTATGTCCTCGAAAAGCAGTGCCGCGAAGGTGTCACGTTTGGCATAAAGCCGCTGTTTAATCCGACATGAATATGCGTGCTACCAGTGCAGGTGCTACCGCGAGGCAGCCTGCTCACTGACCCTTTAGAAAGCCCGAAATGTTGGTAGACCTTGCGTTGCGTTTTGATGAAAATGGCCTGATGAGAAATTGGACGCTGCCGCTTTTATCCCCCTAGGCGGGTTCGGTGGAAAAAGGGGGAGCAGATCTCCGCCCCGGAGCTGTGCCCAACTACCAGAATCGACCAATAGGCAAGGGCACACACCGAACCGGAAATCACCTGCTTTACGGGCCTTCGATTGCAATGAATGTTGCTTGGTGAAGTCATTCTCTGACTTAAATCCCGAGGACCCGGAAGGGTCCGTGCCGGTTCGAGTCCGGGGGCCGGGCACCAAAATCGATAACCTAGCGCCGAGCCTCGAACTCGCGGCAGTTTTAGATGTCATTAGCTGACGCTAACCCTATTGCCGTCCCTTGTAAGGTTCGCCGTATTTGTTTTGCCAGTCTATGACTGCCAGGTTGGCTGCTGATCTGCAAACTTCAAGGCCAACAGGATTTTTAGTCACTGAATCTCCATTTACCAAGAAATCAATCGCGGTGAAATCACCTCCTGGCGCAAGAAAAAACTTTGCCGGGACACCGCGCTTCTCTATCTCCTCAACTAAAATCTTTCCTATCACCTCTCCGGTTAGGTTGGCTTCGTCTTGGATGCCTTTTTTGATAATGATCGCAACCTCTCTACACTTTTCGGAATGATCTTTCGCCATTTTAAATAGGGCCGGGTCGTTATTTTGCAAGATGACGTTTTTCGCTTTCTTGCAAAAGGCATCTACCTGCGTAGCTTTTTGCGGCGCGGAAGTAGACGCTTTCGGCTTTGCGTTCTGTGCGAAGGCGGAGATGAGTGGCGTTGTTGTTATAGCGGTCGCGAGCGCGAGAGCCTTAAACACGTTCTCGGGTTTCAAAGTCATCAAAAATCCTTTTTCTCTTAATATCGTCGACTGCTTGATTCTGCAACGAGATCGGAATCACCATAGAGGCTCAACTGTCGCTCCTGCACGGCGAAACTGTGCCCTGCGCTACCTTTGTTCGCTCTCTTCGAATCGCGGTTCTGTTGCTTTTACCCTACAGTCATTGCTTCTTTATGAGTGAAATTTAGACGTTGTTCTGTCTGTCCAAAGCTACACCTAAACTATTCGAGTCAACAAAAACCATGGAAGCAAAGTCTGGCCTTAGCTTTGCTCGAAGCAAGTTCAATCGGGGATCTAAAATGTACTAGCACGGAGGCGGCTGGCAGGAAAGGTGAGGCTCAAAATGGATTTTCTTGTAGCGCTTGCCTTCATTTTAGCAGTGGCCGCGATTATTGTTTGGATAACCAAACCTCACTAATCCCTATTCCGTTAGTAGACGACTTTCCATAACATCAGCAGTAGCCTCCCAGGTTTACTTCTATGAAGCTCAGAGATCACCCACTCATGAGCTACTACGGTCATCACAACTGGCCACCTGTTTGGATTTCACTACACGAAAGGGAAGACAGAATATCGAGAAACGAAGCCGACGTCCTAATGGAAGTCAGAAAATCTGAAATTCGAACAGATGGGATCGTCTTAATAATGAAATACAATGAGAACCTTTACTGGAGCATTCTCACCTTCGCAGATATGGCATTCTTTAATGAGATGTTCTACCTGATGAGAGAGTCCATCGGCCAGAGTATCCAACATATTGGCGATATTGATCTAAGCTATACCATTTAAAAGAGCTGCTCGAAAAAGAATTTTTGCCAGCCCGCTTTTTCGGGTTTTAGCATTAGATCCTCCTTCCCTTTCAGCTCGGCTGCCCCGCCCACTGTTAATTACTCCGCCAGGAATCGGGCAAACTCGCAACCGTCAAGAGAGCATTTTCAGCTCCATCAGTACCTATTTGTATCCATTTTTGTACTGGCATATCCCTAGCTCTATAGAGCCTCTACAGCTTTGGAAATTAACCACCTCGGTTGGCGTTCAATCCAATTTTGGAGAGAAAAGATGGATGCTCAATTCACGCGTCTCGCCCGCCGTCTACTGATTTTCAATTTATTGCTTCAGCTCTTTGATGGCGTGATGTCGTATCAAGTCTTGTCTGCCGGGGTGGCAGAATCCAACCCGCTAGTCCACACTGCGATTGTGAACTGGGGAGTGATTCTGGGGTTGTTCTACCACAAGATTCTGGCCTGCATGCTGCTGGTTCTAATATTCGTGGTTGGACGGAGACGACAATTGCTAGCGACCCAGGCTTTGGCGATTACCGCATCGGTCTATACCTGTTTTGGCCTTGTGTGTCTCTGGGCGCTGCTCAGTTAGGAGCAATTCCGCGTAGTCCACCGCATTTTAATGACGTCAGATGGTTTGACGATTTTGCCGTTCGGATTCTGGCTTTTCAGGCACTCCATCGCTGTTTGACGACGGCCGGAGCGTGATCCCTATAGGTTTCATGATCGCCACGGGCTTGATAAGCCTCGATATCGGCCACGAGAGTCCGCTTAGCGCAGGGGTGGGGTCATCGCGGTAAGTCGCTTGACTCACCAGCGAAATCGCTCGGCCTTAGTACGGTTGCGGCTAGTGTTGCCAGGAACGTTACCTTCTCGATCCAACTACAATACTCTAAACCCTCTAGCAAAAGCTTGACTTGGGCGCCGGCTCGGAATCAAAACATCATCGGGCGGCGGGCTCTTTGTTTAATGTCCGGCCGCATGGGTGGTTTTTTGGAGCGCCGATATGTATGATAGGCGGCTGGTAAGGAGAAAAAGCAGACGATGGAGATGGAGAAACGATTGTTCGTGGGCGTAAAAGTTTCGACGGAACTACAAAAGGAATTAGACAGTCCGGCTCCCGGCACCGACCGTTACTTCAAGGCTGATAATTTGGATTATCTTGAAATCGTCAGCCTAGGTGAACAAAAGCTGATCGGACGATATGTGAAGGACGGTTTTCCCGTGACTGATATAGAGAATGTCAGCCGCAACGTCTGTAGCATTTTGAGACTGATCACACGGGGCCGGAGAATAGAAGAAAACTCCGTCCATATTTACGCTTCTTAAGTCTTACTGAAAGTTGTAGGATGGGAAGCCTTGTCTCTAGGAGTTCCCCACGGATCCGATTCACTGAAGTTTCCAGCCGTGGGTTCGATTAGCTAATTCATCACAAGTACACAGACATCCGGAATTCCGTTTGCTTTAAATCCACAAGAGAGGTCGGCGCAATCGATTGGGCTTTTCCGGAAGAAATTTGTCCGCGGATTATTCAAGTCTAAAAGTCTCTGGTTGTTCGCCTTACTGTATGCTGCCCATCGTCTTTGTTCACTCAGCCGAACGTGCCAAATCCGATGGTGGTTGATCAGGTGACCGCATTCTACCGTTTCCATTTCGCTCACGACATGGGGTTTACCCGCGAAACGGTTAAAGCCCCCTCCGTATGGCTTACGCCAGGGCTGCTAAAAATCTGCGCTGTTTATTTCGCCAACCCTGGCGCCCCGATGAGGTACCCGCTATTAACGGTCATCCGTTCACGAATTCGCAGGAATATCCATCCTCATTCCAAGTTGATGCTTCGAAGCAATCCAAGTTTACTGCGCTGGTGTCCGTGAGTTTTAGATGGCCCGATGTCGAAAGCGATCGCTTTGGGTGGCGCTGGTGGAGCAAGATCGGAAATGGTTCATTGATGATATCCGATACCCGGACGGGAGTTCGCTGCGCAGTTTTACCTTGGAAAGCAAGCCCTGAAATAGGAGCTAGTAGTCAATTAAGGTTAAAACTCCACCCGCGGCTCGTTTCCCATCATACTAGAAGTCCCCTTTAAAAACCGGCAGGCTTGTGTCATAGAGTTGAGGATTGATAGGGATGCCGAAAGTTACCCTGGCAAGCATCGAGGCGCAGGTTGCTGAGTGGTTGCGGGCCCAATCCGGTCGCGCCAACGAGCAGTTGATTGGGGAAATGCTGCGCACGGTTCTCAAAGTAGCCCAGGAGGACGCTAGCCGCGGGGATCTAAAGATTCTCAACCGTACCTTAAAAGAGCTGCGGCAGGCGTTCAAGATTTTCGCGCTCTATTCCTCAGTCCGGAAGGTGAGCATTTTCGGCTCAACGCGCGTCGACGAAAGCGATCCCTACTATTCGGCGGCAAAGGATCTCGGTCAGCGGTTGGTGGAAAAGGGTTTCATGATTATCACTGGCGCTGGGCCTGGAGTTATGCAAGCGGGTCACGAAGGAGCGGGACGAGAAAAAAGCTTTGGAGTGAATATCCGTTTGCCGTCCGTTCAAAAAGCCAATCGTTTCATCCGCGGCGATCCCAAGCTTATGAATTTCCATTTTTTCTTCACGCGGAAACTTTTGTTCGTCAAAGAAGCGGATGCCGTGGTCTTTTTCCCTGGCGGATTCGGCACCCACGATGAACTTCTGGAGGCGCTCACTTTGGCCCAAACAGGTAAGAGCCAGCTGGTGCCTATCGTTCTCGTGGATCTTCCTGGTGGCAGTTATTGGAAAGCGTGGCTGGAGTTTGTTAAAGAGTGCCTACTGGGCCGAGGCTACATATCCGAAAGAGACTTGAGTTTGTTCAATATCGTTTATGATGTTGACGAAGTGGTTAATGAGATTCAGTTATTCTACCGCAACTATCATTCCTATCGCTTCGTCAGGCAGGATTTGGTGATTCGTCTGAATCATCCGCCGGCGCCGGAACTGGTGGACCGGTTGAACCGCGAGTTTGTAGACCTTTTGGGTCGAGGAAGAATTGAAGCTACAGAGCCCTTGCCGGAGGAGTCGGATGATCCCGGAACATTGCATTTACCTCGTCTGCGATTTCAGTTTAATCGTGAAGATTTCGCCGGCCTGAGGGAGATGATTGATGTCATCAATCGGGCTGAATGATCGGTAAGGAGGAACGATGGGTTTCCAAAAGATCGGCATCTTGAGCATCGGTGAAATGGGCTATCACTGGGCAAAGATTCTCGCTGGCCGCGGGGTCGAGGTGTTGACTTACGCGCGGGACCGGAGCGAGACGACGCGAAAAAGAGCCGAGAGCGTCGGAGTCAAATGCCTTCCCTCGATGAACCAACTGGTGCAAGAGGTCGATCTCGTCGCGTCCATCGTTGTTCCTTTCGCAGCGAAACGAGTGGCGGCGAAGGTCGGCAAAGCTGTCATGAAGGTGGGCAGAAAGGATTTGCTGTTTGTGGACGCCAACGCCATTTCGCCCATGACGGCGGAGGATATTGGCAAGACACTTGCAGGCAGCGGTGTGGAATTCGTCGACGGGTGCATCATCGGCTCGGCAGCGAAAATGGATAAGGGAGCGGTAATTTACGTGTCGGGGCCCCAGGCTGAAAGAATGCTGGACCTCACGTCCTACGGCTTTGTGGTGAAAGTTTTAGGCCCAAGAGTCGCTCAGGCCTCAGCCTTTAAAGTCGTTTATGCCGGGTTGACCAAAGGACTGCAGGGGCTTTTCGTCGAGCTCTTGATGGGGGCACGGAGCTTTGGTTTGTTGGATGAAATTCTCAAGCGTTACGAAGAGAGTTTTCCAGGTTTGCTCGATAAGGTGACTTCGAGCATCGTCGGGTTGCGGATTCATGCTGGGCGGCGCGCGGAAGAAATGGACGAGTTGAAGCGGACTTTCAATCACCATGGGATGAACTCGTTCATGGCGCCGGCGGTCAAAAAAGTTCTGCAATCGATAGCCGCGTTGGAGATTGGCAAAGCCTCCGACGCGGGCGCCCGTGAGGGAGATCTCCTGGAAACCGTCGAACTATTTTTTCAAAAAGGTTTGCTGAGGAAAAAGGTGGACGAGGCTTTGCCGAGTCATATCCAGAAGGCGGTTTAGCTGGTCGGCATCGAACTGTGACATCAATCCAAGGGAGGACAAGTAAAGTGGCCAAAGTACAGAGCAGAATGGAAAAGAAGCAACCCCAGTACGGCTCAGACGTGGTTGTGGACCTAATGAAGGCGTTTGATATCGAATATGCCGCGTTTAACCCGGGAGCGACATTCCGTGGCATTCACGACTCCATTGTTAACTATGGCGGCAACTATAAGCCGGAAGTGATTTTTTGCAACCACGAAGAGATCTCCGTGGCGGTAGCCCATGGCTATGCCAAGGCCAAGGGCAAGCCGATGATTGCCATCGTGCACAACATGGTTGGATTGCAGCATGCGAGCATGGCGATTTTCAATGCATACATTGACCGGGTTCCAATTATGGTTCTCGGCGGCACCGGCCCCATGAATACGAAACGCCGCCGTCCCCGCATCGACTGGATTCACACGGCGCTCGTGCAAGGCAATCAGGTGCGCGATTACGTCAAGTGGGACGACCAACCCTATTCGCTCGCCGACGTTCCGGATTCTTTCATTCGCGGTTATCGCATCGCCACCACCGAGCCAATGGCGCCTGTTTATATCAACTACGATGCCGATATTCAGGAAGATTCCCTTACCTCCGTTCTCGATATCCCCGATGTGAGCCGCTATGCACCGCCGGCGCCGGTTCAGGCAAACCCGGAAGCGCTTCGACGGGCGGCTCAACTGCTGGTCAACGCGCAAACACCCCTCATTATCGCCGATACGCTCGGACGGAATCCCAGAACAGTTCCGGTGCTGGTCGAGCTGGCAGAGCTGCTCGGTGCCCCCGTCGTTGACAAAGGGGCGCGCTTTAATTTTCCCACCGCCCATCCTTTGGATGCTACCGACGGCGCGCGCGATCTGCTGCAAAAAGCGGATGTTATCTTGGCTCTTGATGTGGCGGATCTCTTTGGCTCCTTGACGACAGTGAGCAAGCAAACCCGAGACTGCGAATATGTCACGTCGCCGACCGTAAAGCTCATTAGTATCTCCATGCACGACATGTTGGTGCATTCTTGGGCTGGCGACTATCAAGCGTTGCAGGCGCTCGACGTGCCGATGTGCGCTGATACCGCGGTGGCTGTACCTGAGCTGACCCGGCTCTGCCGCGAGCTTCTCGGCCATGACGGAAGTAAAAAGTCAGCCATCGAAGCGCGACAGAAGGAACTCAGCGATAAGCACAAAAGCCGGCGCGCCAAATGGCTTGCGGATGCTCAAACAAAGGGCTCCCAAAAGGAAATTTCTACCGCCTGGCTGGCCCTCGAACTGGGCGAAACAATTAAGAAAGAGGATTGGGTATTGGTTAACGGAACTTCCAACGGCTGGGCTCGGCGTTTGTGGGATTTCTCCAAGCCGAATCAGTACCTAGGCGCCAGCGGGGGCGCCGGCGTGGGTTATGGGTCGGGCGCCGCTATTGGTGCTGCCCTTGCCCTCAAAGGGACAGGCAAGTTGGCGGTCGATATTCAATCCGACGGCGACCTGCTCATGACCTCCAGCTCGTTGTGGACTGCGGCGAAACACCGTATTCCGTTACTCATCGTGATGCACAACAATCAATCCTTCTATAATTCCGAGGAGCACGGCATCGAAGTCGCGAAGTTTCGGAACCGGCCCGTGGAAAACGCCGGCATCGGGACTCATGTCGACGATCCCGCGGTGGACTATGCCAAGTTGGCGCAGTCTTTTGGCGTCAACGCGGAGGGAGCGGTCCGAAATCCCGCCGATCTCCGTCCGGCTCTCGAACGGGGGCTTAAGTTCATCAAAGAAAAAAATCTTCCGTACCTAGTGGACGTGATTGCCGAGCCGCGTTAATTCCTGGGCGACAAGATTTATGGCTGGAGATCTGATCGCCGACTTTCGCCGTGCCGTGAGCGGTCCCGATGACCGGGTCGATCTCGCTTGCGCGGTGCTGGAAATAGCGCGGGACGATTATCCTGATCTTGACGTTGCTGGCTATCTCCGGCGCATCGATCAGATTGCCGTGCATGTGATGGAACGGTTGGGGAGCGAGAAAACTGTTTATCACAGAATCGCGGCGCTGAACTCTGTTATGTTTGAAGAGCACGGCTTCCATGGCAACCGCCGTAACTACTACGATCCGAAAAATAGTTTTCTGAATGAAGTGATCGAGCGCAAGATGGGCATTCCCATCTCGCTCTCGGTTCTATACATGGAAGTAGCGCAGCGCACCGGTCTGCCGCTTTACGGAGTGAGTTTCCCGGGCCATTTTCTTGTTAAGTATTCTGATGACAGAGAAAGAATCGTGATTGATCCCTTCAACGCTGGGGAAGTCAAGTCCAGGGAAAGTCTGGGTCAGCTTTTGGAGAGCTTGTATGGGGGCAAGGTCACGCTGGTGGACGATTTCTTGGAACCGGTGACCAAAAAGCAAATCATCAGGCGCATGTTGAATAATCTCAAGATGATCTATTTGCAGGAAAAAAACTTTTTGAAGATCCTGGCAGTATTGCAACGCCTCGTGGTCCTGGATCCTTCGTCGGCGGAAGATATTCGGGACCGCGGGTCTGTCTATTTAAAGCTCGAATGTTTCCAGTATGCGCTAGCCGATTTCGAGAGTTATCTTGGGCTTGTCCCGAATGCCAAGGACGCGGACGCAGTGAGGGAGGAGATCGTCGCTCTACGCAAGCAGGTGCAGCAGATTCACTAGGCGGAGGCGCAAAGACAAAAGGCAAAGGATATCTTCGGCCCGGAGGGAGTAATCCCTGCGCGGAAGTCTCTAGTGCCTGGAGAATTCTCTGTACTTAAAAGCGAAAGAGGTTGTCAGGAAGAAGTCTTTAAGGAACGCCGAGGTCAGCTTCCAGGGGCGAATCTGCCCAAATTCGAAATGCCGCAGAGCCGTCAGGGCTTGCGCCCAGATCCGCTGCAGCTCCTGTCGGGAGTAAATGACTTGATTATTGATGGCGTCAAATTTCACCCAGCTCAATTGCGTTCGTGAGGGCAAAAATTCTCGCAACCGTCCATAGGCTTCCTGCCACTCGTGGATGCGATCCCCCAGACGGATTCCGGTTTGAATATTGTGCATCTCATCCAGCCATCGATGCGCGGCATCGCCCTCGCGGAGCCGCAAGACTTGAATCTTGGCCCGCAGTTTCTCCCACTGCCTTAAAAAGCGGTGGAGGTCTTTCCGAGTGAAGAGAATCTTGGAAGAGAGATCTTCCAAGGGGTCGAGCATGGCTCTGGCTTTTTCCGGCAATGTCTCTTTTGCGTTGCTGTAGATCTTTTGCAGTTCCGCGATTCGCAGCGCTTGCCAAACATCGGCCTGAACCTTTTGAATCTGTTCCAGCCATCTCTCCTCGGTGTCACTCTTCTTGCGGGTTTGTAGCCAGACCTCCTCCATTTCTTTGATAAACTTGGCCCAGGAGATGAAAAGCTTCGTGATCTCTTTGGCGCGTTTCCACATATGCACCGGCAATACGTCCACGGCATACCCTGGTCGGCGCGCCTTGCGGTCTTTGAGACGAAAGAAACCAGCCACCATCGGGTGTTGCTTTTCGATCAACGCGGCATTCTTGTACCAGAAAAACACCGACATAAGGTTCCAGTAGCTTTTAGGATTGTTGGTCCATCGCGATAGGACCTTGATCATGTTGTCTTTGCTGTAAAAGGTTTTCCAGGCGTTTTCGTAGGCTTCGGTCCATTCCTCGGCGGTCATGAGCGGGTGCTTGATGGTGGCGTGAAATGAGTCGCGTTTGTTGAAATCCGGATCCATCCATTCGTTGCGCTTTTTCATTTCTCGGTGATCGTGCGAACCCGGCAGAGGCGTCAACATGAAAAATGAAGCCTGATCGGGACCGATCTCATTCATTAGAAACTGGATGTCCGCCGGCACCTGATCTTTGGAATCCCAGGGCAGGCCAATAATGTACCCGGTGTGGACGACGATGCCGGCATCGTGCCACTCCTTGATGATGTTACGATATTCGGCAACATTGTTTTGTTGTTTGCCCTCGGCTTTCAGGTTCTCGGGATTGACGCTTTCCATACCGATGAAGACCTGCGTGCAGCCCGCTTTCGCCGCTAAGGCGACGAAATCCTTGGGCTTGCGAGCTAAGTCCACCTGCATCATGAAAGTAACTTTCAGCCCCTCTTCACGAAGCTTGATAATCTCTTCGAAGGTTTCACGCCAAAGCTTCTTGCGGGCAAAATTGTCGTCGGTAAAAAAATAGAAGCTGATGCCGTGATCCCGATAGTTTGTCCGCATCATCGAGGCAATGCTTTCAGGGCTTCTTTCTCTCATTTTCCGGCCCTGAACATTTATAATCGTGCAGAAAGTACAGGCGAATGGACAGCCTCTGGAAGTATCGGCGGTGCCAAAGTTCGGGTAAGCGAAATGCTTCATGGTTTTGGGACTAATCTTGGGCAGAGGAGTAACGTCTATGTCGACGAGATTTTGCAGGTCTTGAGCGAAACTATAAATGGGTTGAAGCTGCCCATTCAGGAAATCGGTCAAGATATGCTCCCATTTGCCTTCGACTTCTCCGGAAACCACGCAAATAGATTCGCGCACCAATTCCTGGATGTCCGGTTCCTTTTCTCCGAGCATGTTGATGGTGCCGCTGGTGTGAAAGCCGCCGATGATGACTGCAATTTTTTCGGCCCGAAAGATCTTCGCCATATCCACGGCGCGCGGAAATTGATTGGTCTGCACTCCGACTAAACAGACCAGCAACTTTGTCCTGGGCTCGCGGCTCCAGCGGATGATTTTTCTTAGTGGCACTTTCTCGGCGGTTTCATCAAAAGTGACAACATCGATCGGTAAATCGCCGAATATACCGCGCGCTTTCACATCTAGGGTAAGACCGTGGAGCACATTCAGTGTATTGCTCGGTAGCACACCCTTCCAGAACCGAATAACGTAGCCGTCGTCATCGTATTTGGAGGGTTTGATGAGGACGATGCGAAACTTTTCGATGCCGCTGGGTTCCGATGGGTATACGCTCAGCCCGCCAACACTTGTAAGTTTGTCCAGCATCTTTTATAAATAGGGGAGAAAACTAAAGATTTTGGCAATGTTAGCAACAGCGGTCTTACGTGTCAAGCTATTTTTAGCAATGGAAATCACCTAAAACGGCTTCGCCACGTCAGTTTCCATGATCCAACTCCTCCACGTTTCCAAAAGATACCCGCCAAATTTGCAGGCTCTCACGGATATCTGCTTGAAAATCCACCAAGGCGAGTTTGTTTTCATTACCGGTCCTAGTGGCGCCGGGAAAACAACCCTGCTTAAGCTTCTTTTTCGCGGTGAAGAACCATCCGAAGGAGAGATCCTGCTCAACGGCCAGAATGTAAACCGGCTCAATAGCCGCGGGGTGGCTCGACTGCGGCGCGGCATCGGCTTGGTTTTTCAGGAATTTAAGTTATTGCCACGGCTCACCGCCCTCGAAAACGTCGCGCTGGCTGCGGAAGTCGTCGGCACCTCAAAAAGGGAAAGCTGCATCAGAGCTTATCATTTGCTCCGTGAACTCGGCTTGAAAGAAAAATGCGATGCCAAACCGCTCATGCTCTCGGGTGGTGAGCAACAGCGGGTGGCGATTGCCCGGGCGCTAGTCAATAACCCGCTGCTGGTTTTGGCGGATGAGCCCACGGGAAATTTGGACGCTCAGGTGTCGGACGAGACCATGCGCCTTTTCCTTCGCATCCGAGAGCACGGGACGACTATAATGATCGCCAGCCACGACGGCTCATTAATCCAACGTTACGGGACCCGGGTCGTTTCATTGCAAGCCGGGTGTCTGGCAGCTGATTTGCACAGGGTCAAGAAGCAGGAGGGCGCACGCTGATGTGGTCGCGAATCGCTTTCGTCGCGCGCCGGGCGTGGAACAATCTGCGAGAGCTTTTTTGGACCCACTTTCTAACCGCGGTAGCCATGACTATGACCCTCTTCGTCTTCGGCGCCTTCATGTTGTTACAGGAAAATTTGCAAAATCTGCTCAAAGGTTGGGGCGATCAGATCCAGATCAACGCCTATCTGGAAAAAAATCTCGATACGGCCGAGGTGCAAAATCTCTGGCAGCGCATACGAAGTCTGGCGGAGGTACAGGAGGTTCGCTACATTTCGTCAGCACAGGCGTGGAAGGATTTTCAAGGAGCTCTCGGAGCGCAATCCGGTGTGCTCGAAGGATTACCGAAAGATGTCCTGCCCGCCTCTTTTGAAATCACCATCAAGCCGGCTTTTCGGGACAGTCCGTTGGTGGCAGGCCTGGCAGCCCGCCTCAAGAAGGAGAAAGGAATTACGGTGGTCGAGTACCCGCAAGAGTGGGTTCAGCGATTGAGTCTTGTGGTACTTGCTGTCCGGTGGGCGAAGTGGATCTTGGGCGGGGCACTGTTTATGGTCACGTTCTTCATAGTCGGCAGCGCTGTTAAGCTCGCGCTTCTCGCGCGCAAAGACGAAATCGAAATGATGCAGCTCTTCGGCGCTTCCAAGCAGTTGATCCAAGCGCCCTTTGTTGTGGAAGGAATGACGCAGGGAATTGTGGGCGGTCTTTTATCCATTCTCTGCTTGTGGCTGTTGTTTCAATCCCTGCGCGAAGTGATTCCGAGTGGCGGTTTGGTTGGCCCCTTAGCGCAATTTGAATTTCTTGACCTTCGGAGTGCCGGTGTAATCCTGGCTATCGGATTGTTCCTGGGAGGCGCCGGGAGCTTATTTTCTCTCCAGAGGTTCATTAAGACATGGAGAAGCTGATTCAGCCCGGACTTAAAATCGCGCTTATGCTCCTCTTGGCTGCTCCGTTGGGCGTTGGCGCGGCCACGGTGGACAAGGACCTCGAAGGGATTAAGAAGAAAATCGAAAGTGAAAAACGGGGAATTTCCCAGGTGCAAAAGAAAGAGGGCTCGGTCCTGCAGTTGGTGGGAAAGATGGAGTCAGAACTCGAAAAAAAGAATCGGGAACTGAAACAGGCCAATGCAAAGCTCGAGTCCATCTTGGACGAAATGCGCAAAGAAGAAGCAGAGTCTGAAAAGCTTCGTGGTTCTATCGGCGCCAAGCAACAGCGACTCATAGAGCGGGTAGTAGCGCTCTACCGTTGGCACCGGAGCGGGAGCCCTTTTGTCATCCTGAACGGCAGTGTTTCCTTCGGCGGGTTGTTACAGCGCGCGCGTTATTTGCAAACGACTGTATTGTTCGACAGTGACTTGATTGAAAAGCTTCGGCAAGAAGCCGAAGCACAAGAAAATCTCAGGGGCAGGCTTGCGCAGCGGAAGGAAGAGCTGGACCGACAAAGGCAAGTGCTCATCGACGCCGCCGATTCGGTCCGCAAAGAGGCAGAGAAGAAAAAAGAAATTTTGGCCAGCCTGAGGCAGGAAAAAGAGACGCGGGTGCGCACCCTCAGGGAGTTGGAGCAGGCCGCGTTGCGACTGCAGAAAATGATGGATGATCTGGCCAAGCAAAGCGTCGGTAAGCCGCCGGAATTTTCGTCCGGAACGGGGATGGGAGCGATGAGGGGGAAATTAGACTGGCCGGTAAAGGGCGAGCTTAAAAGTGAATTCGGAAAAGCCAGACACCGGGAGTTCGCTGCCGAAGTTTTTCGCAACGGCATCGACATTGATGCCTCTCCGGGAGAAGAGATTAAAGCCGTAGAAAAGGGTAGAGTGGTATACGCCGATCGATTTTCAGGGTATGGAAAAATGGTGATCGTAGACCACGGAGAGAGGTACTATACGATCTATGCGCATTTATCTGAAATTCTGAAAAAAAACGGCGATGGAGTGAGGCGTGGAGAAACGGTTGGTCTGGTTGGGGACAGTGATTCACTGTCAGGGGCCGGTTTATATTTTGAGATGCGCAAAGACGGCCGTTCCATCGATCCCGTGCCCTGGTTTCGAAAGTAAGTTTTCGTGAGCCTCTAAATACCTTCCCGACGAGCGCTGTTTCTAGAAATTGGTTATTTTATGTGTTAGCTTTTCCATTCTCCGCCAATTCTTAGAGAAAGCGCCCGTAGCTCAATTGGACAGAGCACCAGACTACGGATCTGGGGGTTGGGGGTTCGAATCCCTCCGGGCGCGCCAATAGATTCGATAACTTACGCGCCTCAAGTCTGATCTTCTTTCCAATTGTTTCCACTTTTTGTTTCCAAACCTAGTCTAAATTCCTGTTGGTTGCTTCTGCTTCCTTCACGGCTGGCAAAACGTCGTCATCATCGAGCCGATTAACTGCCTGTCTGTTTCCGCCCGGTACGAGATGGCCGTAAATATCGCAAGTGACCTGAATGCTCGAATGGCCCATCTGCTCTTTCACGTATTGTAGGCTCTCGCCGTTCTGGAGTAGCTGGCTTGCGAACGTGTGCCGCAGATCGTGAAACCGAATGCGCCTGAGTCCCGCGTCAACCAATAGCCGGTTGAAGACCTTGCGCAGGTTGCTTGGATCGAGAAGGGTCCCAGCGCGCGGATCTGCTTTCGGTCGCCGGCGTTTCGCCAGCTCGGATCGTTTCATCACGGGCGTCTGAAATAGCCAGTTTTCCATCACGTCATTGACCCCCGTGGCCGTGTCCCTTCTCTCCTGTGCCGGCTTTTTCATCTCTTCGCGTAGAGCCTCTGCGCGCCGCCTGGATAGCAACTCATCGAGCGTGTTGGCGAGCTGGGTGGACATATCAACCTTGCGGTCTTTGCCGTTCTTGGTGACACTGATCTTGCCGCGAGACAAATTCCTCTGGACGTGGATGAAGCCACCCTTGAAGTCGATGTCTGGCCCCTTGAGAGTTATCAGCTCGCCCTCGTGAAACAAAGAATCTCGACGATATTTCACTGACGGTTGCAGTTCATCGGCTGATGGGTTGCTACAGAATACAGCTAGGGAGACCCTGCTAATTAAAAGACAATCCACGGGAAATGTCCTGAGACCCACGTTTAACAATACCGCCAACGAATTTTAGTATTCTATCAACGTATTCTTCTGCGAAATCACATCCAACCTCGCTTCGATCATAAGTTGTCTTAGCCTGCTGACTTCATCTTTTTTGGGTTTGGGCTGCGGCGGCCGCATGAACGGACGCGGAATCAAGCCGCGGAGCAACAAGATCTGCCTGCGCACAGGCTGAGAATGATGAGCGCCAAGGGGAACAGCCCTCGAATGGGTTCGTCCGTGAAGGCTTCTTTACGCAGCGAAATAAGCGCGATGGCGAGCATCGCCAAAAGGAGCGGCCCGGCAGATACGTACCCCATTGCTGTGAAGACGAGAACGGGTTCCACAGGCGCTTACTTGCTGGGAGCTGCCCGTTTGGCGCGTGGTACCCGTTAAAGTATGATCTATCGAAGATACAAAGGACAAAAAAACGGCATCTGGCATTTTAATAGCGAATGTCGCCTCTGGCCGCAGTATGACTACATCGAAGTGGTCGCTTCAGTCATGCAAAGAAAAGGAAGTGTCTGCGGCGAATGCATCGAGCTTGAATGGCCATAGCGGGCGCAGCCCGGTCAGTTACGGCAAAGTGTAAACTGACAGTATCGGTCAACTTCGCTCATCCGCCCGGCGCGGCTCCTGATTTGAGGCTCCGGCGAGGGTCGTCGGTTGCATCGGCGGCCACTGCCTTGATGTTTTTGAAATGCGCGAGCAAACGCCGCCTTAAAGACTTTTCGCCGGATAATGGCACCGCGACTGAGCACGACGAGGGCGATCAGAGCCTTTGCCTTTCAGCCCAACTCCGGTTCGGTTCCACTCAACGTGTACGCTCGTGCCCCCATCGGCTGCGTGGCGAATCGTGGCTTCCACGAAGCTGCCACATGTGCTGTAGTTGCTTTCTCGGACGGTCCAGCGCATTCGACCCGGAATGGACCAGTCGTAGTGGTCTCGCTCCCAGATCAGAATAGGCTTGAGGCTTCCTTCCTTCACATCTGCACTGGTCGCGCTAACGTCGTAGACCTCGTACAACTCTGGGGCCAGCGTTCTTTGCGGTCATGGTTTCGCAGGCGAGTTGATTGTCGCTTTCTGTTTGTCTGTGAGTTCTTGCGCGGGCACAAAGCCAAGTACCCGCCACTGAGCGA
>Ga0209684_1000056_pt1 | contig 18954 bp, 16 predicted proteins | sample PanSoiPlot6MoBio_FD_188322 | JGI IMG/M metagenome (GOLD analysis project Ga0209684, IMG submission 188322) | Tropical forest soil microbial communities from Panama analyzed to predict greenhouse gas emissions - Panama Soil Plot 6 MoBio (SPAdes)... | ecosystem: Environmental > Terrestrial > Soil...
GACCAGCAAGATGCGCATAAAAAAACTCTTGGCTATCCGGCGCGGCTCTGGAGAGCATACCAGAAAGGAAAAGACGGTTCGATTGACCCCAGACATGAAATTTCGAAACTCGAATTTTTTCCAACTAGGGTTCTCGAAACTTCCGCGTTCCAGCGAAAAACCGAAATCCATACCCAAATGAGCCCCGTTCGGTGTATTATCGCCTCCGGTGCTGTGCGCCGGTGAAAGCGAAGCCTGTGAGATGACAACGCAAGCGCAGTCGCACTTATCAATCGAGTCCGCATGAATGCTTCTCTGGAAAAACTGTTCCTTTGCGCTGTCTGTCTTTTTAGTTTTGCTGCCGTAGCGGAAGCTAGGAAAGTCCAAGTGGCTGTGCCAGGGTTCAGTCAAAACATGGCCTTCAGTGCCGCGAAGCTAGCCGGCTACTACCAGGCGGAAGATCTCGACGTAGAATTTGTGTTGATGAGCGCCGGCACCGCAGTTCAAGCCTTGATCGGAGGCAGCGTGGACTTTGCCCTGGTAGGCGGAGCGGCCGTGACCCCGATACTTCGGGGGGCGCCCATCAGGTTCGTTTTGGCTTCTTTTTACCGGCCCGTCTATTTCGTTTATGCGAAGCCGGAAGTCCGCGAGGTAAAAGATCTCAAAGGCAAGAAACTCGGGGTTGCTAACGTAGGCGCCGCATCCGATTTTCTACTACGCGAGGCGCTGAACATGCATGGGCTCGACGACAAAGAAGTCACTATCCTCGGGGTCGGCCTCCCGACAACGCGCGTTGCTGCACTGATCGCGGGGACGATCGATGCTACCATCGTCAACATTCCGCATAATTTCCGATTGCAGCAGGCGGGCTTTCGCGAGTTGGTATCATTTCCGCGGCTTAATTTGGTTGAGCTTTCGGCGCCGATTACGAAGCGTAGCCAATTTTAACTGGCTGCGGAGCCGCCGCTGGGTAAACTGCAGTGTTCAGAAAGACGGTACAGCCAAACAATGCGCCCGCCAGCAAAAAGCATATTGAGCGCATATTTATTCGCTGTTGCGATTTTTCGAACGACTTCAATAGCGTCCTGGTTTCAGAGCGCAAAAAGTTATTAGTCGCGGATTCCCAAAACTCGTTGTCGCGCGGCTTCAATGCGCGGAGCCAGAGCAGAGAGCTTAGGCAGAATATCCTTTTCTTGCACTGTTTGAAGGTGCCCTTCCAACACGACTTGTTTTCCATCCACGAAAACCGTTTCCACCGATTTTCCGTTCTCGCTTAATGCCAGCTGGCTGATGATGTTGTTTCGCGGTAGGAGCGACGTTCCAGGGTTGAGGATGACGAGATCCGCTTTTTTCCCTTCTTCAATCGAACCAATGAGGTTATCCAGCAGCAGGGCTTTGGCGCCGCCGATGGTTCCCATGGCAAACGCCTGTTCAGGAAGAACCCAATTTTCAGGATCCCACAAAACCCTCGGCACCAGCACGCAAAGCTTCATCTGTTCAAAGATGGAATAAACCGTTCCGGCATTGACGCTGTCCGCGCCCAGACCCAAGCAAAGGCCGTTGTTCAACATCTTCTTTACTTTGAGAAACCCGGTGCCAAGTTTGGTATTAGCGGATGGATTATGGACGACTTTCACCTCGTGCTTAATGAGCAGATCCATGTCGTCCTCGTCCAACCAGTTGGCATGCGCAATCGATAGCCTGGAGTTAAGCAAACCGATTTTTTCCAAATGCTTGACGATGGATTGCCCGTAGAGTCGTCTTCCGAAAGCCGCTTGTTGTTTAGTTTCTGCCACATGGGTGTGAATACCGATGTTCAGTTCCTCGGCGAGATCCCGGCAAGAAATTAGCACCTGATCGCTGCATAACTGTGGTCCGGAAGGGGCAAGCATAAAGCTGACCGACGAACCGATATCGCCAAGTTGCTTCGCTATTTCCTTCACCCGCTCAATCCAACTGTCGTTCGCAGTGGCACTCAGAGGTTCACCGTCAGGAGAGCGGTCCTTCAGCATTACGGCGAGGACTCCTCTCATTCCGGTATCGAGAAACGCGCGACGAGCAGCATCCAACTTAGCCGCATTCAGTGGAGGGCGCACAGTAAACATATTAAGCGCCGTGGTAACCCCGTTGCGCAGAAATTCGATACAGGACGCAGCGTGTAAAGAATAAATCTCCTCGGCCGAGAGATTGACCAGTTCTTCCGTGGCATTCGACTTGGTTTGCCATTCCGCAAAGGACGTTTCATCCCAGAGCCCGCGCTGAAAAATTCCAGTTAGATGTGAATGAGCGCTTACCAAACCCGGGATTATGATCTTGCCTGTACAGCTTAGATCGTGGTCGGCCCGACCTCTTTCGCTGGATCCATGGGGAAATATTTTCTCAATGCGATCATCATTTAGAAGCAGATCGCAATTCTCAAAAATCTCCTTCTGGGGGTTCATCGTGACGACAGTGGCGTTGCGCAGTAGCGTTTTCATTCGATTTGAGTACCTCCCTTAGACAATGACTGAACGACTCGGGTCACAGAGGAGTGGTGCTCGCGGGCGGCCTGCGATGATGAGTCGCCTGTTCATAGGAGTAGGCCAGCTTGATCATGTTGCCGTCGTCGTAGGGCCGTCCGAGGAAAGTAATGCCAGCGGGAAGGTTGTCACGGGTAAAGCCCGCGGGAATAACGATGGAGGGCACGTATACCAAGAAGGTGTTCAAATGGGGCGCTCCTTTATAGTTCACAAAAGGCGGCTTTATGCCTTCGTTGATGAGAGTGGGCTGGTGCTCCACGGCTTTGTGCACGATGGCATCGAGCTTGTTGTCGGTCATGACCTTTAACAGGTTGACCATCAGCTCGTCGCGCGCCAACAAATATTGGTAGTGCTTGTTCGGGTCGGCGGAGAGTCTTAGCCGGCGTTGAGTGTTGGGAAAAACTTTAGCGAAGTCCGGCGCGGCGACGACATCGGCAAGAGACTTGAATGGAGGATTCGCGCTTCTGCCAACAAAGTTCTCGAACGACGCCTCTCCGTCGTCGGGGCTCCCGGCTCGCTTCGCCAGCAATTCGTTGAGTTTAGGAATGACGATCGGATCAACGATCTCAGCCCCGGCGGCGCGCAGCTCCGCAACGGCCTTGTCGAATACCTCGGTGATTTTCTTGAAATCATCCGAATCGGGGTCGGAGTCGATCCCGATGGGCTCACGCAAGATTCCAAGGCGTTTTCCTTTAAGGCCGTCTTGATCAAGAAATTTTGTGAAGCTGTCCGGAACATGGCCAACGCCTCTTGCGGTGAGAGGATCTTCCGGATCATAGCCGACCATGGCGTCTAGCAGTATGGCCAGGTCGCGCACGGTGCGCGCCATCGGGCCAAGCGCTCCTATTACGGTCGGCCAGCTGCCAAAGACGCCGCCGCGGCTTACCAAACCCGCTGTCGCGCGCATACCAGCGATTGAGTTCCAGGTCGACGGTCTACGTATGGATGCCAGACCTTCCTGGCCAATGCCGGCCGTCGCGAAGTTTGCTGAAACGCTCGCCGCGGAGCCGCCGGAAGAGCCGCCCACGGTGCGATCGAGCGCGTACGGGTTGCGCGTCGATCCAAAAAGAGAGCCATGAGTGTCGCCGCCGCCCAATTCACCGAGCGTGGTTTTGGCTAAGATGATGGCTCCGGCTTTTTTCATTTTTTCAGCAACGAAAGAATCTCTATCAGGATAATAATCTTTGAATAAGATCGAGCCTAGTGTCGTGGGCATGCCTGTGACGTCGGCCTGATCCTTAAAGACTAGTGGAATGCCGTGCAGCGGCCCGACGAACCCCGACGTTTTGAACGCAGCGTCGAGGCGGTCGGCCTCCTCCAGCGCGTTGGCATTTACTGTGATAATGGCGTTAATGGCGGGACCTTTCTTGTCGTACGCCTCGATGCGATCGAGATACATCTGGGCAAGCCCGCGCGCTGTGAGCTGCCCGGAGCGATAAGCCGCATGAATGTCGTCTATGGTTGCCTCTAGGAGACGAAAGTCCGCCATTTTTTCTCCTGCTTCCGCAATCCTTGCGATGGATTTTCTCCAGAGTGGATAGCCCGTTCATACTATGAAGATAAAGGGAATGTCTAGCATCTCTCCGGGTAATTTGTTCAAGTTAAATTGTTGAATTTCCCCCATGGTTACGTTAAGTTCCGAGCATTATCGAAAAGGATTTTTATCTCCGGCGAAGGTGCGTGAAGTTTGTTAAGGGTTAAGAAAGAGATTGTCATAAGAAAACAAGCAGCCGTTTTTAGCCAACAGTAAAGGGAGGTCCCGTGGCGGCGTCGAAACAGTTTGTGGGCAATCCAACTCCCAGAGTTGAGGGTGAGTTAAAAGTTAGCGGCGAGGCAAAATATGCGGTCGATGTTACCCGTCCGGGAATGCTCTGGGGGAAATTGCTGCGAAGCCCGATTGCGTCGGGAAAAATTAAGCGAATCGATACGAGCAAAGCGGCCGCCCTCCCGGGCGTGCGCGCCGTCGTGACGGGGGAGGATTGCACGGGGCTAAAGATCGGGCGCCGGCTCTATGACATGCCTATTCTTGCTGACGGCGTGGTCCGTTTCGTCGGCGAGAAGGTCGCGGCGGTGGCGGCGGACGACGAGCTCATCGCTGAGGAAGCCGTGAATCTGATCGAAGTCGAATACGAAGAAACGGAGCCGCTGCTCGATCCGGTGGGTGCGATGAAGCCAGGGGCGCCGCTGATTCACCCCGATCTGGTGAACTACAAGGGGCTCCCTAAGCCGCTCAAGGAACCGAGCAACGATTTCATTTATATCACCTGGGGCAAGGGCGACCTCGACGCGGGTTTTCGACAGGCGGATATGATCATAGAAAATACTTTTACTACGCCGGTGGTACATCACAGTTATATCGAACCCCATTCCTGCGTTGTCGATGCGCGGGCGGACGGTTCCGCGAAGTTCTGGTCGTGCAGCAAGGTGCCTTACGGCGTCCGGGAGCAGGTTGCTAACGCGCTGCAGATGCCACAGGAGAAATTCGTCTTTAACCCCGTTTATATCGGCGGCGACTTCGGCGGCAAAGGCGACTTTATGGATCTCGCTGTCGTCTATCTATTGTCTAAAAAGGCCGGGCGGCCGGTAAAGTTGGTGATGGACTACGACGAAGAGTTCGTGGCCGGAAACCCGAGACACGCCTCCATTGTCCACGTTAGAACCGGAGTCAAGAAAGACGGAACCATCGTGGCGCATCATCTGAATTTCATCTTTGACAGCGGGGCCTACGGCGCATTCAAACCGAATGCGTTTCTCAACGGGCCGCACCTGTCGGCCGGCCCGTACAATATTCCCCATGTACTCATCGAAGAGCATATGGTCTACACGAACAAGATCCCGTGTGGCCACATGCGTTCACCTGGCGATCCCCAGGGATTCTTCGCCAATGAAAGCCAGATGGACCTTGTCGCCAAGAGGCTGGGCATGGATCCCGTGAAATTTCGCCAGAAGAATTTCATGCACGATGGGGACATCGATCCCACCGGAGAAGAAATCAGTTACATCAAAACAGACGAGACGCTCAAAAAGGCACTGGAAGACGCCGGTTACCATCGGCCGAAGCCGAAAAATGTTGGACGAGGTATTGGTTTGGTCCAATGGACGCCCGCGGGTGGAGTGGGAACCGTTGCGCTGACGCTTGACGAAAAGGGAACGGTGACGATTTCTTCAGCCATGGCCGACCAAGGCGCGGGAACCTACACGGTGTTAAGCGAAATCGTCGCGGAGGAGCTAAAAATTCCGTTGAGTCAGATCAAGACTCAGCAATTGGATACCCAGCAAGGGACAAAAGATACGGGAGTTGGCGGGAGCCGAGCGACGCGAGTTTATGGTAGCGCCGGCTATGAAGCGGCACTTAAAGCGGTTGAAGCGATTAAGCAAGTCGCGGCGAACCAGATGGGTGTGGCGGCGGATCAGATTGTTTTGGCCAAGGGAGCAATGCTGCATCCTCGGATGGAACGAAAGTTATCCTTTGCCGATTTGGCCAAAGCCAACGGCGGTCCGATCAAGGTCGAAGCCAGCTACGATAACAACAAGAAAGTTCACGACGCGTCGATGTGCGTGCAGATCGCCGAAGTTGAGGTCGATCCGGAAACTGGACAAGTGCAGCTCAAGAAATTCACGTCCACGCACAACACCGGCACGGTACTCAATCCGTTGATGCACCAGGGACAGATCGAAGGAGCTTCGATGACGGGCATCGGGTACGCGCTTATGGAGCAAGTCATCATCAACGATGGCAAAGTCGCGACGACCAATTTCGGCGAGTATAAAATTCCAACCATCAAAGATGTGCCGTCGTTTAGAGGCTCGGTGACCGAGCAGCCCCACGGCGCGGGCCCGTACAACAGCATGCCCATCGGCGAGACTGCCAACATTCCTACGGCGGCGGCCATTGCCAATGCCGTGGAAGACGCGTGCGGGGTGAGAATCACGAGCTTGCCCATTACTGCCGAAAAGGTCTATGAAGCGCTCCACGGCGCGAAGTGATGCGTGATTCAGGTTCCGGGAACCATTCGCCTCGGAAAGTTCAAAGCCGTCTGCGAAGAAGAGCGGGAGAGCGCTCAAGGGAACGACAGCTACGTCTTGCAACAGCGCGCTATCATTCGCCTCAATGACGATTTGGTAAGAATCAAACGGGCGAAAGACTATACCGTTTTGTGCGACGAGGCGAATTTTCACCGGAGCGCTGGGAAAAGACTGTCGCGCTCTAGTACTTCATAGCCTCGATCGGCTTCTGCATTTCAGTCAAATGGCGCGATTCGCCGCAAAATTAAAAGTCCGCATCGAAGACGCGGAAATGGATCTGCGCGTGACCTACGACCTGCGGGTGAAAAGGCGACTTTCTGATTTTTCTACCGCGGCACAGGATCTCGCCTATGTTCTCAAGTTAAAAAGCGAGGTACTGGCGGAAAAAAATTCTTCGCCTCGCTGACCTGACGGACAAAGGCTGTCACACGGTTAACTCAATGCGAAAACGCGTGCTTGTAATCGGAAAGCTGCTGCTCAATGACAAGGAGTTTGCGATTGCTGACTAGCGTCATCGAAGGGGTTCTAAATCTAAAGCTAGTGATATGGCTCCGAAAGTCCGTTCTTGACGACTGGAACGGCTTGAACGGTTTGAACCGCTTGAACTGGAGTTTACTAACATGGCCAAGATCAAAATCGGCGACGATTTTCCGACGGCGAAACTGCAAGATATAGACGGCTCGACGGTGGAATTTCCGGCGGCGTTCGCTGAAGCTCCCGCGACAGTGGTATTTTTTTATCGCGGCCGTTGGTGACCCTGGTGCCGGGCCCAGGTGACGGCCTTTGTTTACGAATCGGAAAGATACGTTCCTGAGAAGGTCCAGATTTTCGGCGTAAGCGTCGAGGCTGCGGAGGAAGGGCGTAAGCTGCGCGAGCGCGTCACGCGCGACTGCCAGGAGGACCGTCCGTATATCCAGCTGGATCCTTATCCGTTGCGCTTGCTAATTGATCCGGAGGCAAAATTGATTCGCGCCGTGGGCGCGGAAAACGAAGGTCATTGGGCTGGCCTCATCGCGGCGCCGATTACCTATGTCATGGATCGTGCCGGCAAGGCGCGCTGGGCCTACGTGAGCGCCAGCGCCGCAGACCGGCCAAGCCCGCTTGGCCTCGCGCGGGCCGCCGTGGCAGTGGCGCGAGGAGAAGCACCACCGGCGGATTATCCGGGAAAAACGTAGTAGTCCGACCACGCCCAATTATGCGGGTCCGAAATCGATTAGTTCCGGTTGAACGAATTGAACGAGTCATATTTTTCTCCGCGGCCACAAAGTCATGCTGGATGTAGAATTAGGCGCGGCTCTACGGCGTTACCGTGGGAAGGCTGAACGAGGCCGTCCGGCGCAACCTTGACCGCTTCCCCGCTGATTTCATGTTCCAATTGACCAACGAAGAATTCGAATCTTTAAGGTCAGAGTTTTAATCTCAGACTTGAAATCGCAATTTGCGATATCAAGTTCAGGGTGGGGAGGTCGCCGGCATCCACCTTATGCATTTACCGAACAGGGCGTAGCAATGCTCTCGAGTGTTCTTCGAAGCAAGCGAGCCGTGGCAGTCAATATCGAGATCATGCGGGCTTTCGTCCGTTTGCGTCGAATGCTCGCTTCGAACGAAGAGCTAGCACGCAAGCTCGCCGTTCTGGAAAAGAAATACGACGCAGAGTTTAAGGTCGTTTTCAATGCAATTCGGGAACTCATGAAGCCGCCGGAGCCGAACAAATGGAAGATTGGGTTTCTGGTTAGGGAAAGAGCCGCACGCTACAAAAGAGCATAACTCGTCATTTCGACGTTTCGGGAATTCTTGAAACGTCGAAGCATGCCGCGTCACACCAGCTTTCATCTCCGGTCGAATTTTTTCGATCATCGAGTTCATGGAGAGACTGATAAGACCACAGTCCGGCCGCTCAGTTTCCTATACAAGGTCTATCCAGTCGCTCTCAATAGTGCGAAAAACGCGCCGGTTTATTAAACCGGCGGCTCCGTATAATGCCGCTAATTTATTACTAACAACTGCGGGCTTAACTAAACCTTAACTGTGCTTCACGCCGCCGGGTAAATAATTTTGCGAAACCGGGGGCTGGTGAAGAAGTTTCCCGGGCAGAAAACAAACAAGCCGGCACGAGGATTTTCAGTCCTGTTACCGTAATGGGACTATGCGACACTATCCGTCGCTTTTGGTATCCGTTCCAACGAAACTGCCCGCGGCCGCGGGATAACAATCAGCCCCGTCCAAAGGGCAAAGGATGGAGTACTCCTGCTCTTTTCCACACCCTTTTAGGTTGATGGTATATTGAGTGAATTCCATCTTCCAAGGGACAGCGTACTCAGGCTTATGGGCCATTTGCCGCGACATCAGAGTTGGCGTCACTGTTGGACAACTCATCTCAGCTTGCCCCCGGCTCGCCGCCGTTTGCATTGCGCTCGGTTGAAGACTATCAAGCCATTGGACTTGGACGCTGGTGCACCCCATCATGCCCAGCACACCTATGAGCGCTGGAATTATAAACGAGTTTGACATCTATGGTCCCCCTTTCGTCTAGTGCGATGTCCGGTCAGATTTTGTAAAACCTCTTGGCATTTTCTCCCAGAATCAGCTTCTTGTATTCGCTGCTGATATCTTGTCGCTGCTCGATTTCATCGATCTCATGGCGAGCTTCCTCCATCCGAATTTCATGAGGGAAATCGGACGCGAACATGCACGCTTGTGGACCGATAAGATTCACCACATTGGACAGAGCCCTCTCGTTTCCCTCACAGCCCACATAAAAATTACCGCTGGTAAAGTAATCGAGAACTGGCCTTTGGCAGTGAAGCTCTCCGTATTCGTGTTCCCTTTCGAGCCTGTCAACGATCATGGGAATCCACCCCGTTCCTCCTTCCATAAACCCCACCCTCAATTTAGGAAACGCATCCCATACCCCATCCTGAATCATCCCTGTCATGGCAATCGCCAGAGGCACAGGCATCCCTAACGCTCGGGTTCCCGGAAACTTGGTGAAGGTGTTAAATCCGAGATCGCTGTAACTGCCGCCGTGGATACCCACGGCGCAGTCCAATTTTTGCGCTTCTTCGTAAATCGGCCAGAACTCTTTTGCGCTAAGGTGTTTCTTTAGACCGTTGGAAGGAATGTAAGCGCCGACCATTCCAAGTTCAGTTACTGCCCGCCGAAGCTCTACAACGGCGCTCGGAGGATCTTGCATCGGAATCAAAGCCATCGCCTTGAAGCGTGGACTTTTTCTCAGATACGTTTCGTGAACGTAGTTGTTCCACGCCCCGGCATATGCAACCGCCCATTCCGGAATTACAACGTGACCGTAAGCAAGCGCTGCCGTGGTGTAAAGAACCGTGGACTCTAATCCCGTCTTGTCCAAATACTGCAGCCATTGCTCGGGACCCACGTTGAAATCAAATGTACCTTTTTTTCTAAAACGCGGGGTATGAAATTCATCCAGGGAAGGCAGTAATCGTCGCTCTGTGACTGTATCGGCGCTCCTCCAAGGTTCTTCTAGATGCCTGATAAGGTCCGCTGTCTTCTCCATAATATGACCGTCAGCATCAACATAGTGTGACATTGCTCTCTCCTTCACGACCGCTGTGCCCCTCGAAGATAAAATTTCCAAAACGTCCAAACCGTTGGAGATCCACTGTTTAGTTCGGCGATTGCTTTTGTTATGTTACCCAACGTTTTGGTTTTAACTATCACAACAGTAGCAGTTCCGACAATAGAATACTGTAAGCGGGAGAAGCTTATGAGAAAAAAACTAATCGGTATGGCATTTTGCGCCATGCTCTTGGTGGTCAACTCGTCGGCGCAAGCCGCGCAGAAGGAATTCCAAAAGCTTACGGTTGGCTATACTCCAATTGGCGCCGGGTCGCTGCCGCTGTTCATCGCTGTGGAGGAAAGAATTTTTCAGAAATACGGATACGAGGTTTTCCCGGTATTCATGGGCGGTTCACCGCTGATCAACTCGGCGATAATCGCCGGGGAATTTCCCATCGGCTATACCGGCGGAGGCGCGGTGATTGCCAGCCATGTGAGCGGCAGTGATTTGATTGCGATTGCGTCACCATTGCCGGTTCTTACAGTTGACGGCTGGTCGAGGCCGGAGATCAAGTCCGTTAGTGATGTCAGGGGAAAGAGAGTCGGTGTCACTCGTTTTGGCTCATCGACTTACTTCGCCGCGCTATCGATGTTGGCGTCCGGTGGGATAAAACCTAACGAGGTCGTGTTTATCCAGAACGGCGGGCTCGGAGAGTCCTTCGCAGCGCTACGGAGCGGCCAGGTGGATATATGCATGGTCGGCTACCCCTTCGGGCTATACGCCAAGAACGCCGGCTTCAACCTACTGTTCCACCCTTCGCAAAGCGAGTATGGCCTGTTTCCCAACGAAGTCGTCGCGGCGCGGGAGTCGTGGCTCAAAGACGCGAGGAACCGTAGAGTCGCAGTCGACTTTTTACGCGCGCTGAACGAAGGACAACAGCTCGCCAGAGAAGATGCCGCAGCCGCCAAACGCGCGCTGCGGCGATTTACCCGAATCGACAATGACGCTTATTTGCAGGGTAGCTTTGAATACTACAGGAGTGCTTTCCCTCCCTCGCTCAAGGTGATCGAGAGAGCAATGGCGAACGCACTGAAATTTGTCGACCATCCTAAGGCCAGACAGTTCGACGTGAGGCAGTCCTTCGACAACAGTTTTATAGAAGAGGCAATGAGGTGATTAAGTCTGCAATGTAGTGTAGTGTCTGGCTAGGCTCCGAACTGGCTCGCAACGCGAATCTGCTGGCGCTGGTCCAATAATCCAGGTAACGCCAAATCTCACCGCTGCTGAGTCTTGGTGTTCGGGTGCAAGAGGAGGATCTATGAAGTTTCTTAAAAAATTTGTGTTTTTAGCCTGTGGCGTGGCGGCTCTTTCTTTGGCTCAGCCAACTAGAGCTGCCGAATATCCTGCCCCGAAACAGGTTGATTGGATTGTGCGCGACTTTCGTTTCCATACCGGCGAAGTCTTACCCGAGCTGCGCTTACATTACACTACGGTGGGTGAGCCATCGGGTGAACCTGTGCTGATACTGCATGGGTCGGCTGGTGCCGGCACAAACATGTTGAACCCTAACTTCGCTGGCGAATTGTTTGGGCCGGGCCAGCCTCTCGATGCAAATCGCTACTTCCTCATTTTGCCGGATGCTTTGGGTGCAGGAAAATCTTCCAAGCCATCGGACGGGCTGCGCACTAAATTTCCAAAATACAATTACGACGACATCGTTCAGGGGCAATATCGACTGGTAACCGAGCATCTCGGAGTGCGCCACCTCCGTCTCGTGTTGGGAAGTTCAGCGGGTGGGATGCAAACCTGGATTTGGGGCGTGACTTACCCGGATTTCATGGACGCCCTGGTAGCGCTTGCGGCGCAGCCGGTCGAAGTGGCGGGCCGGAACTGGATCACGCGGCGCATGCTGATCGAGATGATCCGCAATGATCCCGAATGGAACGGCGGCAACTACACGCAACAGCCGCGCAGCCTGCATCTGGCTCAGCTATATTTCAGCCTCACGACTAACGGGGGCACGCAGGCGCTCTGGAAATCGGCGCCGACGCAGGAGAAGGCCGATCAGCTGGTCACTAAACTGCTGGCGCAAAAGAGCAGCGCCGATGCGAACGATCTGATCTACCAATACGAGGGATCCCGCGGCTACAATCCGGCGCCCAAGCTCGAGACCATCAAAGCCCGGCTACTGGCGATCAATTCAGCCGACGATGAGCGCAATCCGCCCGAGCTGGGGATCTTGGAACGTGAAATCATACGGGTCAAAAACGGCCGCTACATCTTGGTCCCCAGCAGCGAGCAAACCCGCGGACATGGAACGACGGGCATGGCGAAGCTGTGGAAGCATCATCTGGCCGAGCTGCTGCAGCCCGCTACGCAAGCGGCAAAGTGATGATGATCTAGAAGATGCGTCGCTCGCAGGGAGATTGACAGCTCCAGGATCAATCCACTAGTGTCGGACTTATCGAAACGAAGAGGGGGTTACCATGAACAGCCAAAATAAGAATCCCGTCATCGACGCCGACGCTCATGTCGTGGAGTGCGCGCACACGTGGGACTTTATGGACAAGTCCGAAGAGAAGTATCGTCCGACACCCTTGGAAGCGCGCGAAGAAGCCGGTTTGCGCCAACAGTTTTGGCTGGTCGATGGTAAAGTTCGCGGTTTTCGCTTTGCGGTTCTCTCGGACGAGCTAATGGCCAAGCGCCAACAACAGGTCGGTAGGAAGTTCGCCGAGCAGCAAGAGTCTCGTGAGCTGGCCAACGTCGATCTGCGTCTCGAGCACATGGATCAAACGGGAGTCGATATTCAGGTGTTGCACAACACCATGTTCATCGAGTCGTGCACCGACCGCCCAGCGGTCGACGTGGCGCTCTGCAAGAGTTGGAATCGCTGGCTTGCCGACATCTGGAAGCAGAGCGAAGGGCGCCTGCGTTGGTCCTGCATGCCGCCGCTGCTCAGCATGCCGGACGCGCTCGATCAGATTCGCTGGTCGAAGGAAAACGGTGCCTGCGCTGTCTGCCTGCGCCCCGTGGAGGGCAATCGTCTGCTCGCCGACTCCTTCTTTTACCCCATCTACGACGAAGCCCAGAAGCTCGACATGGCGATCGCCATTCACATCGCCAACGGCAACCCCTGGCTCAACGATCTCTACGGCAACCATCCGGTGCGCATTGCCACGACTTTTCACCGCTTCAGAATACCGACGGTGGGGGCGTTTAACGACATCGTCATGAGCGAGATCCACGACGTCTTCCCCAAGCTCCGCTTCGGCTTTATCGAAGCGAGCGCCCAGTGGGTGCCCTGGATCATGCATGAAGCGAAGATCCGCTTTCGGACGCTCGGCCGGCCATGGCCGGAGAATCTGCTCAAGGAGTTCGGCTTGTTCGTCACCTGTGAAAATTGCGATGATATCGCGTACATCGTGCGCGAAGCGGGTGAGGACAATCTGGTCATCGGCACCGATTACGGTCACACCGATTCTTCGAGCGACCTTGATGCCATCAATATTTTTCGGCGACGCGACGATCTGTCGCCCGCCGTCAAAGAGAAAATTTTGAGCGATAATGCGCGGGCTTTCTACGCTTTGTAAAGACCTACTGATTTGCTTTACACGCTCAACGGTCAGATCAACGCACTTGTTGTCGATTTCCGCCCCGTTGAAAACTGCCGCTCAATCGGCCGCTGCTTTGAACCCCGGCGCTTCCTCGCGCTGCTCCATGCCATGGGCCACTTCGTCATGGAAGGGCTTGTAGATATAGGCCATCCAGAATGATGGCGTGTCGCCGTTGAGATTGAAATGTTGATGCTCCACACCGCCCGGTTGAATCGGCAGCAAGATCAAATCCCCGCTCTCCCAGTCAAGCCGCTGGCCCTCGACGACCGTGTAACCTTTGCCCTCGATGACATAGATCACCAACCCGCCCTGATGGCGGTGCTTGCCCGAGCGAGTGCGTAGCTCGTGGGTGAACACGTTCCAGTCTTTTAGTACGGTATCGTGCAAAACGGTGCGGTTGAGATAGTAGCGCAACCGCCCCTGGCGCGTCATTTCCTCCTGGCGTTCGCCGCGCCGCACGACGATTTTCGCCGTGCGCGAGCGCTGTTGAATTTCCTGCGTGCGCGCGTAATTGCGATCGTAGGTCGTCTGCGGCGCGTCGACTTTGACTTCAATGGCCTTCCCGGACTCAGCTTCGAGCTTGAGTCGCAGCGCGGCCAGCTCCGGCAACTCGGACTGAAATGAGCCGCCGAACTCCCGCGCTGCTTCGAGTTGAAACAGACCGGCGCCGCGATCGACTCCGAGGGGCTCGGTAAGATTCGGCATGCAGGCCGTAAGCATAGCCGCCCCGGATGAATCGTCGTTGAAATGCTGATAGGTGACACCCTCGGGAAGCAACGGCAACTGGACGATGTCACCCGTCTCCCATTCATGCGCAGTGTCGTTAATGACGGTCTTACCCTTGCCTTTAACAATGTAATGAACCACACCTCCCTGGCAATGTTGTTTGCCGCTTTGGCTTCGTGGTGGAATTTTCTGTACAGAAAAAATAAGCGCCTTGTGACAGCTTCGCTCCACGCCGGGATGGAGATACCACTTCATGATGCCCTGGGGATTGGTTTCCCAGAGAAGCTGCGCGCTGCGAATGACGAACGGGCTTTCCGCGCGTAGCGCGCGCTGCCGGTCTCTAAGCGCGATCAGTTGCGCATACACGGTAGGTTCGGATTTTGTCGTCATGTTTAAGCTCTCCCGAATGCTTAGATAAAATTTGCTTCCTTAAAATCAGGTACACCCAAGACTTTCTTTGTGCAACCTCCCATGTGACGAGAATCCGTTTTCACTCCCGGTGCGATTCAATAACAACCGGGGTTCTCGGAATGTTTGGGGGAAGCCGGTAGGTAGCCAAGGGTCATGTAGGTAACCAGGGGTCATAAGTTAACTAGGGTGATCAGGCGTGATGTTTGTTATTCGAGACAATCTCCAGGTGGCAGGGGGTATGCTGAGCTCCGGCACAACAATTAGCAAGCGTTAACGTCGTTTCTCGCCTTAGCCGCCGCCAGTTCCAATCGTTCCAAAAGCCTGCCCTGATGTTATCGAAGGGATCAATCCCCCGGATCAAGTCCGGGGTCCGTTCAAACCGTGAAACGCCTATGACCGTTGAATCACAAGGGGTTCCCCGGCTTGGGGTATAGACGCCAGCGATCTTGTCACGTCTACTCTTCTCACATAAGATTGCCTGTGAATCTCTTTTAGAGATCTATTTCACAGCCGATCTGGAGACGATCGATGCCTAACCTAAGCCGCAACACTGTGCATGCCGATCTTGTTCAACACCTGGATCAGGAGCTTACGCGAATGGCTCGGGCGCAATATGAAACAGCGGAATTCAATCTGCTGTTTTCCACGCCGCTAACCATCGAGCGGGCGCGCCTCAATGCGATTCTGACCGTCTATTACGGCGTCAACCGGCGCAACTGCTGGGCTTATGTGCAGGCGCGCTCACCCTATGACGTGAAAAAAATTATCTGGGAGCATGAGAAAGACGAGCTCTGCTTTGACTCTCGAGGCGGCGCTGATCACCAGACCTTACAGTTCAAGGAAGCCAAAGCATTGGGCTTAACGCAGGAAGATGTCAGAAATTACGCGCTGCCGCCGCTCATCGTTTCCTGTTTCTACGCATGGCTGCATATCGCCAGTACATTTCCATGGCTCGGTGTGCTGACAGCGTTTCATGCTCTGGAGCGGCGTAACAGTGACAAACTGATCCCCGGTGGCGGGATTTCACGGCGCTGGCGCGACAAGCTAGTGAACGAAGCAGGGGTTGCGCTTAACCAACTCGCCTCGACGAATGTTCACGTGCAGGCCGACGTCGATCATGCCGACGCGGTCTGGGAAGCGATCGTGCCGCACATTACGGATGAGTTCGCAGTCCGCACCGCCCTGGAAGGAGCCGCCGCTTCCTACAAGATCGACGCTGCCTATCGCGCCGCCAGCGCGCTCGCGTTGAGAGCGGTTTAATCTTCGGCGAGCCTCAAGGCGGCGGGCGCGCGGCGTACTCTCTGAGCACTTCTCTGATCAGACTATAATCGGCGACGTCGGAGATTTTTACCGGCCGGTCGACTCCGACAATCTGGCGCTCGGCCTCAATCACGCCCGGAAGGTCGGTTTCTTCGATCATGCCGTTTTTGGTTTGCACTTCGATCAATACCGCAGCGGTTTCCGCCGCAACGTCGCGTTCGAGCTTCACTCGGTTCACGAGAAATTCTATGAAATCGTTTTTGTCCTGCGATATCGCGCGGGAAGTTTTGAGCATCCCGCGCAAAACCGCTTTGGCTTGCGCCGGTTTGGAACGAATCCTGTCCATCGACGCCACTACGCCGGAAACGGCGCCTTTGAAGATGCGCCCGGCGTAGCAAAGCTCCGTGAAGCCTTCTTTCCTGAGCAAGATATTACGCGGCAGTGGCGCGATGATCGCTTCCACTGATCCCGCTTTGAGCGCGCTGTAGCGAATCGCATCCGACCCCATGGCGACGATGATGACGTCTTTTTTTGTATCAATGCCCATGGAGCGAAGGCAGGCCCGCGCCGTGATGTCACCAGAAGCTCCGGGTGAGCTGACGCCCACGATCTTACCGTGCAAATCGCGGGCGCTCTTCACGCCAGGCCGGGCCATGAGATAATGGGGCAGTCGCTCCATATCGTAGGACAGCGCACGAATCGGTAGACCGCGAATGGAAGCTCTGATCGCGGTTCCGGCGCTATACAGATAATCGATCTCGTTTGTCACTAACGCCTTGACCCCGATATCGGTGCGCAGCACACGGTATTCCAAGTCGATATTCTCGTCTCTAAAAAAACCACGCTGTATTCCATAGAGCAACGGCGCGATGGTCGCCGATAACTGAACCGAATGGGCGATGCTGACTTTTTCGAGCGCTTCGAGATGGCAAGGGGCAACAAAGAGCCAGAGCAGCATTAGTAAAAGCCCAAGCGGTTTTGATGGACCGTGAATTTTTGGAACCATTGCGTTTCCTCTGTAACCTCAAACACCAGGGCGGTCCGGATAGCGCGCGGCTATTTCTTTGATTGCTGGAGCATCCAGCGTCGATAGCCGCCCGCCTTCGTAGACGACTTGATTGTCGAGCTTTAACGTCGCGCCCTCCAGGTCGCCGGTAATATGGACGAAATAAGGATAAGTCGCGCGCTGGCTGGGAGGTACGACGCCGAGATGAAGATGCAAATGGCCTGAGTGATGGTGTTCGATAAAAGCGTGGTAAATGTCGTGCGGACATTGGTGACGAGTGATCTTAGCATGAGGGTGAACGCCGCCGTGGAGGGCGAAAGCTTGGTACATGGTATCGCCCACGCGCGAAGCGATGTCCGCTATAAACCGTTCCATGGCCATGGCTTCTGCTCCGCCGTCGAAGGCGCCTATGCGGTTCTTTTCTATGGTGATTCGCACGGGTTGCGCGAAGTGTGCCGCAACCCCTATGTAACGCGCCCACCAGGGAGAAGTCTGGTCAAAGACCAAAATGCCCTCGGTTCCGGCGATGTTGATCGGGCTGAATACTCCCTCGGGAAAGGGTCGATAGAAACCTTCGGAGCGGTAGTCGGCGTACTTTCGTCCCGGCGGCAGCGGCGAACGAATCTTTCCGGTTACGCTTGTGCCATTCGGGTGCGTCAGGCTCCAGGCCGATCCCTCGTTGAACAAACGGGCGGTGCGGATGCGAATCTCGGAGATCAGCTCGTAAGGGGTTTGCGCCCAATCGCTCGCCAGCAGATTCGCCGTGGTGGCCATGTTGCGCACGAAATTTACGCGGTGTTGCGCCATAGTGTCGCGCAGCTCGTAGAGTTCCTCGAAAGGCAAATCGAAAGCGTGGCTGATAACCACGTCGACATTGGCGACAGCCGCTTTGAACGCCGGCGGAACACGCCAGGCGTGGACAGACCCCGGAATATCGGTCCATAGTACCGTCGGATGAGCGCCGCGCTTCTGCACGGCAGCTTGAATCCATGCGACCGTCGCTTCATCCACCAGATTGATTCCGCCGGTGAGTCCATCGTTCGCGGCAACGATCAGCACCCGCTGGCCGCTTTTGATCTCGGCGCAGTTGTCGAGCAGATCATCGATGGCCACAGCGGCTTGGCCAGGCATGGTGTGCGTGAGACTGGTGTTCACAGATAGTTTTTCTTATGATTTGTCAGAAAGAGCAAGCATAGCTGGCTTGCGGAACTCAATAGCCGGCTTCATCACACAGCTCCACGCTGAAATCTTTTCTACGTCGAAAAACAAATTTTTTCCAACCGTCGTGCGTTTAAAGAATCGGCGGTTCGTCGTGAAAATCGACGCATTCTGCGTCACGACACATTTACTATCCCGCTTTGTTCCCGTCGCGTTGGGTGGGCTTGCTTAATTTTTCCGCACAATCGCGATCAGACAATGAAGCTAAGAAAATCTCACACAGTAAAAAAAGAACGCCTCCGCCCAGGCTTAATTTACACCGTCACTTGCTAGCCGTTTAAATGCTTCCATACTGGTATTCCCGTTTGCGACCACGAGTAGTTGGTCTCCACCTTCAAGTTGCGTTGAGCCATGCGGTAGTTGCACTTCCTGATCGCGAATAATTGCCACAGCAAGCAAATCAGGAAAGCGCTCGAAGATGTCCGCAATCAGCTGGTTGGCCAATGACGAATGCTTGCCAATGTTCACGGTCAATAGCTTCCCCTGACCGCCGTGGATGGGGATCGGGGTGCCGTGGCGAAGAAGCGACGCTAAATGAGGAAGGGTGACGTTGCGAAGATCTACCAGGGGGCCGCGCTCGAGCACAGCGAAGGCCGCTCTGAGCATACTTTCATGATGGGTCGGCGAGTCCGTTCGCAACTCTACTTGTGCTTCATAAAG
>Ga0209684_1000058_pt1 | contig 18940 bp, 22 predicted proteins | sample PanSoiPlot6MoBio_FD_188322 | JGI IMG/M metagenome (GOLD analysis project Ga0209684, IMG submission 188322) | Tropical forest soil microbial communities from Panama analyzed to predict greenhouse gas emissions - Panama Soil Plot 6 MoBio (SPAdes)... | ecosystem: Environmental > Terrestrial > Soil...
GGTTAACGGCAGTGACGATCTGCCTCTGGATTTCACCGAAGGGGATCAGGTAAAGACGAGATAAGAACTGGTGGCGCGTTAATAGCGTGATGAGTTGACGCACCTTTTCCTGCGAAGTCCTATCGAGGTAGGGTGCGCTATGGAAGTGGACGAAGATCAACCGGCAACCCCGTTTCATCATGCGATAGGCCGCCACGGGTGAGTCGATGCCGCCGGAAATCAGCGCTACAAGCCTGCCGCTTGCACCTACGGGTAGGCCGCCGGCGCCGGGAATTTTGTCGTAACCGAAGAAAGCGTCGCGCGGGAGTATTTCGACGGTGACAGTCAGCTCAGGATTGGAAAGATCGACGCGCGCGCCGGATTGCTGCTTCACCGCTGCGCCCAATTGGCGGTTGATCTCCGGCGAATTGAGCGGGAACGTTTTGTCGCCTCGTTGGGTTTCGATGCGAAAGGATTCGAAGCGGGCGCCGGCGAGACTGGCTAAAATACGAGCGCGAAGGACATCAATATCTCGCGCGGTTTGCTCCACAAGAGAGAAATTTGCCACGCCGAAAACCGTAGCCATCCTGCGGGTCAATAATTCAGGCTCAATGTCGTTCTTGAAGGATAAGAGCAGGCGCGCCGGCAAACTGCGAATCTCTTGGACTCCAAGATCTTTAACCGCGGAGACCAAATTTCGCTTCAAAAGCTCGGTGAAGTACCGCCGGTTACCCTTTTTGAGGGCGATTTCATGATAGCGGATCAAAACCGAATTCATGGCTCACAGATAACAGATCAAAGGTACTTTTGCATGTGATTGGCCCTGTGGTACTATCACGACGCACCCCTATAGGGGAGAGGAGGAGCCCGCGAAGACATGTTTAAGAAGCTTTCCGACGCTATGCAGTTCTCGGCGGATAAGATGAAAAAGAACGGCATCTTCGAAACCGACAGGTTCTTCTGTGATGTCTATTGTTTCGAGCCGGGGCAAGTCCAGGCAACCCATGCGCATGAGGGCGCCGATAAGGTTTATTACGTGCTCAAAGGGAAAGGCTTTTTCCAGGTCGGCGATGAAGAGCGGGAATTAGGAGAAGGGGAGATTGCGATGGCGGCATCGGGGCAAAAACATGGCGTCACCAACCGGAGCAATGAACGGCTGACGGTGCTGGTATACATGGCGCCGAAGCCGGCGCACTAGCACGCTGCTGAAAAAGCCTCATATGCTTCGTTGCGCTCAGTCGCCTCGCTCTCCGACGTCAATGACCGATGGGTATCGCTTTGCTCCACCCATCCTACATCAAAGGGCTGTGGGGAGCCTGTCCTGAGCGAGCCGAAGGATCGATCTTTCGCGCGCCTCGCCTCTGAGATCTTTTTGAGCAGCGTGCAAGCGAAGTTTTTGGCAATCTGGTAGTGAGTGACTTATGGGTGAAGAAGAGAAGCAAGTATTCAAAGCGAATGAAAGCTTTTACCGCGCTTTCGAGAGTCTGGACATCAAAGAGATGGAAAAGGTCTGGACGAAGGAGGCGCAGATTCAGTGCGGCCATCCGGGCTGGCGCATTCTGAGAGGTTGGGCTCCCGTCATGGAAAGCTGGCGGCGTATCTTCGAAAACACGCCGTCCATTCGCTTTACCTTGACCGATGTTTCGATTGAAATCCACGATAATCTTGCTTGGGTTACGCTCTACGAAAACCTGAATAGTTCACTCGAAGGACAAGCGGTTTCCGCCGTCATTCTTACCACGAATATTTTCACAAAGGGTCCGGATGGCTGGCGCATGATCCATCATCATGGTTCTTCTGTGGCGCAGCAAGCGCCCGAGGCTGATCCCCATACGGTTCACTAGTAGGCTGCTGAAAAAGCCTCATATGCTTCGCGCTCGAGCTAACCGCAAAGGGCTAAGGGCAAAGTAGGATTTCTTCGCGCTATGCTCTTTGCCCTTAGTCCCGTTGGCAAGGCTATCTTACCATGCGTCCTTCACATCTTATTTGACCCGTTGGAAGTCGAGTTGTGACTACCCTTGGAGGAAAAACTGCCCTCGTGACCGGCGCCGGCCGGGGCATCGGCAGGGCCGTTTCGCTGTTCCTCGCGGAGTCCGGTTGCCGTGTGGTGCTGACGGCGCGGACTCGTGATCAACTTGGCGAGGTTCAAAAAGAAATTAGCGCTCGGGGAGGTAAGGCGTTAACCGTTGCAACGGACTTAACCAAGGACGATGAGATTAACGCGCTTGTCGAGAATATCCAGCAGACTTGGGAAGGCGTTGATTTCTTGATCAATAATGCCGGCTGGGGAAAACGCGCGCCGGTGGTGAAGGCGAAAGTCGAAGATTGGGATCAAACGTTTCGACTAAATCTCCGTGCGCCGATGCTGCTGGCGAAATTGCTCTTGCCTAACATGATCGAGAAGCACGAGGGTGCCGTGATCAATATAGGATCAGTCTCGGGGAAAACCGGCGAAGCCGACGGCGCGGCCTACTCAGCTTCGAAATTCGGTCTTATCGGATTTACCCAGTCTCTTTTTGAAGAGGTGAGGGAGTATGGGATCAAAGTCGCGGTGATTCTTCCCGGCTTTGTCGATACTCCGCTCATTCCGCCGAATCGGCAGCTGGACCGGAGCAAGATGATTCAAGCCGAAGACGTGGCGCGAACCGTTCACTACGTTCTAACTTCGCCTGCCACAGCTTGCCCCGTCGAGATTACGATTCGGCCGCAGAGAAGTCCTTATCGTTAATGGCGAACCGCAGGGAGCGCTTAGCAGATCCGAGATCGACAGACCCCGCATATGTCGCATATTGCGATCAGGCGTAAAGAGATTCGAGAAAATCTAAGTCAACTTCGGTGAGGCTCTTTACTACAGCGTTGGCATCTTTCAGTAATTGCGCAGGATGGGAGTTGGTTACCGCCAAACATTTCATGCCTGCACGGCGCGCTCCTTTTATGCCTTCTTTTGAGTCTTCTATTACGAGACAGTCGGCCGCATTGATCTGATCGCGCTGATCTCGCCCGGCGTTGATTCGCTCCAAAGCTTTGAGGAAAATTTCCGGTTCAGGTTTTCCTTGCGCCACGTCTTCAGCGGCGATAATCGCGGTAAAAGGGTGTAATAAAGCTGCGGTAGAAAGAATCGCTTCGATTTCATCTCTTAAAGCTCCCGATGCTACTGCTAACGGCAGCCTCGGAGCTAGATCGGCAATCAAGCTCTTAACCCCCGGAAATATCGTGACGTGGTTGCGAATAGCTTCTTGATAATATACCGCCTTGCGGGCAATCAACTCGGCGAGTTTGCTTTCGCTCAACGAACGATTGTTTTCATGATATCCGGCGGTGAAGGCGCCGCGATCATCAAAGCCGAGGTAGCGCGCATAGTAATCTTTTTCCGTGAGAGTTATACCCTCCTCACCCAGCACTCGCTGGAAGAGTTTGAAATGAATCGGTTCATCGTCCACGATGATGCCGTTGAAATCGAAAATGACGGCCCGCAGCATACGTCATGCTTACAGAAAATAGCCTTTTGTTTCAACTGAATCTACGCTAAAAAGACATCTATGACGACAGCAGACGATCATCACCACCAACATCATGCCCACGGGCATGTCGAATATCGTTTCTGTCCACGCTGTGGTGGCGGTCTGGAGAGACGTGTGGTAAAGACGGCGGAACCTAAACGGCTAGTGTGCCAGGCTTGTTCGTTTATTTTCTATCAAGATCCGAAGGTGGTTGCAGGAACTATCTTTACGTTGAATGGTGGAATTGTATTGCTCAAGCGGGGTGTCGAGCCGGCGATGGGCAAATGGGTGTTTCCGAGCGGCTATGTGGATCGGGGCGAAAGTGTTCAAGACGCTGCGATTCGCGAGACCAAAGAGGAATCCCAACTAGATGTAAAGCTCAGTTCTCTGCTTAACGTTTATTCGTACCCCCGCTCTCCCAATGTGATTGTCGTTTATACGGCGGAAATTATCGGCGGTGAGCTTGTCGCAGCGGATGAATCTGTTGAGGCAGGGTCCTTTCCTCCAGCGAAGATTCCGTGGAATGAGCTCGCGTTTGATAGCACTAGGGATGCGTTAAAAGACTACATTCGACTTTACCTGAAACAAGGAACGAAGTAGAGACGTGATGGAGTACTGAAGCACTGGTCCAGCCCAACGTTCCAATGCTTCTTTACTCCAATGCTGCAAATCTAACTGAGGAGGTTTTTCTATGGCGATGCCTGGCGTCGGCTCAAAAGCTCCGGAGTTTACCTTGCCCGTGTCTCGGGAGCAGAATATTTCCTTAAAAGACTATCAGGGCAAACAGAATGTTGTCCTGGCGTTCTATCCGCTCGACTTTACCGGCGGCTGACAGCAGGAACTAAGCGCCCTCGAAAAAGACCGAAAGGAATTCGAGGCGCGCAATGCTCAGGTCTTGAGCATAAGCGTTGATTCTCCCTTTTCGCACAAAGCCTTCGCAGAGAAGATGGGCGGGATCAATTTCCCGATGCTCTCAGATTTTTATCCCCACGGCGCAGTCTGCACTCTTTATGACTGCTTGCGGCCTCAAGGTTTCCCAAAGCGCGCCGTTTTTATTATCGATAAACAGGGGGTGGTTCGCTTTGCCAAAGAGTACGAAAAAGGGATACCGGAAAATCCTGAGCTCCTGGCGGAACTAGACAAAATCAACAAAGGATAGGCTGGATTTCCGATATAAGAATCGGATACAGAAAAAGGCCCGTTGCCTCGTTAGAGACGGCGGGCCTTTGTGTTCGTGTATAGGTCCGGTCTAGATATCGACGAGGATATCGTCTCCTTCCACCTTCAGTTCATATTTTTGCGTGGGGTAATCAGGCACGAGTTCGTTGGCACCGGTGATCACGTCATAACGCCATCCATGCCAAGGACAGATTACGGTTTTGCCGTCCACTTCGCCTTCTCCCAGAGGTCCGCCGCGATGACCACAAATATCATTCAGAGCATAAAAGCTACCGTCCAGGTTGAAAACAGCCACGGCTTTACCGTTGATTTCAAGGCTTTTGCCGCAGCCTGCTTTAACGTCGCTGGTTTTACAAAGTTTAACGAAGTTGGCCATTTGGGTTCCTTTCTACGTTGTAAAAACTTCTGATCAATATACGTGCTTGAGGGTGGGATTCAAGAGGAACGAATCGCTTGTTGTTTGGGACCGATAAAGGGGAGATCGGTCACTTTGGCAGGTATCACAGTGCCTGCATGTTTGACAACGAGCCTCGTTCCGGGCGTCCAAGCATCCCGGTGGACATAACCCAGCGCGATTGGCCGCCCCAAGGCTGGGGAGTTCACCGAGCTGGTGATGGCACCGACTTCCTTATCGCCAGCAAGAATCGATTCGCCGGCGCGGGCCGGTTCCGAGTCCTGCAGAGATAAACCGACTAATTTTTTGTTCACGTGGCCGCGCGAGCGGATGCGTTCCACGACTTCCTGACCGAGATAACAACCCTTAGTAAAGCTCACGGCGTTATCCAGTCCCACTTCCAAGAGAAGATTATCTTCGGTGAAGTCCACACCGTAGCGTGGAACGCCGGCTTCGATGCGAAGGATTTCTTGGGCTTGCTCGCCGATCCAGGTCGCCGAAAACTTTTTTCCTTTATCCGCCAGCATCTGAGCGACATGGACTATGGCGGTTGTAGAAACAATAAGGTCGAAACCCGGCTCGCCGAAATGGCTTGCTTGAACTGCACAGATGGGCGAACCGTCAAAGTTAATCATGCCGTGCTGCATCGACTTCAGCGGCAACTGGCCTTGTCCAAAGAGTTCTTCGAGGAGTGCCTGCGCTCGCGGTCCCTGCACCGAAAGCATTTGCCAATTTTCCGAAGGGTCGGCGATCTCGACTTCGTCGGCCACCAGATAGCGATTCAGATGGGCGAGAATCTTGTCTTTTAGCGTTTCCCAAAAATCCAGATAGAGGGAGTTCATGGCACAGAGCACGCGAACGTCGGCGATGACCTTGCCCTGCTGCGTGAGTACCGTCGCCTGCTGGCCCTCGAACATCTTTAAAGGCCGGAGATCATTGGACAGCATCCCCTGCAGGAATGACAAACGGTCCGGACCCGTGAATTGGAGCAAGGCGCGATGCGCTAGATCAATCAATCCCACCGCGGTACGAACTGATTGATATTCGGCCTCAGAGTTGCCGAAATGATTCGCTAGCAGCCAGCCTTCCTTTTTCACGAAGACGGCACCTTGGTGTTTGTGCAGATCGGTCAGCAAAGATTGCTTGGCCATTGGTAAGAAAATATAGCGCCAACAGATAGCGTTGACAACGATGAATCCGTCTTGGGTAATGGTTCAGGTGGCCAAGTTTTCTTACCCCGTCTGCCTCCATGGGCCATTCGGTGAGCGAATCGCTTACGCCTCATTCCGATCCAAGGCGGGGAAATTTTTTCAGCTTTACACCCCGGTTCTAACTCGATCATTAACAATCGTCACTCATGTTTGAACCGCGCTTTCCGTCTGTGATAGAGATTTAAGCATCATATCGCAACGGAGGTAGCTCAATGGCAGGTCTAGAAGGACAAAAAGCACCAGCATTTACTTTAGCGGGTAGCGACGGCAAACAACATTCACTGGCGGATTACGCGGGTAAAAATGTAATCCTCTGGTTTTATCCCAAGGACGATACCCCCGGCTGAACCAAGGAAGCGTGCGGGTTCCGCGACGCTATTCAGACCGTAACGCAAGCCAATTCAGTCGTAATAGGCGTCAGTAAAGATAGTATTGATTCCCACAATCAGTTCATTGCCAAGTTTAATCTCCCTTTCGTGCTTTTGTCAGATCCCCAGGTGGAGGTGATGAGAGCCTACGGCGCTTGGGGACCGCGCAAAAATGCCCAAGGTGAAACCGTCGAAGGACCCATTCGCTCGACGGCGCTGATTGGACCTGACGGTACAGTCAAGAAGCACTGGATACCAGTAGCCGACGCGGGGGCGCATCCCGCCGAGGTGCTGGAATTTTTGAACAAATAATTGATGCGCCTGTTGTGGGGCGCAGGGATTTTGAAAACCTGCTGCGCCCCACAACGCACTCACCATCGGTAAACTCTTCAGTCATTCGATGGGCAAGCTGAAAGCCGATCTGGATCTCCACAAGCTGGAAATTTTTTACTGGGTAGCCGAACACAAAAGCTTCTCACAAGCGGCCGAGCTGCTATCGTTGCGCCAACCAACGGTGAGCGCCCACGTGCAGGAGTTGGAAAAGGCCGTTGGCGGCAAGCTGTTTTATCGCGTCCCCGGCAAGATCAGCCTAACGCCTTTGGGGGAAATGTTGGCAGAAAAGGCGAAAAATCTCCTCGCATTCAAGCGTGAAACCGTCGCGGCGGTTGAGCGGTTTCACGGTACTCTTAGCGGTGAGCTTTGGGTTGGTGGCAGCAGTATCCCCGGTGAATATATCCTGCCGCGAATATTGGGCGAATTCACAAAGCGCTTTCCTCACATAAAGCCGATACTGCGAATCGGTGATTCGGCGGGAATCGTTGAGGATGTCTTGGACGGTAAGGTGGAACTCGGCTTCGTCGGGTTTCGGAGCGATGACGCCCGGCTTACCTTCGAAAAGATTTGGGACGATGAAATGGTCTTGGCGGTCCCCCAAGGGCATCCTTGGAGCAAACGCCAAAGCATCCCGCTGACCGATCTACGCACGGAAAAATTTATCTCCCGCGAGCATGGGTCGGGTACACTCGATTCCTTTCGCCAGCTAATAAAAAAGCGCCACCGATCCACAGAGGAGATTTTGAATGTGTCCATGGAGCTCGGCAGCACCGAGGCGGTAAAAGAAGCTTTGATGGCTGGATTCGGCTACTCAATCTTGTCCCGTATCTCCATCAGCCACGAACTGAAAGAGGGGACCATCGTCGAAGTCCCGATCCGTGGTTTGACGTTGAAACGGGGCTTTTACGACGTGTACCACAGGCGCCGGCCGTTACACCCTATCGCTCAGGCCTTTCGCGGCTTTCTCAAGCACCAGTAATCCCCGATCCATTTTTTTCAAAAAAATTCTGTTTTGGCCTTTCATAGGCGGATCCTATTTACTATATAGTTAAAATAGATCAGCGAATAGGAACCGCCATGGTACTGCCATTAATCCGCAGCGAGGATTACGACGCCGAACGTCTATGGAAGCGATTCATCGCGGCCTGGACGAGGTCGGACGCGATTTTCGACATCGTGGGCTCCGAGGGAATGCACGCACAGCCGATCGTGTGGCGTCATCCATTTATCTTTTATGTCGGTCATTTGCCGGCCTTTTCATGGAATCAGATCTGCGGCGGCATTCTGGAGTGGAAATCATTCCATCCAGATTTTGACGATCTGTTCTGCCGGGGTATTGATCCCGACGTCGACACGGGTGAGTGCCATTGGCATCCGGAGGCACCTGAGGCGTGGCCCACGCTGGCGGAGACCGTGGAATATCGTGACAAGGTCCGTGACGCGATCCTGAAGTCGCTGGAAGCGCTGCCCTATAGTGGTTCGCATGGAGTCATGGCCCGCGGCGGCCGCGTCTTCGACATGGTGCTGGAACATGAGTACATGCATCAAGAAACGCTGCTGTATATGATGCAGCAGCTGCCGATGGACCGAAAGCGTCGTCCCAAAAATCTGTCCTCTTTGCAGTTCCACTCTGCTGCAAAACGCCGGGCGATTCGAATACCAGCAGGGAAAGCAAGGATGGGCGCTGATTTTAAAGTTGCTCCTTTCGGTTGGGACAATGAGTTCGGTGAGTCCCTTGTAGATGTCCCAGCTTTTACAATCGATTCGGTTCCCATTACCAACAGCGAATTCTTAGAGTTTGTAACATGTGGCGCGTATGATGATGGGCGTTATTGGCGCGCGGAAGATTGGCGGTGGAAAACGCTCGAAGGAAAACAATACCCGGCTTTTTGGTTCAAGCAAGGTGAAAAGTGGTTGTATAGAGGGATGTTCGACACTATGCCACTAAGCCGGGCTGGTAGTTGGCCGGTATACGTCAGTTTAGCGGAGGCACGGGCCTATGCGACCTGGCGCGGCAAACGTCTGCTCACTGAAGCGCAATTTCACCGAGCAGCGTTTTACGGGCCCGATGGAAAAGAATCGATGTACCCGTGGGGGGAATCGTCTCCATCGCGGTGGCACGGTAATTTCGATTTCAGCGCGTGGTCGCCTCTGCCCGTAGGTTCGAACCCAGCGGGAGATAGCAGGTGGGGCGTGTCTGAGCTACTGGGAAACGGCTGGGAGCTGACCGACACACCTTTTGCTCCGTTTCCGGGTTTTACTCCTTACATGAAGACGTATCCTGACTACTCGAAAGATTTTTTTGACGGAAAACATTTCGTTCTCAAAGGCGCCTCTTGGGCAACGGCAACGGAGTTGCTGCGAGCTAGCTTTCGCAACTGGTATCAGGCCCATTATCCCTACGTGTTTGCCAAGTTCCGTTGCGTGTCTGATTAGGCGGAAAAACAAGAAGGAGGATGCGCGATGAAGGCGACCTGGGAAAATACGGTGCTGGCCGAATCGGATAAGACCGTGGTGATTGAAGGAAATCACTACTTTCCCCCCGACTCGATCAAAAAAGAATATTTCCAGCAGAACCAAAAGCACAGCCCTTGCCCGTGGAAAGGTCTCGCGAGCTACTATCATGTCCGGGTTGGCGATCGCACCAATGAGGACGCGGCGTGGTATTACCCTGAGCCAAAGGAAGCCGCCAAGCAGATCAAGGATTACGTCGCTTTCTGGCGAGGTGTAAAAATCACAGATTAGTTTTTCTCTCTTTGCGCTTCCCATGATCGGAGTCTTACGATTTGCTTCCTGCATGGCGGAAAACACGGACGCCTTTTGCCGAGCACTCGCGCTTCACATTCACGATCAACTCGGCATAGAGGTTAGTTATGTGGACGATAGGCCATGGCAGGAATGTGAAGAGCTTTTTGATCAGGGGAAAATACAAGTTTTATGGATTTGCGGTTTACCGTACATTGACAAGATGAAATCGGCTTGTAGCCGTATTCAGTTATTGGCTGTGCCGGTATTCAGCGGCCCGCTGTACGGCGGGCAGCCGGTCTATTTTTCCGACGTTATTGTTAAACGAGAAAGCCCGATAGAAAAATTTGCGGATCTTCGGCGTTCAGTTTGGGCCTATAATGAGCCGCGCTCCCATTCCGGCTATAATGTCGTCCGGGCTCATCTAGCCAATCTGGGTAAGAATCGTTTCTTCCGCCGAGTAGTCGAGTCCGGCTCACACAGCGCATCTCTTGAGATGGTTTTGAAAGGTAAGGTCGACGCGGCAGCCATTGATAGCACCGTGCTCGAATGGGCTATGTCCCAGCGGCCCCAAATCGAAAAAGAAATTCGTATCGTAGCGAGCCTTGGGCCAAGCCCCATCCCGCCTTTGATTATCTCTAACGAAGTACCGCAAGGTTTTCGCCTCAGCTTGAGATCACTGTTGCTCAGCATGCATTGGGATGGAGCTGGTCGTGGTGTCTTGGCCCAAGGAAGGATCGAGCGCTTTGTTTCGGCGGAAGATCGCGACTTCGACCCGATTCGGCGCATGGCTGAAGCGGCTGAACAGATTTCACTCTAATAGCTGCTTGATACAAGTTTAGAGCCGATCAAACCGAACGGAATCTCACGGGAGGAGCAGAGAATGGCGAATCTAGAGGGAAAGAAAGCGCCGGCGTTCACATTGGAAGGAAACGATGGCAAGAAGCATTCTTTGGAGGATTATCGCGGGAAAACGGTGGTGCTCTATTTTTATCCCAAAGACGATACGCCGGGCTGCACGAAGGAAGCCTGTGGTTTTCGCGACATGGGATCGGCGCTGGAGAAGTCGGGAGCCGTGGTGCTGGGCGTGAGCAAGGATAGCATCGATTCACATAATAAATTCGCGCAGAAGTATAAACTACCGTTCGCCCTTTTGTCCGATCCGAAAACGGAAGTCATGAAAAAATACGGCGCCTTTGGAAAAAAAATGATGTACGGCAAGCCCGTGGAGGGGACGATACGTTCCACCGTGATCATCGGTCCCAAAGGCGAGGTAATCAGGCATTGGCCGACGGTGAAAAAGGCCGAAACCCATCCGGATGAAGTCGTGGCGTTCTTGAAGGAAGCGAAATAGCCAGCCCTCTGTTGGCGGCCTGGCCTAATTGACAAAGACTTCCCAAGAGGTATGATGCAAGCCATCCAAAAATCCTATCCTCCGGAAAGGGAAGAGCTATGAAGCGGAGAACATTCTTGAAACAGGGGCTTGCTGTTTCGGCGGGCCTTGCGGTGGGAGGTATTCCAAAATTTGCGCGTCTCGTGGCAGCGCAGGAAACACCCAAATGGCGTACTTTCGAGGTCACGACGAGAGTGGAAGTTTTAAATCCCGTGGGCGCGGTGCGCACATGGGTTCCTATTCCGCTACTGACCAACACCAACTACTTCAAGCGGCAGGGAGACACCTGGACAGGAAACTCCGCCGTGATAAAATCCGCTCAAGCCGATAAATACGGTACCGGACTCGTGTTCGCCGAATGGCCCGCATCCGAGAAAGCGCCGGTGTTGGAGGTTACCAGTAAGTTTATGACCCAAGACCGGGAGGTTGATTTGACCAAGAAACCGGATCCGTCGATCAAGGAAGACAAGGCGGTGCTAGACTATTTTCGAAAGCCGTCAAAGCTCATCCGCACGGATGGAATTGTGGCTTCGACATCGCAGGGTATTACCGTGGGCTATAAGACCGATGTCGACAAAGCCCGTGCGATTTACGAATGGATCGTTGAAAACACGTTCCGCGATCCCAAGGTGATGGGTTGCGGAATTGGCGACATAACGACGATGCTCGAAAGCGGTTACCTCGGTGGAAAGTGCGCGGATCTGAACGCGTTGTATGTCGGTCTAGCCCGCGCGGCAGGGTTGCCGGCGCGCGATGTTTATGGCGTGCGCTGCGCGGCGTCGGCCGAATTCAAGAGCCTCGGCAGGGCCGACGATATCACAAAGGCCCAGCATTGCCGGGCTGAAGTTTACCTTAGCGGCTATGGATGGGTGCCGGTGGACCCGGCCGATGTGCGCAAAGTAGTATTGGAAGAAAACCAGCCTGAGCTACTGAAGCTGGATGACCCTAAAGTAAAAAGAGCACGCGCCAAGCTTTTCGGGGCGTGGGAGATGAATTGGCTACCCTATAATTACTCTCACGACGTTAAATTACCCAAATCCAATGGAGCGGAAATCGCTTTTCTCATGTATCCTCAAGGTGAAACCGCCAACGGACGCAAAGACGCCATTGATGCGGATAACTTTAAGTATACGATCAAAGCTAAAGAGATCTAAAGAGAAACTGCTAGTTTGCAAGTGTGACAAAAAGACCTCCACTGGGTTGGAGGCCTTTTTGTTTCCAGGATATAATCGCAGAGCGTAGGGAGGGCGACTATGAGATACTTCACGCTGGTGTTACTGGTTAGTTTGTTTTTTACCCTTTGAAGCAGTCAACGCGCTTAGTGTTGACGAAATCATTAAACTCAAACAGGGCGGGGTGAGCGATGAAACCATTCAACTCCTCATCCGCCGCGACAGCGATTACCGATTGTCAGGAACCTGGAAGACCAAGGACGGTTGGATCATTCACTCGACTGAAATAGGGCGACATCGCAAGAGCGTGGACGCGGCTGCCTATCAGAACTTCTACCCGTTGGAGGTTTATCCGCAAGTTTTTCCGAGACACAGTTGGCGTTGAACCAACCCGGAATTCACTCTTGTATGTAAGCCTTCTGATCAACGTGCACAGCGCTGCAAATAAGTGTGGTGAGATACTGGGCGCAATCGAGTTTTAAGTAACCAGATCTCCACCGTGACCCGCTTCAAATCGATAGCTTAAGAAGCGCCACGCTTGCCCGTGGTCGCGATAGATGGCGCATGAACTAACCCGAGTTGCTCTGCTCAAGCGCGCACCGGCACTTCGTCTGCTTTTGTAGCCGCGCTTTCTCGAACCTCGAATCCCCGGACAGATGCAACGGCCGCGAGCCCGGCGGCGATCGACGTGACGAGCACTCCTCCCACAGCAGTCGCGCCGACGGGGCCGATCATCGCGGCGAGGGCACCCGCTTCGAATTGCCCGAGCTGTGGGCCAGTGTTCGTAAACATGCTATTCACGCTCGTGACCCGGCCCCGAATCTCGTCGGGCGTCAACAACTGATTGATCGTGTTGCGTAGGACGAAGCTCACCGTATTAGCCGCTCCCGCGCTGGCGAGCATCAGAAACGAGAACCAGAAGAGGCGCGAGACGCCGAAGAGCGTCGTGAAAACCCCATAGACAGCTACGCTAACGAGAACCCATGCTCCTGCTCGTCGCACCTGGCCGCGCACGCTCATCAGTGTTCCCATAAGCAGGGCCCCCGCCGAGGTCGCCGAATAGAGCAACCCGAGCCCTTGGGGTCCAACGCCGAGAATGTCTCGCGCATAGATCGGAAGTAGGGCACGACCGCTTCCGAAGAAGTTCTGGCCAAAATCCAACGCCATCATCGACAAGATTACTGGATGTGTCCAGACGAACTCCAGCCCCTCGCGTAGAGCCTGCACGGAGATAGCCCGGCGCCCGCCGGCGACTTGAGCGAGGGGACGCATGATGAAAAGCGCGGCGAGCATTGCCAGCCATGATATCGCGTCGACCGCGTAGCAAAGCGTTGGTCCACTGTGGGCGAGCAGGAGGCCGGCGAGCGATGGACCGACGATGGTTGCCACATAACGCTGCGTGCCAGTCAGGGCGAGCGCATTGGTCAAGTCGCTCCGCGGAACAAGGTTTGGGATGATTGCGCTCCGCGCCGGTTGCTCGAGGGAGCTGAAGAGCGCAAGAAATAAACTAGCGGCGTACAGAACCGGTGGAGAGACCTTTCCCGCAAGCGTCATCACAGCGAGGCCAGCCGAAACGCACATCTGGCCGATTTGCGTCGCCATCATGAGATGACGCCGATTCACCGCGTCGGCCAAAAGCCCTCCAAAGAGCAGCAGGCCCAACATTGGAGCACCGCGGGCCAATCCCAGAAGGCCGAGTTCGAGGGGCGAGTTGGTCAGCTCATAGATTTGCCAGGCCATCGCTACTGTGGTGAATTGACTCCCCACTTGGGACAGGACTGATCCGGCCCAGTAAATCGAAAAGTCGCGGTGACGGAGCGCAGCAACAGGGGTCCGCCCTGCGGGTTCATCTTCTAATGTATTCGGTGCCGATCCCTGATCATTGTCTTCCATAAAACTCCCAGCCGCTAAATCCGCTTGGTTGACCGCGCTTCGAAAGAAGATTGGAGAGTTGCACGTGAGAAAGTTTAGGCAAAGGGCAGGTAAGCGTCCGATAGCGCGTCAACTCTGTATCGCTGCTTTTAGCGCGCGCGCTGCATAAACCTGAGTCAGCTGGGTCCGGTATTCCACTGAGCCATTGATATCTTCTATGACATCGACATTGTGGGTCGCTTCGGCGGTCGCCGAGTCAATCAGGGCATCGTCTAACTTTTTACCGATTAGCAATTTTTCCACCCACTCCGCGCGGTAGGCTTTGTCCGTTACGCCGGTGATTCCAATGGCCGCGCGGCTCACATTTCCAAACGCATCTAAGCCAACGCGCACGGCGACGCCGACGACGGCAAAGCCGGACGACCGCGGCGCGGCCTTCAAATAGGCGGTCTTGTCGGCAGCTGTGACAGGTACCTTCACCGCAGTCACGATTTCATCGGGCTCGAGAACGCTCATCAGGAGCCCGAGAAAAAAATCCCCGGCCTTTATCCATCGTTCTCCAGTGGGTCCGACGGCTTTGATTTCCGCATCCAACGCCAAAATCGCCGCGGGCATATCGCCGGCCGGGTCGGCGTGGGCGATGCTTCCGCCCAGCGTGCCGCGGTTGCGTACCTGAACATCTGCGATAGTCATTGCGGTTTGGGGTAAGAGGGGACAGCTTTTTCTCAAAAGATCAGATGCTTCCAGCTGCGCGTGGGTAGCCATCCCACCGACGATGATTGAATTGCCCTCCGACGTTATGGTATCGAGGCCGGGAATTCTGCCGATATCGACAATGTACTCCGGCTTGGAGAGCCGCATCTTCATCAACGGGAGCAAGCTCTGGCCGCCGGAGAGGATTTTGACGTCGTCTTTATGAGCGGCGAGAAAGCTCACCGCCTCGGTGAGCGAGCGCGGAGCATAGTATGCGAAAGAAGCGGGAATCATGATTGATTTCCTGTTGGAAAGCGGTCGATTGTGTTACGCGCTGGAATAAACAAGTCGACGCTCGCGCGGAAGCGGGAGTCCAGGCTTGAGAAAGAAACGGATTCCCGTTGTCACGGGAATGATAGCCGACAAAAGAATTGTATCCATCTGGGTTTGCGTGCCGGTGACCTCAGTAAAATCGACGTAACGTCTCCGGTTTATTATTCGCCAGGCGCCAAACCGCTTCGGGGGCAAGAGGCAAATCGGTGATTTTTACACCGAATGGCGCGAGGGCATCTTCCACGGCGCTGGCTATCGCCGCCGGTGAGGGAATAGCGGCGCCTTCCCCTGCGGCTTTTTGGCCAAGCGTTGTGAATGGCGAGGGGCACGGTCGATGCACAACTTCGACGTTCGGCGTCTCCTCGGTGGAGCATTTGCCATAATCCAAGTAGGTTACCGTCAGCGGTTGACCCTCAGAGCTATAAATAAATCCCTCGCCCAAAGCGACGGCGATTCCGTGAGCGGCGGAACCGAATACCTGTCCATTTACCACATCGGGATTGATCACCGTGCCGTTGTCGCCGACGATAAGATAGCGCAGCACTTTTACTTTGCCGGTGACTTTATCGACTTCGACGATGGCGGCATGGGCGCCGGCAGAAAAGGTGAACTGCGCGCGCACCAAACGATCGGCGCCGGGAACGATATTCGGTTTTGCGTGCGGGAAAGTGTAATAGAACGTTGCTTGCAAGCCGGCTTCCATGTCATCGGGAATTAGATGCTGGTTGTTGTAGGCGATGCGCCCCAACTCCGCGAAGGTCACTTTTTTTGATGCCGATCCGGGTAACTGAACGGTGCTGTTCTCAATAGTTAATTGCGCGGGGTCGACGTTCAAGACGTGTCCTGCCAGCTTTAGCACTTTCTCTTTGAGCTTTGTTGCTGCGCCGTGCACTGCGCCGATATCGTACAAATGAAAATTGTTGCCACTGTTCGCCGCAGCGACGCCCCATGGCGAAAGATCGCTGTCGAACGGAATCGTCGTGCTCACCTGATCCGGCGTAGTGCCGAGCACGTCCGCCGCCACCTGGGCCGTCGTGGTTTCGTGGGCCTGGCCGCAATTGGGCGAGCCGAGGAAAAGCGCGAGAGTGCCGTTCTTTTCCAGCTTAATAGTCGCGCCGTTGACCCCGCCCGAGCCGGGCGGCTCTTTCATCTCCGGGAAAATCGCCATATCCCGGGCGGCGTTCCGCCCGCCGGGTTCCACAGCTATAACAATTCCAATGCCGAGCAAACGGCCTTTTTCGCGCTCGCGCTTCTGTTCTTCGCGCAATTTCTGGTAGTCGATTTTCTCCAGTAATCCTTGAAGCAGTCCAGGATAGTCCCCGCTGTCGTAGATATTTCCGCTTGGCGTCGCGTAGGGCATTTCGTCGGGCTGGATGAGATTTTTTCTCCGCACCTCAATGGGATTCAAGTTGAGCTCTTGGGCAACCCGGTCCATCATTCGTTCCCAAACGAAGCACATGCCCGGTTTGCCGATGCCGCGATTGGGAATGACCGGGCACTTATTCGTGACCACGGCGTAGCCTTCCAGGGCGATGTTGCGGACTCTATAAGTGTTGGAAAGATTGTTGAGCTTGTTGGTGAAATGAATTGTCAGCGTGCTGATGGAGCCACCGACATCGTCATATTCTTTGAAGCGCAAGCCTAGTACCGTGCCGTCGTTTTTAACCGCCGCTTCTGCTTCGAACTCCTGAGCGCAGGCGTGGCCGCCCGCCATCATGTGCTCGCTCCGATCCTCGATCCATTTGACCGGCCTGCCGGTTTTCATGGCGAGTAGCGAGATCATGACAACGTACTTGCGGATCAGATGGATCTTCTGGCCAAAGCCGCCACCGACATCGGGAATGATAACGCGGATATCTTGGAGACCGAGCGCTTCACGCAGCCCGTCGTAGATGACCTCGGGAACCTGGGCGGTCACCCAAACGGTCAATCGTTTACTGGCCGCGTCGTAGGATGCGAGTACGACGAAGGGTTCCAAAGGCGTGGAGCTGTAGCGGTGGATTTTCAAGTTTTCCTTGACAATTCGATCGGCGGACTTAAAGGCGCCGTCTATGTCGCCGTAGTTGAGCGAGCCATGCCAGGCGAGATTAGTACCCAATTCATCGAACAACGCTGCGGATGATGGCTTGATCGCTTCACGGACGTCAACTACCGGGCGAAGCGGTTCATAATCCACGGCAATTAATTCGAGCGCATCTTCCGCGGTGCCGCGATCGCGGGCTGCGACGGCGGCTACAGGCTCGCCTACGTAGCGCACCTTGTCGATGGCGCTGGCGTACTCGTCGATGGGACGTTTCAAGCCGGCAGCATAACGACCGGGCTTGAAAGGCTTCGAGTTATTCTTGATATCTTCCGGAGTAATAATCCCGACAACATTCGGGTTTTTTAGCGCCCAAGACGGATCGACGGAGATGATTTTGGCGTGCGCATGGGGACTTCGGAGAATCATTGCCTGCAGCATGCCCGGTAGCGTGAAATCGTCCGTATAGAGACCGCGGCCGGTGACGTGCCTCGGTCCTTCCTTGCTGCGCGTGCGGCTACCGATGAATTTTTTGTCAGCCATAAATCCTTAAATCGCACCAAAAAATCCGAAATTCGAATATCGAAATTCGAAACAAATCCGAATATCGAAACGTGTCCTGAGCCTTGTCGAAGGATCCGAAACAAACCGCAGCCAGATAAATCCTAAACTCGGAAAATTTAAAACGCTGATTCCGGTCCTTCCTGTTTGGAACATTGAATTCGGTTTGTCTTTCATCGTTTAGAAATTGTTTCGAATTTCGGATTTCGAGTTTCGAATTTGTGCCGCAAGGATTCAAAACTTACCGCTAGCACTCCTTTGTTTTTCGGCGGCGTCCTTGACGGCTTCCACGATCTGCACGTAGCCTGTGCACATACAGAGATTGCCGGCCAGTGCTTTGCGGATTTTTTCCTCGCTTGGATCGGGATGATCACGAAGTAGCGCGTAACTCGCCAGCACCATTCCCGGCGTGCAGTAACCGCACTGGAAGGCGTAATGCTTTACAAAGGCTTCTTGTACGGAGCTAAGCTCGCCGTTCTTTGCCAGTCCTTCGATGGTTGTGATTTCGCGGCCGTCTGCCTGAACCGCGAAGTGCAAACAAGACTTCACCAGTTTGTTGTCGAACAGAATCGAACAAGCGCCGCATTCGCCGACGACACATCCGACGTGGGTTCCCGTGAGACCGATGTTTTCGCGGAGAAAGTGAGAAAGAAGGAGACGTGGCTCGACGTCTTCCTCGTAGATTCGACCGTTAACGGTTACATGAATCGTTTGTTTCATGAAATTTGACAATAGCTTTCGGTATTGAACGCGTCAAGGTACACGCGTCAAGGTCATCAAGGTACTGGCCACTGGATCACGTGGCGAATTTTGAAACTCTCCCTCGTCTATATAGTCTGGATAGGTAGGGCAGAGCGCTGGTCCTTTTCATCCGCAAAGTCTATGAAACAGACCCGCTGGTTTGCCCCAAATGTCAGGGAGAAATGCGTATCATCAGTTTCATTGATCAGCCCGACGTGATCAGATCCTGCAACATTTAGGGCTATGGGAAGAATCCCACGCGCCTCCTCAGAGTGAGGCTGTCAGAAAAGAAATGAAAGAGCTCACCTTCGATCCGTTCTATAGCCAGCTCATTTAAGAGTCCTCTTAGCGCAATCAGGAGGCGGATGTCCAGGCTCGTCTGAAAATCAGGCCGTAGTTGACATAACATCCTGATAGCAGATGTCGTCCCGCTCACAATAGGGCGT
>Ga0209684_1000059_pt1 | contig 18378 bp, 16 predicted proteins | sample PanSoiPlot6MoBio_FD_188322 | JGI IMG/M metagenome (GOLD analysis project Ga0209684, IMG submission 188322) | Tropical forest soil microbial communities from Panama analyzed to predict greenhouse gas emissions - Panama Soil Plot 6 MoBio (SPAdes)... | ecosystem: Environmental > Terrestrial > Soil...
TCGCTCAGTGGCGGGTACTTGGCTTTGTGCCCGCGCAAGAACTCACAGACAAACAGAAAGCGACAATCAACTCGCCTGCGAAACCATGACCGCAAAGAAGTCGAAAATCTTACTCCTCGCAAACCACGTCCCTAAGGTCTTTGTCCTCACGTAACCCAACGAATTTTGAGTGTCTCAGATGCCCGTCTGGCGTCCATTCACCAAACTCAATCTGCACGGCTATGCGAGGCTTGACCCACACGCAGTTTTTCATTTTCTCCCGTGTTAGCGCCCATTGCGTGCGCTTTTGTTCTGGCAGGTTGACGAAAGGGCAGGCATCCCTAAGACGCTGAAATACTTCCTTCCGAGTATGCTGGACAAAACCATTTCGAACTTTCGCGGCATAGTACAATTTGCCGTCTTGGTAGTAGCCAACAATAATCGAATCGAAAGGATTGTCGGAGTCAGAGCACTGGATCTCGAATCTCGCCAACCGGGTTCCCTCTACCTGAATTGTCGCTACTTCGCGGCCATTGTCTGGATAGACTGATTTTGCCGCAACTCGAGCGCATCCAGCCGGGCCGCCAGAGTCTCAAGGTTGGCCTGCTTCGCTTTTACTTGTTCGATGCTCGATTCCAGTTCGGAAATCCGTGCATTCTTCTCTTTGAGCTGCGACTCCAGCTCCGCAAGCTGTGCCTTCGTCTGTTTGAGCTACGCCGTACGTTTTTCCAATGTCTGCACCGCGATTATTAAAATTCCCGCCATGTCGCCAGAGTTGATCGTGGTCTCGGTGCCGATCTGTCCGACGCCGTCGTGGCCGGAGGCGGCAAAGAAGTCCTGTGCCATGGGACCATAATGGCGAAACTCTTTAGGATCATGCCCGATGAAGTTCCAGCTGGTTAGCTCAAAGCCGCGAATCTTTTCCAGCACTTCTTCTCCATCCACGGGCTAAAGTTTTCCTTCTTGGTCTTGTCCGAAGTGAAAGTATAGGCCACCTGGCCTTCGATCACCGTGACTGAAGTGTCTCCCAAGCGGATCTTATTGCTGGCATTGACGGTCGCATTTGCGCCGATAGCCGTAGCGTTAGTCAGATTCCCTGTGGACACATCGGCTGCAAACCCAATGGCGGTATTAGCGCTGCCCCGTGGTGTTGCTGGTGAGTGCAAAGACTCCACTAGCGGTATTGTCAAAACCCGTGGTGTTGCTAAACAGTGCCCGGACCCCACTCGAGGTGTTAGCGCCGCCAGTGGTGTTGCTAAGGAGCGCATTAACTCCACTCGCAGTATTGTCATCGCCAAGGGAGCCGATATGGTAGGCGCATTTAGGTTACCTGTGACATCTACGGGCACTTGGTGCCGGGGGAAACCGGCAAGCGGTCAATAGGCTGGATGATGATGTGTTGCCCGCCCTGAAGGAAGCAGCAGAGGCCAACGGGAATGCAGACTAAAGAGAGTCTGGAAACAAAAAGTGAAAACAATTGGAGAGAAGATCAGATTTGAGGCGCGTAAGTTGCTGATTTCATTAGCGCGCCCGGAGGGATTCGAACCCCCAACCCTCAGATCCGAAGTCTGATGCTCTGTCCAGTTGAGCTACGGGCGCATACCCGGCTCTACTGAAAATAAACTATCTCTAAGCCTTTTTCAAAAAAGAAGCGCTGAAATTCTTCGGGGATCTGGTGGTCGGTTACGAACGTGGATCGTTTAGGAACAAGAAAGCCGGACGTCACGATCATCAAACGATCCCGCATCATGCCGCTTGCCGCTGAAAAACGGTGCTCGCGGTACGCCGCAGGATCGCCAAATTCGCTCAGCAACCTGCCGATAAGATCACGCGACGAAAGCGACGCGAGATCCATTTCGACGATTCTGATTCCTTGTTGCTCTTCCAACATCCTCTTGATATCCGCGTCTCCGCGCTGAAAAAAAATCCCAGTCCGCTGGCCACGCCATTCAAAGACGCGATCGCACTGCGTTTCGATCTTCAATCCTTCGCGCAACTCCACGGAAAAAGCTTGCGTTTCGCCGTAGGGAATGCCGTAGTACAGCAACAAAGCATCGACGATCTCGCGCTTATCACTGGGCAAAACCTTAACCTGCGGCATTGGTTCCGTCGGCTGATCCAAAATCGTAAAAGCAGCGCTCCTCGTCAAGGAGGGCGGCCACACGATCTCACGCAGATGCAATCCCTTGAGCGCCAGTTGATAGCGCAAGTATTCCGGCACTTCGCCTGTCTTGTTGGTAAGGTTAATCACGTAAACGTCTTGCGGCTTGTTGCTTTCCTCCGGAGCCAGCACAATCCATTGGCCTTTCGCTTCGAAAACCAGGCCGCCTTCCTGAAGGATAACGGCTTGTTCCCTGGACACGGATTGATAGCCCAGGCGCGCAAGCAATTGACTGACGGCATCCTGCACTGAAGTGTTCTTCGACACCACCATGACCCGCGCGCCGTTGGCTTTTTCGTTGAGCTGCGCCCGCAGGGACGCCGGAATTTTTTCTTCGGGATCGAGCAGGATTTTTTGATCGAGCTTTCGATTGTAAACCATCGGGAAAGAATTCATGTCGAGTTGAATAGCGCCATTTTTGATCGGCACCACTTCTTGCCCGCTGCGCTGCATTTCATTGCCTACGCTCTCCACCGCTTGCCCGAGCAGCGCGAGGTTTTCTCTTGCCGGCAATTGCCGCGCGTAATCCAAGCTCATCGCTGGAGGCATCCCAACTTTGCTTTCCATAACTGGCAGACTCTCAGCGGAAGAGACAGCGGCAGCTTGAGGAGGGCCGGGAAAGTCGGAGCTCTCCGTGGTCGCGGCGCCGCTTTGGTTAGCAATTTCTTGGGCTGTGCCCAGCGTCGGGAGGTGAATCGTTTCTCCCGCCTGAAGCAAATCCCAATTCTTTTTCTGCGGGTTCAAGTCCTTGGTCAGATTATAGTATAGGTTGACCTTTTTTTCGTCGGACGTTCCCAGCAGATCTCTTAAGACCCGTAACAACGAGTCCCCTTGCTTGACGGTATAATCCTTAATGGCGCCTTTGCCGACTTGCGCAACTTCTGTTTTCTTCAGTGGAATTGGGCTTCCGAGGATTTCTTCCGGACGCGACGGAATGAACAGCTTGTCGCCGACGCGAAGCAAATCGGTGGTTTTCAATTGCGGATTCAAGCGGCGAACCGCGTTGAGGTATTGACCGAACTTCTTCTCCGGTAGACCCTTTTCATGAATCAAGATGCGCCACAATGAATCACCAGCACTGATCACCCGCTCCTGTCCCTCGACGGTTTGACCGTTGAACTCCCGCGCTTCAACACTCCTCTTTAGACTCATCTGGCCGTCTTCATCGTCGGCGCTCTGAGCTGCCAGATCTCGCGCGAATAGGCCGCAAACGGAGGAAAAACCCAGCGTCAACAGAACAACTCCCGCAAACCGTATGCAGCGCGAGGTTCTCACTTCACCTTCCATAGGGTTCCCCCCGGCGTATCTTCGATCATGATTCCGCGGTCCTGCAGTTCTTGCCTGATGCGGTCCGCCTCCTGCCAACGTTTTTCTTTGCGCGCCTGATTTCTTTGGGCTATCCAAGCTTCAACCTGTTCGTGGGTAAGGTTCTGCTGTTGCAACCATCGGTCCTTTTTTCTTTTGAAGAAAACCTCCGGTGTATCTTGGATCAGGCCGAGCACTTCTCCCATCACCCTAAGTGCTGAACTGCGCGGATGAATTTCGTCGCTTCGCTTCTCATCTAAGAGGCGATTAAGGGTTCTTACCTCGTCGAAGATCAAAGCCAGCGCCTTTGGAGTATTGAAATCGTCGTCCATTTCTTGACGAAAGGCGTCAAGCGACCGACGATCCGGCTCAACTTTTGGCGGCGCTTTTCCGGCCCGCTCCACACGCTCCAACGTCTCGTAAATTCTGTCCGTTGCTCGCGCGGCCTCTTCGAGTCCCTGAAACGAAAAATCCATCGGACTCCGGTAGTGACTGGCAAGAAAATAATGGCGCAACGCCGCGGCGTCGGCATGTTGGAGTATTTCGTGAATCGTGTAAACGTTTCCCAGCGACTTGGACATTTTCTCCTGATTGATATTGAGAAAGCCATTATGGATCCAGGTGTGCGCGAGGGGTTGACTGAATGCCCCCTCCGACTGGGCGATCTCGTTCTCGTGATGGGGAAAGATTAAATCTCGCCCGCCGCCATGGATGTCGAAGGGCTGTCCAAGATACTTCGTGCTCATCGCCGAGCACTCGATATGCCAGCCCGGTCTGCCTGGCCCCCACGGGCTTTCCCAACTCGGTTCCCCCGGCTTGCTCGATTTCCACAGCGCAAAATCCAGGGGAGATTTCTTGCGCTCATCGACTTCCACCCGCGCACCGGATTCCAACTCATCAATCTTTTTGCGCGAGAGTTTCCCATAACCCTTAAATCGCTCCACCGGATAAAAGACGTCTCCATCGACCTGATAGGCCAATCCCTTCTCTTCGAGCCGCTCTATTAAGGAGACGATCTCCGCAATATGCAGCGTCGCCCGAGGCTCCTCCGTTGGAGGAAGTAAACCTAGAGTTTTCGCGTCGCGATGAAACTCTTCGATGTACCGGTCCGTTATCGTTTCAGAGCTCGCCCTTTCGTCGTTCGCCTTCTTAATGATCTTGTCGTCCACATCCGTGAAGTTGCGCACGAATGTCACCCGGTATCCTGAAAACTTCAGATAGCGGTAGATCACGTCGAAGGTGATGAAAGAACGAGCGTGCCCGACGTGCGACGAGTCATACGCCGTCACGCCGCAGACATACATCCGCACTTCGCCGGCCTTTAGCGGGACAAATTCCTCCTTGTCACCGCTGAGAGTATTGAAGATTTTGAGAGCCATATTCAGGAGTTTTTAATGGTGACGGATCGGAGGTGGATTTGCAAGTTATTTCCTCCCTTCCCTTGCCAAAAACGGGAAAAAAGCATAGACAAAAATTCTATGAATTTTGCTAAACCTTACAACGATTTACGAGAATTTATTGCTGCCCTTGATGAGCATGGCAAACTGTACCGCATTCACCGCGAGATCAACAAAGACAGCGAGTTACAGCCTTTGGTTCGCTGGCAATTCAGAGGGCTACCAGAAGAGGCTCGGAGAGGATTTCTCTTCGACAATGTGACCGATTCCAAGAAACGGAAATATGACTGCTCAGTTTTGGTGGGCGGCCTATCGGGTTCGGAGGAGATTTATTGCCTTGGACTCAAATGCCAACCCGAAGAAGTGGCTGACCGCTGGCTTTACGCCATGGACCATCCCATTGATCCTGTCATGGTCGCAAGTGGGTCCTGTCAGGAAGAAATTCACAAGGGCGACGGGTTGCTCGCGCACGGCGGCATCAACGAGTTCGCCATCCCGATTTCGACGCCGGGTTTCGACAACGGCCCGTATATCACTGCCGGCCATTGGATAACCAAAGATCCGGAAACCGGCAAGCGCAATGTCGGTAATTATCGCGGCCTCATCAAAGGTCCCGCTCTGAGTGGTCTTATGTCGGGCACGCCGCAGGATCTTTCAACTCACTGGGAAAAATGCCGCAAGAAAGGAATTCCTCTCGAGGTGGCGATTGTCGTCGGTACCGTGCCCGCGGTCTCCTATGCCGCGACTCAGAAAGTTCCGCCTGATGTTGACGAACTGGCTTTGGCCGGCGGATTGATCGGAGCACCGGTGCAGCTCGTCAAGTGTCAAACCGTCGATCTGGAGGTTCCAGCAACCTCTGAGATCGTTCTCGAAGGAATCGTTCCAACAAACTATATGGAGGAAGAAGGTCCCTTCGGCGAATCCATGGGATATGTCGATCCCCGCACCTTGAGCACGGTGTTCGAATTGAAGTGCGTCACGCACAGAAAAAATCCTATTTGGGTATCGATTATCAGCCAGGTTACGCCCAGCGAAAGCTCGAAGATTAAAGCCATGGGCATGGCCACCCTCGTCAAACGTTTTCTGGTGAAACGTGGGTTGGATTCCGTTCACGAGGTATACCTTATGGAACCGCTGGTAAATCTTCGGCCCTATGTTGTCGTCAGTTTGAAAAAGCGCAACGACCAGGAACCGTGGGACGCAATGCAGGGGGTGCTCGACTACGGCGACCGCGTCGGCAAACTGATCATCGCAGTCGATGAAGACATCAACGTGCGCGACCCCGTGGCCGTCACCTGGGCGATCACCCACCGCTCCCAACCGCACAAAGATATTAAGATAGTTGGCGACCGGCCCTTCGGAGCCACGCCCATCGGCATGGTCGCGACCCATCCGTCAAGCCGCTACGACAATTGCGAATCATCGCTTCTCATCGACGCCACAAGAAAGGCCGATTTTCCTCCCCTGTCGTTGCCCAAAGAAGAATACATGGTTCGCGCGAGAGAAATCTGGGAAGAGCTTGGACTGCCGAAGCTCGACCCTCAGGAACCCTGGCATGGCTATCTTATGGGCCTCTGGCCGGAGGATCTCGCCAAAGAAGCCGACCTCGCCGCGCGAAGCGAACACGAAAAGATCTGGGAGAAACTCAGACGGACCAGAGTGCACGTGGGCGAAGGCGAAACCATGAAATCGATGCGGGCAAAGTGGGGAAAATCTCATTCCGGCAGAGCGGAATAGAACATCGCGCTTACGTCGTTTTTCACCTAGCGTCCCAAAAGTTCGTTTAAACTCAAATCCTCCGTGTTGTCCCCCTTTCTCAAAGGGGGAATTTTCTCAATTGGATTCTCACCCCTCTTTGGAAAAAAGAGAGGCAGAGAAGTTTCCAATTACACGCGGATCAATCCTTACATCACTGAGACAACGCAGGTTTCCTTTTGTACCATCCGGCCGCGCGTTCGTAGGCGTGGGCGACTTGGAAGATTAGTTGCTCCTGGAATGCGCCCGCCGCGATTTGCATTCCTATCGGCAATCCGAACTTCGAAAAACCACAGCAAACGCTGATGGCGGGAAGTCCCGTTATATTGAAGGGAATCGTAGTAAAGGTATCCAGCCCGCTTCGCTCATCTTGCCTTGGGTATTTCTTGCCGTCGATTTCAAGCCAGCCTTGATTGCATTCTTCAATCGTTGGGGCGGGAAAAGGCACGGTGGGAAGCATCAACAGTTGCACGCGCCTCAGGAGATCGTCAAACTCAGCGCAGACAACCCTCCTCGCGCGTTGAGCCATCATGTACGTCGTCGCCGGGGTCAAGAGCGCGGAAACGTAACTATAAAGAGTTTGCCGGCTATAATCCTTGGATCTGGTTCTCAGAAGAGGATCATGAGCGGCGGCGTTTTCCACTCTGCTCGTGCAAACCTTAATGGCGGGAATGAGATCCATGTGAGGAGTGGTAACTTCCTCAAACTCCATGCCGAGAGATTTCAATGTTTCCACAGCTTCAGAAAAACTTTTTCTAACATCGCTCGCCATGACTTCATCGAAATAGCCGCGCAGAACACCGGCTTTTAATCCACGCAGACTTCCAGCTAGACAGGCAGAATAATTTGGTACCGCTTCGCTAGAGCTCAGCGGGTCCTTCGGGTCGTACCCGGCTATCGCCTGTAAGATCAAAGCGCAATCTTCCACCGTTTTCGCAAGGGGACCGGTATGATTGGTCGAAAATGCGCCGGTTCCGGCGACGGTGCCGAATTGACTCACTCTTCCATAGGTCGGCTTGAGACCCACCACGCCACACATGGAAGCGGGATTCCGAACCGATTGTGCGCTATCCGTACCAATGGACCCTAAACATAAGCCTGCCGCCACGGATACTGCAGAGCCGCCGCTCGAACCGCCGGCGATGCAGTCCCTATTCCAGGGATTGCGAGTGGTTCCGTAAAAGGGATTGATCGTGGTTCCGCCGAGAGCCCACTCGTGCATATTGTTTTTGCCGAGAATAACAGCGCCGGCTTGTTTTAGCCGCTGTACTACCGTCGCATCATGATCCGGTATCCAATCTGCAAGGATCTTCGATCCCGCAGTGGTTCTCACTCCTTGCGTGGCCAAATTGTCTTTGATCGAAACCGGAATGCCATGCAGAGGGCCTCGATACTTTCCTAGTCGGATCTCCTCCTCCGCTACTTTCGCATCTGCCAGCGCACGTTCTTCGGTGATCGTCACATAGGCGTTCAGAGCCGGGTTCAGCTTGCCGATACGCTCTAGGTAGCCGCTGGTGAGATCTACCGGCGATAGCTCCCTTCGTTGTATTTGCGCGGAGGCTTCGTTGAGGGTTAGTTCTTCAAGATTTATTAAGGAGTTCATAAGTCATCATAAACCACAGATGGGTGAATCATGGAGAGCGCGGGCGCCCGAGCGTAGAGGTTTCTTTGAGGCCCAATCTATAGGAATTGCCACTGTTGAAGAGGATGGAATGGTGGCCTACGAGGCACAGGCCCATTGACCGCGCGCGAAAGGGCTCGGGCTTCGGTTGCATAAACATCAGAGACTCGCATACCGACGATGCAGAAATGCATTTGCCATTCTATGGTTCTTTTCTGTTGAGCCTCAGAACCGGCATGACACCACTAAGATCGAGCTCACGCAGTCGCTGAAAGAGGCGCTCAAATTTTTCCGTCTGCCGAGCGATTAACTTGATTTCCTCGTCGCTAAAATGAAACCCGTATTCGGCGTCGAGCTTTCTCACCCGCTCTTCCATGAGCCGGCTCTCAACGTCGCTCTGATCCCCAGGATTTTTCATGGCGCGCCCGTCCCATTTACTAATACAATAATATTTACCGCTTCTCCCAATTGCAGATTTCCAGCGCCGCTAGCGCGTACACCTGCGCCGCTTGAAAGATATTTTCGATGTCTATTTGCTCCGAACGAATTTTGTATTTGCCACCGCCCAGACCAAACTTACACGCCGGTATCCCTAGTTCGTTATAAATGTTAGTGTCCGTCCAAATACTCGCATGAATGCCGGTGGGAGCGGGCGTCTTCTTCCCGAAGAGCGACTGATAACTGTCCTCGATCACTTTGACGATCGGCTCGACGCCCTTGGCTTCGTATCCCATCTTGGAAGCGTACATATCGATTTCATATTCAACATCGAGCTTCGAAAGAGCCGCTTTCAATTCTCGTTGCACTTGTAACGGCCGCAGCTCCGGCGGCGTGCGCACATCGAGATAAATGGAACAAACGCCCGGATAATAATTGGGCCGAAAAGGCGCGCCGCCTTGAATCGCGCCGATGTTGACTTTGGGAACGATGGCGCCATGCGCCGATGCGTAAACGTGGGCGCGCTCAAACTCCGCCGCCCAGGCATCAACGGCTTGCAGCACTTTCACCATCTTTAAAATAGCGCTTGATACCTCGGGCGCCTTTTCTTCTCGCGTCACGCCCCAGGCAGCATGAGGATCGCCGAAGGTGCTGACTTTGATTTGTGCAACACCATTCTGCGCCCAGACAATGGAGTGCCCCGAGCGGTCCGCGACAATCGCATAATCGGATTGTACGCCGTGGGTTAAAAGATGGTGCGTTCCAGTTCCTTCGCCCCGATACGCGCCAGACTGGTAAGGACCAACGGGAGTTCGGGAAATTTCTCCAGCCACCGCTGCAAGAATGAGATCGCCCTTGAGCGTCAAGCCACTTTCGCGCAAAGCTTTTCCCGCAACCATGAACGCGGCCAAACCCGATTTCATGTTGGAAGCGCCTAAGCCAAATACTTTGCCGTCCCGCACAGCGCCTTTAAGCTCGCTGTCCGGTTCGAGAGTTCGGCAGAACATTCTGTCTTCTTCCGTGCCCGTGTAGCTCGTGTCCATGTGACCATTAATCATCAAGGACACACCGCCGCTTTTCCCATCCAGGATTCCCACGGCGTTGACACGGTTCGGGTCTATTTCTTGACGCACTGGCCTGATATTGTTCCGCGCGTACCAATCCAGAATAAACTCGCCTATAGCCTTTTCCGAACCGGTCGGGCTCGAAATATCAACAAGATCTTTGGTAAGTTGAGCCAGCTCGTCCCGATTAATGCGTTTGACGACGTTATCCTTGTCTTTTGGATCTACCATTCATTCCTCGTATGTTTAGATTTTTTCAAACCTAAAAGATCACAGGTGCTGCGGGAAAATCAAGCGTATGCGGCGGAGTTTAGTCAGGATCACTCACGGAGTTTATCCTGAGCGACTAGTCGAAGGGTCGAGATGACGCATTATTTTGCTTGTCATTCCGAGCGCAATGCGAGGAATCTTTCAGCTTCGAGCGGCTGAATCGCTACCGAAGGACAGTTTTGTTTTGCAAAAAAAGTGAAAGCGGTACTGAAGACCGCGCTTAGCGTTGCCCAAATCATGGGCAAGAGCGAGAAGATAAAATCAGTTTAAACTAAAGCCTTCGCCAGTTCGGCCTTTTTATCGCGGAGAAATTGCAAAAAAGTTTTCGCTGCTTGAGAAGTAACCCTTCCTTCCCGGTAGATGATTCCATGATCTATGGAGAGTTTCAGTTCAGGCACGTCGATGGTGGCAACCATTTTGAGCGCCAGCTCATTGGCCAACCATCGCCTGGCGATGATAGCGATGCCAAATCCTTCCGCCACGGCGACCTTTATCGCTTCATGACTGGAAAGCTCCATGGCAGCATTGATCTTTAGCCCCCTGCGCGCGAAGTAGGAGCGCACCAATTCTCCTCCTGCCGCCTCGGGCTCGCGCAGAATCATCGGCTCCTGCGCAAGATCTTTGAGTGTCACACGATTTTTTCGAGTCAGGCGGTGCCCCGGCGAAACCGCCGTTACCATTGCCGACGTCGCATATGGCTCGTATTTCAATCCCGCCACCTTGGGCTTTCTGCTAAACATAGCCAGCTCGACGACATCGTCTTGGAGCAACTGCTCGACTTGAGACGAGGTGCCGAAATTCATATTAATCTCAAGCTTGGGATATTGGGCCTTAAACATGCTGAGTGCTTTAGGAAGCATATAAGTCCCGGGAAGGCCCGCACCGGCCACCGCCAGTCTCCCCCGGCCGAGGCCCAACAGTTCCTGTACGTCTTGCCTGGCCATTCCGAGATCGGTCAATACCCGCTGGGCATGCTGTTTGAGTAGCTGGCCGGCATCTGTAAGCTCCACGCGACGTCCGCGACGCTGAAAAAGATTAGTCCCGCACCACTCTTCGAGCTGGCGTATATGGAGCGAAATCGAGGGCTGGCTCAAATGAAGAACTTCGGCGGCCCGCGAAAAATTTTTCAAACGCGCGCACTGGAGAAAAATTTTGAATCTGTCCGTGTCCATCGCCTTGGTACATATTATTCTTTTTCATTCGTTTGCAGCAACTATTAAGAACTTTTATAAGCAAATGAGGATTCTATATTGGACAGCAACCACCGTTCCCCAATAAATAGGAGAGGGAAGTCCCGGATGAAAAGAACCCTTGCTTCTTTTTGGGCCCTGCTTTGTGTCTTTCTTGCTGACGCGCCATTTTTGCAGGCGCAGAAAACCCGCCTGACCATCGCTCTACAAGACTCGCCGGATATGCTTCCGACCTTAGTGGCGGAACATTCAGGATATTTTTCTCGAGAAGGTGTTGAGGCGAGGCAGGTCGTGTTTCGCAGCGGGGTACAATTGATGCAATCCGTCATTGGCGGGGATGCGCAAATCGGCATTTGCTCTGCCCCGGAGCCGATTCAAGCGGTCGGCGCGGGAGCGAGAATAAAAGTTCCCTGGGGCAATTCTAATCTGATGCCCTTTGCTGTCGTCTCCCGGCCCGAGATCCGCACGATCCAGGATCTCAAAGGAAAAAAAATTGCCATCAGCAGCCCGGGTTCCCTCACCGATTTTCTTACTCGTTATGTTCTGAAGAACAAAGGGCTTGAGCCCGCACAGGTTAACCTGCTTTCCATTGGGGGCGTGTCCACGCGTTTTGCCGCTCTGATGTCGGGCGGCGTGGATGCGAGTTTAATCAGTGCGGCCTATTTTCCTAGAGCAAAAGAATCAAAGCTCAATTTTCTTCTCATGCTGTCCGACGTGATTCCAGAGTGGCCGCTTTCGGTTGTTTGCGTGAGAGAAGAGATGCTCGGCCCGCGGGAGACTGAATTCCGGCTCTTTCTTAAATCTTATTTACAAGGCCTTGCGCGTCTTAAGGCGGACCGCCTGGCCGGAATCCAGGCGTTGCGCAAAGGCCTGCGTTTTGATGAGAAGACGGCTGCGGAAGCCTACGACGCATATGTAAAATCTTTTCCCAACGACGGGCATGTGGCGGAAAAAGGCATGGAGATGATGTTCGAGCAGATGCTGGATTCAGGAATCTTGAAGAGAAAACTTTCGTTGGCCGACGTCATCGATTATCGTTTCCAAAAGGAATTCCAGCAGCGTTAAGAGCGCTTATGAAATCAGATCCCACAAAACCTTCAGCACCTCCGGTGATTGACCTCCTTATCGTCGATGCCGACTGGTTGGTAACGATGGATGAACGCCGCAGGCTGATCCGCAGGGGCGCGATCGCCGTCGATAAAGACCGCATCGTGGCAGTGGGAAAAACCACGGAGGTGGAGGCTCGATACAGCGCGCGCCGAACGATTCAAGCCAAAGACAAAGTTGTACTACCCGCTCTCATTAATACCCATTTGCATCATACCCAGCAGCTCGCGCGCGGCATGGCGGACGAGTGCGAGATTGAGCGCTGGCTGGTGGAACGCATTTATCCCTATGAAGCGGCGATGACCAAAGAGGAAGCAAGAATAAGCGCCTTGGCGGGGCATCTGGACATGATCAAGAATGGCACCGCGACTTACATTGATCCGGGCGGCTACTACCCGGATGAAACCGCGCAGGTCACCGGAGAGACCGGGCTCAGAGGAATCATCACGCGTTCCACCTTGGATATTCATACTTCTACCTACGGCGCGATCCCCAAAAACTTGACCAGCGAAGATACCAAAGAGGCGCTCAAGGAAGGTGAAGAGACGGTGAAACGCTGGCACAAGGCCTTTGGCGGCCGGCTGCGCGCGTGGTTCGGACTACGCAGCATGCGCAACTGTTCGGACAACCTATGCCGCGGAGTCAAAGAGTTGGCCGACCAGTACGGCGTAGGCATCGAAGCCCATGTGCTCGGGAGCCATCCCAATATCTGGGCGAGCATTTCCCGTTTCGGTTGCACGGACGTGGAACGCTTGGACCGATTGGGTGTTTTGGGACCCAATTGGTTAATGGTGCACATGGGTTGGGTTTCGCCCCATGAAGTCCACCTGTTGCGCCAATACGACATCAAAATTTCCCAGTGCCCAGCGGCCAGCATGCACGGTTCGTCGGGACGAAGTTATCACGGGGCGTTTACCGAAATGGTCCAACTTGGCGTGTGTGTGTCTATCGGCAGCGATTCTGGCCCCGAGGGAAACTTCAACGACATGGTGCGCAACATGTATCTCGCCTCCTGCACCGCCAAAGATCAGCAGTTAGATCCCGAGTTGATGCCCGCCACGACGATCCTTGAAATGGCTTTCATAAATGGCGCCAGAGCGGCGCTTTGGGAGGACGAAATCGGCTCTCTGGAAGCGGGGAAAAAAGCCGACATTGTATTGTTCGATACACAAAAGCCTGAATGGCAGCCGCTCCACGATCCGGTTTCCACTTTCGTTTACAGCGCCACGGGCGCCAGCGCAGACACACTGATCGTCGATGGGCGGATCATCATGGAAGAGCGGCGCGTGCTCACCATGGATGAAGAAGCCGTGCTCAAGGAAAGCCAGGCGGTGGCGGAAAGCCTCGTGCAACGCGCCGGACTCGAACGTCTGTCGGCGCCTCGCTGGCCAGTCTTTTGAAAAGTGCTATGGCAAATCTCATCATTACCCACGCAGACTGGCTAATTACCGTGGATGGTAATCGACGGATTTTTTGCGACGGGGCCATAGCCATCGATGCAGGCAAAATCGTTGCCGTTGGCAAGACAAATGCTGTTCTTGCCAATCAGCAAGCGGAGCGGGTGGTAAATGCCACGGGAAAGATGGTTCTTCCTGGATTTATCAACGCACATGCGCATAACACCCAGCAGCTTGCCCGAGGTCTCGCCAACGACTGCCATATTCATGAATGGCTCTATGGGCGAGTCTATCCCTTCGAAGATTCGCTGAGCTCCGAAGAGGCTTTGCTGAGCGCCCAGTTGTGCCAGCTGGAAATGATCAAGAGCGGCACCACCTGCTTTGTCGATCCCGGTAATCATTTCCCCGATGAAGTTGCCCGCGCGGTCACACAGAGCGGCATGCGTTGCGTTCTTACCCGCTCCACCATGGACATTCACAACAATCCCCGGGGGGATCTTCCCCGAACGCGCTTTCGCGAAAGCACCGACGAGGCCGTGGCCCGGCTCGACGACGTCATTGACCGTTTGAACGAAGGCGCCGGTGGGCGCATTCGCGCTTCCGCCAGTTTGCGTAATCTCTACACCGCCTCAGACCGCTTGGTTACCCAAGTCAAAGCGCTTGCGGACCGCCATAAAACTTTCATTCAAGCGCACGTCGCCGGCGATCACAGCGGCCAGGTGGCAAGTCTCGCCCGCTACGGATGCCGGGACGTGGAACGTATTTATCGTCTAGGAGTTCTCGATGACCGCTGGCTTCTCGTTCATATGAACTGGATCTCGCCTCGAGAGCTCGATCTTTTAGCGGCGAGCAAGGCCAAAGTGGCCCACTGTCCCGGTGCGGGAGTCAAAGGCGGCTGGGGAACATTTTCGCACGGGCGCTTTCCGGAGATGATCGAGCGCGGTATTTGCGTGTGCCTTGGCACAGACAGCGGTCCTTCCGGAAACTTCATGGACCTCACCCGCGCCATGTATCTCGCAGCCTGCGGTTTTAAAGACTCGCGTATGCAGGCGGCCATTGTGCCCTCGGAAGGCGCTGTGGAAATGGCCACCGTCAATGGCGCCAGAGCCGCGCTCTGGGACGATAGCATCGGCTCCATCGAAGTAGGAAAGAAAGCCGACGTTTGCCTCTGGGATCTTAACCGCGCCGAATGGCGTCCGATAGTGAATCCCACCGGAAATCTGGTTTACTCCGCCGACGGCAGCAGCGTGGACACAGTGATCGTCGATGGAAATATTTTGATGGAGGGCGGCGTAATAAAGATGCTCGATGAGAAGGCACTGCTTCGCGAGGCTACCCCTGTGGCTCGACGCATAGCCGAACGCGCTGGTGTTGCCCATCATGGAAAGCCGGCTTGGCCGGTTGAATAATTGTGGGCGACACGTCGGGGAAGTGCCATGGCAGAGCCGCAACCACAAAAATTTCTCACCACGAAGTGAATCATGGTCTTACAATCGTCTACAGAGAATGAAAATGCGAACTTCGTCATGCCGCATGGATAGCCGACATCCAGGCTCGCAGGATGCGCTCAACCTGATGGGTTCCAGCACTCCATGCTGAAATGATGCATCGAGGAGGCTCTGCTTGAAGTAACCGAAGTCCCTCTACTCCCGTATTTTCAAGGCGAAGACGAAGGACAGAATCATGAAAAGCAAAATTCTTCCTGATCTTCGAGGTCCAAAAATAATTCGTACGTCGCAAAGAAGGAGGAATCATGTCACTAGCTGAAGATTCCGTTAAGCGCATCAACCGACAGGAACTTATCGACCTGGCGTTAACCATCTGCAACATCGACAGCGCGGGTCCCACCGAAGCGCGGGTCGCGGAATACATCTACGAATGGCTGTGCACCGAGGGATTCAAAGCGCGAAAGACAGGCCTGCTGGCGGATCGCTTCAATGTCATCGGCACTTTGCCCGGCACCGGAGGTGGACGCAGCTTGATCTTCAACAGTCATATAGATACGGCGGTTCGCTCATGGGATATTTGGCGCCGCCGCGATCCCACCGCCGACATTTTTCACAAGGCCTGGATCGAGGGCGACCAACTGGTGGGCGAAGGGATCGTCAACGATAAGGGCCCGCTGGCAGCTTTTTTGATTGCCGCCAAGGCGGTGAAGGCGACAGGAATCCCTCTAAAAGGAGATCTGCTCGTGAGCGGTGTGGTTGGTGAAACGAGCAGAGAGCCAAGCGATGAGCCTCCCGGAACCTTAATCGAAACCAAAGATTTGGGCGCCCGGTTTCTCGTGACCCATGGCGGAGTGGCGGACTACGCGCTGATCGCCGAGGGCACGGGATTCAGCATCGTGACCGTCGAGGCCGGCGAGGCTTGGTTCAAGATTTCCTGGCTTTCCGACCAGCCCGGTTTTTACACTCCCTATTTGCCGGATCGGACCACGATGCAAGAGAGTCCCAATATGATCGTCCGCGCAGCCAAGGCCATCGAAGTTCTGGAGCGCTGGGCGGCAGAATATCAGAAGCGTCATTCTTACGAAGGTCCCTCCGGACCGGTGATCCCAAAGGCGCAAGTCGGCGCCATTCGCGGCGGCGACTCCACCGGCGTCGGCGGCACGCCGGAAGTTTGCAGCCTCTATCTAGGCGTCTTTACCGTTCCCGATCAGAATCCTCTCGATTTGAAGGAAGAGGTCCGGGAATCTTTGCTGGCCGCCAGAGTTCCCCCCACGGAACTCGAGTTGTACCATTTCCGGCGCGGCTACGAAGCCAAAAACGTCGATCGGCTAAAAGATGCGGTGCTGAAAGCGCACATGGACACCTTTCACAGCCCGCCCCCGCCACCTAATCCCGCCACCTGTAGTATGTGGCGCGATGTCAATATTTTTAACGAGCTTGGAATCCCGGCGCTGACTTACGGTCCCCGTTCGGACCGCCATTCTCACAAACGCGCCTTCGCCATCGAGGCCTTGTATCAAGCGTCGTGTGTCTATGCGCGAATCATCGTGGATCTGTGCAACCAGGAAAGACCAAAACCGAATTCGCGAGCAAGCAAATCTTAGGACTCACCAACTGAAGGATGCAAATCTCGTGTTCTGTCTCAAAAATTCACGGTGGGAGAAAATCCTGACATTGAAGAAATGGAGCCGTGAAAAACCTAAGAAACCTCTAAAGGCTTTCGTCAAATCTCCCCTATCCCCTCCCTTCGACTGCGCTCTGGGCATGCTTTATCAAAGAGGGGCACTGAAAACCGAAGTTCTTTTGAGCATCGGACTTGAGAAATTTTTCTCTCTAGTTTCCGACTTGGTAAATTTCCCCCTTTTGCCAAAAGGGAAGCTGTGAGAAAATTCCAAAAACCTTGGGTTCCGCAAATTCTGCCTCAACGAAATCGAAGAGTTGCAGTTGCTCATTTTTGGAAACTCCGATTTTTTCACACCTTCAGGGGGATAGAGAGGGATTTGAGCGCGACTTTAGGTACCGGGCCGCAAAGATTCTGCTGGCTTCTTTTCTCGCAATCGTTGCCTTACCTCATCCAGCAGAAGCCAGAAAAGTTCCAGTGGCCGTCCCGGATCTCAGCACCTCCCTCATCGCTTTCGTCGTCGCTAAGGAAAAACACTTCTACGAAGAGGAAGGTTTGGACGTTGAACTGATCAAGATGAGTGCTCCACTGGCTAACCTGGCGTTGATTGGAGGCAATGTGGCTTTCGGCGCGGCTGGCGCGGCGGCCATTCCTTCGGTCATGCGCGGCGCGCCGCTTAGATTTTTGTTTCATACTTACTATCGCCCCATTTACTGGCTCTACGCCCAGCCCGAGATCCGCGACTTGCGCGGCCTCAAGGAGAAGAAAGTCGGTGTCTCCGGCATCGGCAGCGGCCCCGATCTGCTGCTGCGCGAGTTCTTGAAAAAGAACGGCCTCGAGGGCGGTAGAGACGTCGCCATACTGGCGCTCGGCGTCGGAACGGCGCGTTTTTTTGCGCTGAAAGCCGGCTCCGTGGATGCGGCCATGCTCTCTCCTCCATCGAATTTTCTTGCCGAGGAAGCTGGCTTTCGCCAACTGGTGTCCTTCGTCAAAGAAGATCTTGTCGATTTACAGTCTGCCGTGGTGGTGCGCGAAGGTGCTCCTCAAAGCGATCCTGGCCTGGTAGAAAAATTTCTTCGCGGCACGCTCAAGGGTTTTTTCTACGCCCGTGAGAATCGCGCGGGCACTGTTCCGATCTTAGCCCGCATTCAGAACATTAAAGAGGATCTGGCGGCAAAGACTTACGACGTCTCTCGCCCGGCCATGACCGCCGACGGAACCGTAAGCGATGAAATACTCAAAAGGACTCTCGACCAAAGCGTTACGCGTCGCGGCATGAAAGAAGCGCCCTCGTCATTTCTAAAACTTTTCGACTACTCTCTCACGCGAAAAATTCGCGCCGAGTTGGAGGCTAAAGGATGGAAGCCAAAGGATTAGCCATCGCCCTGTTCTCTAGAGAGATTCTTAAAGCGCTGACCGCTCGTGCCAGGTTGTCGCAATGGCGGATCGCAATCGAAATAGCATTTGTTTTTATGTCGGCGCCGGTTTTCGCCGCCAGTGAATTGGACGTAAAACCGGAGAAAACGGAAATAGTTATCGCCCTTCCTCAGCCCAGCGGCGCTCCGATTCCTATCTTTCTCGCCCATGAAGCGGGCCTTTTCAAGAAATACGGTCTCAACGCCAAA
>Ga0209684_1000060_pt1 | contig 18349 bp, 19 predicted proteins | sample PanSoiPlot6MoBio_FD_188322 | JGI IMG/M metagenome (GOLD analysis project Ga0209684, IMG submission 188322) | Tropical forest soil microbial communities from Panama analyzed to predict greenhouse gas emissions - Panama Soil Plot 6 MoBio (SPAdes)... | ecosystem: Environmental > Terrestrial > Soil...
CTTTAGCACCGCAGCAACCGAATTGCGTAGAGCAGCGAGATCATATCCTCCCTCCAGCAAAAACGCTATGCGTTTCCCTGCGTACTGTTCCGCGAGTCGGAGTAGCATTCGAGCCATCATCGCAAAACCTTTTTCGGTTACGCCCATTCCTGCCAAGGGATCGCGGCGATGGGGATCGAAACCGGCAGAAACCAAAATCCATTCTGGCTCGAATTTCGCCGCCTCGGGCACAACGATGTCCTGGAAGACGCGCAGGTATTCCGCGTCAGCACAACCAGCGGGAAGCGGCACGTTGATGGTGTAGCCCTCCCCTGCGTTTACGCCAACTTCGTTGACTGCGCCGGTGCCTGGATAGTAAGGATATTGGTGCGTAGAAATATAAAGAACGGAAGGATCGTCGTAGAACGCGGCCTGCGTGCCATTGCCGTGGTGCACGTCCCAATCCATAATCAAGATTTTTTTGGCGCCGTAGGCGCGTTTGAGATGCTCGGCGCCGATGGCGATGGTATTGAACAAACAAAATCCCATAGCGCGATCGCTCAATGCATGATGCCCCGGCGGGCGTACCAACGCGAATCCATTTTGGCTTTCTCCCGCCGCGATGGAGTCTAGTAGCCGCAAGAAACCTCCAACCGCTAATAACCCAACAGCAAAAGAGTCGCGACTCGTAATGGTGTCCCCATCGAGTGCATAGCGATCGGTTTTCGACGTGGATTCCAAGAAATTAATGTAGTCTGGCGAATGACAAAGCTCGACGTCCGTTCGCGTCGCGCCCTTCGGCGGCAAAATGTGAAACTTCTGTTTGTCGAGTGCATCAGCGAGGTCGAGCAGGACCCGGATACGTTCCGGGCGCTCCGGGTGAAATTTGCCGGGATCATGCTTCAGGTAATCTTTATCGACCACCACTGCCGAACGCGCCATGAGCTCACCCTATCATCTAAGTTACGGAGCCGCAAAACGAGCCCGCCAAACTTGATAACCAGTAAGAAATCGAATAGCTTAACGGTATGTTTGGCATCGGCATGCCAGAACTGCTTTTGATTCTTGCCCTCGCGCTTATTGTCCTGGGACCAAAGAAGCTTCCCGAGCTTGCACGGGCCCTGGGAAAAGGCATGGCGGAGTTTCGCCGCGCCACGGATGAGCTCAAAGAAGAATTCCGCCAATTGGAGCACGATGTCGATGAATCTTCGCCCACCGTCACAGCTAAAGATGATCCGCTTTTAGAAAAGCCGGCAGAAACGATCCACGCCTCTACGTCAACGGAATCCACAGAGAAAAAGTGAAGGCGAAACCTGGTGATGGGCAGTCGGCCGATGTCCAGATGCCCTTTACCTCTCATCTGGAAGAGCTGCGCTCTCGCCTGATTAAATCCGTTCTCGCCATCGCCGTCGCTTTCCTAGGCTGTTTCGCTATCGTCGACGAAATCTTTGCCGTTCTCGCCGCGCCGCTGCGCCGGCTACATATTTCCGGACTTACGCTCATCGGCACCGCGGTAACTGAAGCTTTCTTTACCAAAATGAAAGTCGCTTTTGCCGCTGCAATCTTGGTCGCTTTGCCAGTGCTCCTCTGGCAGGCTTGGCAGTTCGTGGCTCCGGGATTATATGAACACGAAAAACGCTACACTCGCTCCTTTGTTTCCTTTGGCTCCCTGTTTTTTATCGCCGGGGCAGTGTTTTGCTATGAAGTCGTTGTTCAGTTAGGTCTTAATTTCCTTCTGCGCAGATACGAAGCCATTCACGTGCAACCCCTGATTCGGATTGGCGACTATCTCTCGCTCGTTTCTCGTCTTGTCTTGGCCTTTGGTGTGATGTTCGAACTGCCCGTGTTGGCTTTCTTTCTTGCCCGCGTCGGCCTCATCGATCACCGTTTCTTGATCCGCCACATCGGTTACGCTGTCATAGCCGTCGCTGTTGTCGCAGCTATTTTAACGCCGCCCGATTTGATCGCTCAGGTGTTGTTTATGGTGCCGCTGAGCCTACTGTATGCCCTCAGCATTGGCGTTGCCTATATCGCGCGCAAAAGAAGCGATGCTTCAGCCACGGATGACTGAAAGGCTACGGAAACAAATAATTTCCAGGCTTCGACGGCCTCCGACCCTGGGTTGATCAAAGTCTGAACGTCGGGATTCTGCACAGAACCCTCCTGACACTTGACAAGCTCTACCTCTGGAAAGATTATCTAAGGATTTAGATGCTTGGCGAATGACCGAAGCGGGAATTCCCGAAAAAGAATGACAATCGAGATAGAGGATCGAAGATCGATTCTCCATTCTCTATCCTCAATCCTCCGCCTGCTTTCCTTGACGCCCTAGTAGTCGTCTGTTATAGAAACGACAGTTACGAACAAGCGAGATTTAAATGCAAGAATTTGATGTATTGGTCGTTGGCGGTGGAGCTGCAGGCTTGAGAGCCGCCATCGCTGCAAAACATGCGGGAGCCACCGTGGCTCTCATTTCCAAGGTTCATCCGCTGAGAACCAACTCGGCGATTGCGCAGGGCGGCCTTAACGCCCCCCTCGGCAAAAACGACTCGCCCGAGAGCTTTGCGCAGGATACGTTCGTGGCGGGCGACGATTTGTGCGATCGCGATGTTGTTCGGATTTTCACTCAGAAAGCATCGCAAGACATAATCTGGCTCGAACGAATGGGTGTTCCCTTTAACAGGGACACGGAAGGACGATTGGACCGTCGTCCCTTCGGGTCCAATCGTCAAAGTCGAACCTGTTACACGGACGATCGAACGGGACACATGGTTCTGCAGGTTCTTCACGAGCAATTTCAGCGCGAGCAAATCCCATCCTTTGAAGAATGGTTTGTCAGCACACTGGCGGTCGATAATGGAACCTGCGTCGGCGCCGTAGCGCTCAGTCTCAGGAGCGGAAAGCTGGACGCTTTCTCCGCGCGCTCGACGATTCTCGCCAGCGGGGGCTTCACCCGCGTTTATCTTCCTTCCACCGCCTCGTTAGGAACGACAGGAGACGGCCAAAGCCTCGGGTATAATGCCGGCGCGAGGCTGATGGATATGGAAATGATTCAGTTCCATCCGACAGTCCTAGCAAAAAGAGAAGGGCTGTTGCTTACTGAAGCACTCCTCAGCGAGGGAGCCGTTGTGGTCGATCATAAGGGCGGATCAATATCGGATATAAAAGGAATGCCGCGGCACAAGATTTCTTTGTCCATTTATTCCAGACAGAACGGCGCGGGCTCCGTATTGCTTGATCTACGACCGGTCGGCAAAGAAAAATTGGCTCGCTTTCCTCAGACTCAAGAGCTGGCGAGAACGGTGGGCGGTTTGGACGTGACGAAGGAGGTTTTGCCGATCAGCCCGGCGGCTCACCGCCCGATGGGAGGAATTGAAACCAACGCCGCTGGAGAGACATCCATTGACGGTTTGTTTGCAGTCGGGGAATGCGCGTGCAACGGGCTTAACGGTGCCGGGCGACTTGCAGGAAATACGTTGACCGAGGCGGTAGTCTTCGGCAGAAAAGTAGGTGAAGCCGCAGCGAAGCACGCCACGGCAGTGGCGAAGAAAAGTTTTCCCGCGACCAAAGTAGGGGACGAGGAGCAAAAGCTCGCAAGGATAATGTCGGGTGATTCGTCTCAGGACACCGTAAGAAAAATCCATGGGGAATTGGGCCGTTTGATGAACGAAAAAGTCGGCCTGATTCGAAACGGCGCGGGGTTAAAAGAGGCGCTCACTGAGATTCAGAACCTGGAAGAACGGTTCTCTAGGGTCCGCGTAAAGAACCCATCGCGGGTCTACAATTACGAGCTGACTTCCTATCTCGAGCTCGCCTCGATGTTGACCCTAGCAGAGGTCGTCGCGCTGGCGGCTCAGAGCCGGACCGAGAGCCGCGGCGCCCATCAGCGCGCGGATTTTCCTGAACGAGATGACACGAACTGGAAGAGTCACACCGTCGCAACTCTAGCCGGCGGATCAGTGCAGTTGCAGAAAAAACCGATGGCTAGTAGCTAACCACGGGGAGAGGAGCTTTCGATGGAAGTCACTTTCAAAGTTTACCGCAAAGACCCTGAGAAGGACGGCAAACCAGGCCGTTCCAACTATACGGTTGAGGTTGCAGAAAGCGCCACGGTTTTGGACGCTCTACTGAAAATCCGGGATGAGGTCGACAGCACCCTCGCCTTTCGCGCCTCCTGCGCGAAAGGATACTGCGGCGAGTGTATGGTGCGCGTGAATGGCAGCGCGCGCCTCTGCTGTACGGCAAAGGTGCCTGACTATACCAAGAAGGGCCCAGAAATCTCCCTCGACCCGCTGCGCAATATTCCCGTCATCAAAGATCTCGTCTTCGATTTCGACGCCTTTTTATGGAATAAGATCAAAGCCGTCAAACCGTGGCTGGAATCCGATGGTTCGTCAGTTAACGGTGAAAACCTCTTGCCTGACTCGCAAATGCAGGACATGCGCAAAGTAATGAGCTGCTTTAATTGCGGCATGTGTGACGAGGGTTGCACCGTCCTGCCGGTGGACTTTAATTTTCTCGGACCCGCAGCACTGACCAAGGCTTACAGGCTTGCCTTCGATCCCAGGAACAAAAATTCTCGGGAACAGGTGAAGATCGTTGAAAAACCGAAGGGCATATGGGACTGCGTTCACTGCTATGAGGCGGACGAACACTGTCCGAGAGGGATTGAGCCTACAAAGCGTATTGTTGCCTTGCGAGACAAGGCCTACCATGCGGGTATCACTCATGAGACGGTTGCCCGCCATCACAAGAGCTTTGCCGCGTCAGTCAAGGAGAGCGGCTGGGTTGATGAAGGGCGGCTTGCCGTAGAGTCCGAAGGACTCACAAACGTAAAAGGCCTGATGAAACTTCTCCCCACGGCGGCGAAGGCCCTCGCAAAAGGAAAGGCGCCCATTCCGTACATGCATGCGAAAAGACCCGACGCTGATAGGATCAAGAAAATTTTTGAGAAAGCTGAGCAGGAGGAAAAATGAAATACGCGTTTTATCCCGGCTGCGTTTCCCGCGGAGGCTGCCCAGAGCTTTACCCGTCGGCGGTCAAGGTCGCTGAGAAACTAGGAATCGAGCTCGACGAGCTGAAGAGCGTCGGCTGCACCGGAGCCGGTGTTCTTCCACAAAACATCTCAGATCCCATAAACGCTCGAACCTTTGCCAAGGCCGAACAAATGGGGCTTCCCATCATGACCATTTGCAGCACTTGTCAGGGCGTGATGGCTCAAGCCAACTATCGGCTCAAAGAAGATCCGAAATACCGCGACAAAATTAACCGAGAATTTCTCGCGGACGAAGGCCTCGAGTACAAGGGAACCACCGAGGTGAAACATCTTCTCTGGGTTATCTTTGAAGACTACGGCATTGAGCGTCTGCAGGCTCTAATACAAAGACCCCTAAAGGGTCTCAAGGTATCTCCATTTTACGGTTGCTTTCTGCGCCGTCCGCCTGAAGCCATAACTCCGACCAAGGAACTCAATCGACGCAAAGCTTATCTGGACGAGCTCATAGCCATCTTAGGCGCCGACATGGCAGACATTAGCGGGAAGGGAAAATGCTGCGGCTTTCCCATCCTTTCGGCCAACGAGGAAAACTCGCTCGCCATGGTGGCGAAGCACACGGGCGAGTCAAAACAAAAGGGCGCGGACTTTATGGTTACCCCGTGCCCCTTATGTCATCTAAACTTGGACGGTAACCAAGCGCGAGCGGAAGCACAAACAGGACAACAAATTGACTTGCCCATTCTCCACTTACCGCAGTTTTTGGGTTTAGCTCTCGGTTTTAATCCCGACGAGATGAATCTTAAGCGCCACATCGTCTCCACTGACGAAGTCGAGTCGAAAGTCAGCATGATGTCGTAAGAGAAGAGTTGGAGTGTTGGAGTAATGGAATAGTTGAGTAGTGTGTAGGAAAAAACCAATCTCCTCACCATTACTCCACTACTCCAGCGCTCCATTGCTCCACGTTCGTTATGGAAGCGGAGGGAAAAAAAATTAATCCTATTCTCCTGGCCCAGGAAATCATCAAATTGCGCAAGGAGAAACATCCGTACGGTTATAATTACGCAGTGAAGATCCGATTGGGTCATGCGGAGATTCAAGATCTCACCGCTGTCGCCGACATCCTCGCCGCGATAGACGAGCTGGGCTACACAATCGCAAGGAAGCGTAGCTAGACCTGCAACCCGGCCTCTCTGTCTACAAGAATTCCACGAGAAACTTGACACCTACCGGATCAGCATATAAGACAACTCAAAATGTTTACTCATGACATTGTTATCGTCGGCGGCGGTGGAGCGGGCCTGCGAGCCGCCATTGCGGCCGCAGAAGTGTCGAGCAAGCTGTCCATTGCACTGGTTTCCAAAGTCTACCCGATGAGAAGCCATACGGTTTCCGCCGAAGGCGGAACCGCGGCAGTTCTTCGCGAGTTCGATAGCCTCGATCTCCATGCGAAGGACACCATTTTCGGAGCCGATTTTCTCGCAGATCAAGACGCAGTTGAGGTCTTTGTAAAGGAAGCTCCGGGCGAGCTCATTCAACTTGAGCACTGGGGATGCCCCTGGAGCCGCGATCCGGACGGCCGCGTGAGCGTCAGATCTTTTGGCGGGATGAGCGTCGATCGCACCCTGTTTGCCGCCGACAAGACCGGCTTCCATCTTCTCCATACCCTTTTTCAAACCTCCCTGAAGTACGACAACATCGTGCGCTATGATGAGTGTTTTCTCACCTCATTGTTGGTCGACAATGGAAAAGTGTGTGGTCTCGCGTCGATCAACCTTTATACAGGCCGAGTCGAAGTCATTGCCGGCAAAGCTGTTATCCTGTGCACAGGAGGAGGCGGCCGCATCTTTCCTTTCACCACCAATGCCGCGATTAACACCGGGGACGGCATGGCGGCGGCCTATCGGGCCGGAGTCGCGCTGAAAGATATGGAGTTCGTTCAATACCATCCCACGGGCTTGCCAGGAACCGGCATCTTGATTACCGAAGCCTCGCGGGGTGAAGGCGGATGGCTAAAGAACAAAGACGGCTATCGCTACCTTCAGGACTACGGCCTTGGACCGCCAACGGATACGCCAACGCACCGCAAGATGGAGTTAGGCCCGCGCGACATTCTCTCCCGTTGTCACATGCAGGAATTAGCCAAAGGGAGAACGTTTGAGGGTCCCTACGGCCATTACGTCCATCTAGACCTGCGCCACTTGGGCGAGGAAGTCATCAACAAAAAACTACCCTTTGTCCGGGAACTCGCAAGTAAGTACGTTGGGATAGATCCCGTCTACGAGCCGATACCGGTGCGGCCGGTAGTGCACTACATGATGGGAGGCGTCTCCACGGATATTAACGCCCAAACGACCTTGGAAGGATTTTACGCTGCCGGCGAAGCCGCGTGCGTTTCACTTAACGGCGCCAACCGCTTGGGCTCCAATTCCTTGACCGAGCTGTTGGTTTTTGGCGCTCGGGCAGGTCGGGCAGCGGCTGCCTACGTCACCGGCGCTTCGACTCCCGCTTCGTCGGCGATCGACGCATTAGCAGCGGACGAACAACGGCGACTTGATCGTCAGTTCTTGCGCAAGGATGGTGGCAAGGAAAGAATCGCAACCATTCGCCAAGAAATGCAGAAAGCGATGGAAGAAGGCGCGGGGATCTATCGTGACGAACAAAAGATGCAGAAAACTTGCAACACGCTGAGGATTCTTAGAGAGCGGTTCAAGGACATCCTCATCGAAGATCGTGGCAGTACCTTCAACACCGAAATCATGAATGCACTTGAACTTGACTTCATGCTGGACGTTGCGGAGACGGTCGCCAATTCTGCGCTTAAGCGCAAGGAGTCCCGTGGCTCTCATACTCGAACAGATTTTTCCAAGCGCGACGATGAAAATTTCCTCAAGCATACTCTCGCATACAAGACACCGGAGGGACCGAGAATCGAATATCTGCCTGTGGCCATCACCCGGTGGCAACCGGAGGAGCGCAAGTATTAGCAGGACTCGTAACTCGTAGTACCAGATTCCGAGAGGAGACAATGGCTGAACCGACCATTACATTGAACGTGACCCGCTACCGGCCTGGGCAAGATCAGGCTCCGACAACGCAAGCCTACGCCGTCCCTTACAAGGAGGATTGGGTCGTTCTCGATGCTTTAAACCACATCAAAGACCAAATGGATGGAACCCTGAGCTATCGCTGGTCTTGCCGCATGGGGGTATGCGGCAGCTGTGGCATGATGGTGAACGGTACTCCCAAACTGACCTGCGCCGCCTTCCTGCGCGATTACTATCCGCACGAGATCCGCGTCGAGCCGCTGGCCAACTTTCCCATCATCCGAGACCTGGTTATCGACATGTCCGATTTCCTAGAGAAGCTGAAGAGCGTAAAACCCTGGATCATCCGTAAAGAAGAAAAACCCGTCGTTCAGGGGGAATACTTGCAGACGCCCGCACAACTCGAGGCCTTCCACCAGTTCACTCAGTGCATAAACTGTATGCTCTGCTACGCTGCTTGTCCGGTTTACGGCCTCGAGCCGAAGTTTCTGGGCCCGGCTGCCATAGCTCTCGGCTACCGCTACAACATGGACTCGCGGGACCAAGGCAAGGAACAACGCGCGATAATCGGCAATCACGATGGCATCTGGGACTGCACGTTTGTGGGAGAATGCAGCGTGGTGTGCCCCAAAGATGTTGATCCAGCCGCTGCCATCCAGCGCTCGAAGGTGGATATGACCAAGAACTGGTTTCAATCCATACTGATGCCGTGGGGGCAGCGATGAGCGTAACACGACCAGAAAAATCCAAGCTCTACTACCGAAAAATGCCGGCTACTTGGTGGCTGCAAAAGCAAAGCTATTTTCTGTTCATGCTGCGCGAGTTTTCGAGCCTCTTCATCGCTTTGTTTTTGCTCGTATATCTCGTTGAAATCTATCAGTTAACCAAAGGCCCGGACGCCTACGCCGCATTTATCCACAAACTTAGCTCACCGGGATGGATTTTTTTCCACGTGGTGGTTCTCCTATTCGCGCTCTATCATAGCTTTACATGGTTTCAATCTTCGGCCGTGGTACTGCCTGTACGGCTGGGAGAACACTTGGTCCCGCGACAGACGGTTACTGCGCTCCACATCGTTGCTTGGGCGGTAATATCGCTTGTTGTTCTGATTTTGTTTCTTACGCTCAAAGGTTAAAAAATGACGATGGAAAAAACGACTGAACCAATTTGGTGGGGACTTTTCTCGGCGGGAGGAGTCGTAGCTGCGTTTCTGGTTCCCATTCACATCATCCTCGTCGGCTTTGCGCTGCCCCTGGGTTGGATTAGCGACAGCGGGGCACTGTATCGGATCTGGTGGGTGAAACTCTATCTTTTTATTCTCATTGTTCTACCCCTCTACCACTGGGGCCACCGCCACTACTTTACGCTGAACCACATGGGGCTCAAACCCATAAGCAAGCTTCTGGCCGTCCTCTGCTACGGCGGCGCGATCTTCGGAACGGTTGTTACAGTGTGGGTTCTGCTAAAGATATGAGTGCAAAAACTCGGCAGGCATATTGGCCACGCGGGCAGGCGCGCGCCCCAGAACCCTAATGCGTGCGCAGGCGGAACATTGCAGCGGTTTTAGCAGGTTCGACTTTTTGGGTTTTCTCCGCTAGACTCGGCGCCGGCGTGGTTTCCACGTCTTGGTCCAAATTCAATCCTGCGAGCTTGATCTTTAGGCGCAGATTATTGGCGCTATCCGCATTCGCCAGAGCTTCCTCCAAACCGATGGACCCATTCTTGTAGAGCGTGAACAGCGCTTGATCGAAGGTTTGACAACCTTCGTGAATCGATTGTTCCATGGCTGCTTTTATCTCATCGAAGTGACCTTTCTTGATGAGTTCTTTGACAAAAGGAGTGTCCAACAGAATCTCAACCGCTGGGACTCGGCCTCCATCTATCGCCGGAAGTAGTCTTTGGGCGACGATGGCGCGTAAATTTAACGACAATTGCAACATGAGTTGGGCATGTCGCATGGGCGAGAAAAAATTGATGATGCGCTCGAAAGCCTGGTTCGCGTTGTTTGAATGCAGCGTACCCAGGCACAGATGGCCGGTTTCCGCATAGGTGATGGCCGCTTCCATCGTTTCCAGCGAACGAATCTCGCCGATCAAAATGACATCCGGAGCTTGCCGCATGGCACTGACCAATCCGGTTTCGAAACTATCCGTGTCAAACCCTATTTCCCGTTGAGTTACGATAGATTTTTTATGCCGGTGCACGAACTCAATAGGATCTTCGATGGTGAGGATGTGTCCAGGTTGGGTCGAATTTCGATGGTCGATCATGGTCGCGAGCGTCGTCGACTTGCCCGACCCTGTGGATCCTACGACCAAAACCAGACCGCGTTTCAATAACACTATATCTTTGAGGATCGCGGGCAATCCTAACTCTTCCACACGGGGGATCTCGACATTGATTCTGCGAATCACCATTCCCACGGAACCTCTTTGCCTGAACACGTTCACGCGGAAACGGCTAATATTAGGAACCGAAATCGCCACGTTCAATTCACGCTTTTCAAGGAATTCACTCCATTGGAGTTCCGTAGTGAACGACTTGGCCAACTCTTCCAGATCCTGGGGCTTGAAAGCTTCACTCGTCGCGGTCTCGAACGATCCATCGACGCGGAAGGTGGGAGGACGCGCCACCGTAAGGTAGAGATCCGAGGCTTTCTTATCAACCATCTCTCGGCACAGATCGTAGATATCCATCGGTGTCCGTGTTTCTAACGCGCCCCGGCAGCGGCTCCGAGAGTCGTTGAGCCGAAGAGATTGGGATTCATGCTCTTGGTTTGGGCCTCTTCCTTAGCCACTATTCCGCGACTCACCAAACTTTGCAGCGCCATGTCCATAGTTTGCATGCCATCTTTCTGGCTTACCTGTATCGTTCCGGGAAGTTGATGCACCTTGCCCTCGCGAATCAGGTTTCGTACGGCGGTGGTTCCAATCATGACCTCCAAGGCTGCGACTCGCCCGCCGCCTTTTTTTTTCAACAAGGTTTGAGTAATGACCGCTTCGATGGATTCGGCGAATTGGGCACGTATTTGCGCCTGCTGGTTCGGCGGAAAAACATCGATGACGCGGTCAACGGTCTTTGGAGCACTAGAAGTGTGCAAAGTACCAAACACGAGATGGCCTGTTTCCGCCGCTGTAAGCGCAAGCTGAATCGTCTCCAAATCGCGCATTTCGCCAATTAGAATGATGTCCGGGTCTTCGCGCAGCGCGGCTCGCAACGCGTTGGCAAAACTATACGTGTGAGGACCCAATTCACGTTGATTGACGAGACACTTTTTTGAAGCATGGACAAACTCGATGGGGTCTTCGATGGTCAATATGTGACCTTCGAAATCACTGTTAAGATAATCGATCATCGCCGCAAGGGTTGTCGATTTACCCGAGCCGGTCGGTCCCGTGACCAAAACCAGTCCCTTTTCCTTACTGCAGATCTGCTTCAATACTGGCGGCATTCCCAATTCTTCCAAAGTAAGGATTTTGGTTGGAATCGAACGGAAAACGGCACCCTCCCCTTTGCGCTGCAGAAAAACATTCACACGGAATCGGCCGACTGAGCCGAACTCAAACGAAAAATCGCACTCGTGCGTCTCTTCGAATACTTTTCGTTGCGTATCAGTCATGATATCATAAACGAGTGTGTGCACTTCTTCTCTACTGAGGGCGGGAAAATCCAATTTTTTCAACTCTCCGTTAATGCGCAGCATCGGTGGTTCACCACTGCTCAAGTGACAATCCGATGCCGCTTGTTCCACCCCAAACGTCAAGAGCTGAGTAATGTCCATTAGTCGCGCAGCTTCCTTCGGACGCAGCGTGAATATTTTAGCGAATCTCAGCTAAAAAAGCTGCAATTAATTTATTGGACATTTCCGCGGAAGGTCCACTTAGCGATACTATCGGTCTTTGCTGCCCAAACTAAAATCTACTGTGAAGTCAGCAACTCAAGGGAGAGCATTTTGGATCTCCGTGGCTTGCCTTTCAAAATAAAAGCAGTTACGTATCCCTCTGAAGAAATGTTAAGCAATAAGGTAGCGATGGTGACGGGAGGAGGAACTGGGATCGGCAAAGCTATCGGTCTAAAATTGGCGCAAGATGGCGCTAAAGTGGCAATAGCTTCCCGTAACCGTGCGCATCTTGCCGCTGCTCACGCCGAGTTTAGTTCGCTTGGGTTAACCAATCTTACCGTCCGGATGGATGTGACAAGAAAGGAAGATATCCAACGCGGCGTCGCCGCAATCGTAGGGCAATGGGGAGCGATTCAGATTCTTGTGAACAACGCCGGCCTTTCTGGCCTTAGTCTCATCGACGATCCGGACGACTCAAGGTGGTATCGCATCCTGGATACAAATCTGAACGGCATGTATCTGGTCACTAAAGAAGTCCTTAAGTGCATGCCGAACCATTCCGCCGGGCGCGTAATCAATATCTCATCTGTGCTGGGAAAATTTGGCGTCTCTGGTTACACAGCCTACTGCACGACCAAGCATGGTATGATTGGCTTCACCCGCGCGCTGGCTTTGGAAGTCGTGGATCGCGGCATCACGGTCAACACCATCTGTCCCGGATGGGTCGATACCGAAATGGCGACCCAGGGGATCAATGAGACTGCAGTCTTCCAAGGCATTTCGCCGGAAGAGTTCAGAGCGCAGGCAGTGGCAGGGGTCCCCATAAAAAGATTTTTGGAAGCCAGCGAAGTTGCCGAGCTAACTTGCTATCTCGCGTCGGATCTGGCTCAGGGGATTACAGGTCAAGCAATCAATCTTTGCGGCGGCCAGACCATGGTGTGACTCCTCCGTATCTCAGACAGATCCTTTTATTCCCTACTACCGAAGAAGAAATAAATTTTATGCCGACAACGAAATCGTCGTGAAAACCCAAACCATTGTCGTTCGCAACCCAGGTACTCTCGAGCAGATTGCCGAATTAGCCATTGCCTCCTCTGACGACGTCGCCGCTGCCGTTGCTCGAGCGCGGAAAGCGCAAACAATATGGCAAGCCACGGCTTTCTCGGAACGGGCAAAGCTCCTCTATCGATTACGCGATCTCCTAATCGACGAGCAAGACAAACTCGCGGATATTCTTACCGCGGAAACAGGCCGACCGAGAGCTGAGGCCTACGGCAACGAGCTTTTCTATCTCTGCGACGCCATTGGCGTCTGGGCGAAAAAATCCGCAGAATATCTCAAACCGGAAACCATCCGTGCGCATTTTCTGCTGATGAAGACGAAAAAGGTTGTTTCTACCTATGTGCCGCGCGGAGTCATCGGCATTATCAGTCCGTGGAATTTTCCTCTGACCCTTACCTTGGGAGAAGCGCTCCCCGCTGTCATGGCCGGCAACGCTGTCGTGGTTAAGCCTTCTGAATTAACTCCTCTCTCGGCGCTCTTCGGCACAGAAATTATGGCCAAGGCAGGATTTCCCGAAAATCTTTTTCAAGTTGTCGTTGGCCGCGGGGAAACCGGAGAAGCTCTCATCGACCACGCCGACATGATCGCTTTCACGGGGAGCGTTGAAACCGGCAAGCACGTGATGCATCGCGCAGCCGAAAGACTGATTCCGGTATCTTTGGAACTCGGCGGAAAAGATCCGATGATCGTCCTCAAGGACGCCGATCTCGAGCGCGCCGCCGGCGCCTGCGTTTGGGGCGCGCTGATGAACTGTGGGCAGGCATGCACGTCCGTGGAGCGGGTTTATGTCGAAGCGCCGGTTTATGAGCCGTTCGTGGACAGGATAGTCGCCAGGGTCCGGGCCATTCGCCAGGGCGCCAGCGCCGACGAAGTCGAAGTCGGCTGCCTTACTTCAGAGGAGCAACTGAAAAAGATCGAGTCACAGGTCAATGAAGCTGTCGGCCGCGGCGCCAAAGCGCTCACTGGCGGACGCAGGAATCCCAATTTTAAAGGCTTCTATTATGAGCCGACTGTCCTCGTTGACGTCGATCCGAACATGGGCGTCATGCGCGAAGAAACCTTCGGGCCAGTGATTCCGATCATGAAGGTCAAAGACGCTGAAGAAGCGCTTAGGCTGGCCAACGATTCCCGTTACGGCTTGAGCGCGAGTATTCTTTCGCGCCGGGAATTTGCCGATTCCCGATTGGCCGAACGCTTGGAGGTCGGCGCTGTCTGCATTAACGATAGTTTGGTCAATTTCATCATTCCTGACGCTCCTATGAGCGGGACCAAAAACAGCGGCTTCGGCACCCGACATGGCGCTGAGGGAATTCGCAAATATTGTCTCCAAAAAACAATCGTGACCCACCGCTTTGGCCCCAGGGAAGAGAAACCCTGGTACCCGACTAGCGCAAAGAAATCAGCGCAAATCCGCCATTTGCTCGGCCTGCTTTGCCGTTCGGGTTGGCGCAATAAACTGCGAGCCTTTAGGAGCCTTGTGAGCAGCTGAGCTCGCTTGCACTCGCTCTGGTATTCGATTAAGTAAGATGAATACTTTGCGAGCGAAATTTTAGAGGAGAAAGACGATGGCTAAGGATCTACCGGGGTTCATCGAACAAGAGGGGGCAAAAAGAGAAGGATCGGTTATTCGCGAGCGAAACTTTATCGATGCCAACAACTACGAAACGGTTGCTTATCTCAAACATCTCGATTTGCGCAACGAACCCAAGATGGTCTTGTTCGAAAACGTGCCCGCATTAAACGGTCAAAAATCTGAATTTTCACTATTTTACAACCCCTGGGTGACGCGCCAATATGTCGCCGATTCCCTTGGAATGGGCGACATCAAATCTCCAATGGAAGTCAGTCTTGAAGTTGCGAAACGCGAGCTGAGCCAAGGCAGCGTGGAAGTGATTCCACCGGAAAAGGCGCCCGTCAAACAGGTCGTGCTTACGGGAGACAAGGCTGATCTGCGCTCACTACCCATACCGATGCATCAAAAAGACGACGCTGGCGCATATCTCACCATGGCCTGCGCCATGAAGGGATTGCACAATGAGTTTTACGACATAACGTTCACGAAAAACAAATATTATGAACCGCGCCGCATGAGTTTCTCAGCCCACAAGCATCATCATCTGGAAGCAATGACCTGTGAGTATGAGGCCGAGAATAAACGCGCGCCGGTGATTGTTATCCTCGGCCATCATCCGGCTTTTTATCTTTCGACCTGTTGCATGACTCCATATGGCAATAACGATTATCTGACCGCATCCGCATTCCTGAAAGAACCGTTACGTTTGACGCCGTCGACCACTTGGGGCGACAAGTTCTTGGTGCCCGCAGACGCCGAAGTTATTATCGAAGGAGAAATACCACCCCACGTTCGTGACACACAAAATCCTTTTGGTGAGATTCTCGGCTACTACCAGGTCGAGATGAAAGTGCCGGTCATCGAAGTGACAGCCATCACCTATCGCAGAAACGGCATCGTCGAAGACTTCTGGCCCGGCCACATGGACCACTGGAACCTCGGCAGCATCCCCAAGGAAGGAAGCGTCTACAACGTTATCAAGAAAAACATCCCTGGCATCAAGGCCATCCATCTGCCGCCTTCGGGAGCTGGCCGCTGCATCGCTTATATTTCGATCAAAAAAGAGTTCGAAAACGAGCCCAACAAAGCCGGCATGCAGGCCTTCGTGGAAATGCCGAATTTGAAGCTCGCTGTGATCGTTGACGATGATGTCGATGTATTTAACGAAAGAGAAGTGATGTGGGCGGTAGCAACCAGAGTGCACTGGGACAAAGACATCGAGATCATCCGGGAAGTGCAAAGCTTCCGTGGCTGGTTGGGAGACTCCGTAGCGATCATCGACGCCACGATTCCGTTAAAGGGCGGATGGCCCAAACGAAACGAAGTTAATCCGGAGGCATTCGAGCGCGTGGCAAAGTTCTTCAAATGACCGGAAGGCTTCAAAAGTTCAAGTCAAAATACGCGCCGCTCCGAAATTGAACGCTTGAACCTTTGAACGATCGTCATCCGGGGAGAATACCATGGCCGATAACATCAAGTTTATCTACAAATCGACGTGAACAACCTGTCGTAAAGCAAGAAGTTTCTTGCAAGCAAAAAAGGCCAACTTCGAGGAAAGAGAGTACGGCAAGACTCCACTGACCGAGAAAGAACTAAAGGAGATAGTCGGGGAAGAACCGATAGAGAAATTTCTCAATACGCGGACACCGTTATATCGGTTGAAAAATATGAAGCAGAAGCCTCCTTCCAAAGAGGAAGCCATCAAGCTCATGGTCAAGGACCCGAATTTGCTCAAGCGCCCCGTGATCATCAAAGGCAAGAAGAAGCTGACTGGCTTTAATGAAGCGGACGTAAAAGAACTGCTGTGAGCGTTAGGTAGCCACTTTCGCACTGCCGGCGAGAAACGTGTCGCTAAGATGGCCGCGCCTCAGACAAAGTCGAAAGGTGAAATTGAAGCGGAAATCAGCCGGGCCATAGTTCAATTTGAAATCGATTACATGGGCCGGGGCCCGAAGGAGGCTCGGACCTATATCGTTGACGACGTCGTGTTAGTTCGCCTCCGGGGCGTGCTAACCCCCGCGGAAGAACAGCTAGCCAAGAGCGCTGACGGCAGCGAGTTGGTCAAGAAAATGCGCGCGACTCTCATCGACAAAGCTCGAGCGCTTCTTTATCAAGTCGTGGGCGACATCACGGGCAGCAAAATTGTCGATCTGCACACGGACATCAGCACCCACTCTGGCGAGCGGGTTTTCGTATTTACCCTCGATGGTAATTTAGAAAGAGCGTTGCCGCGTAAAAAGAGTCTTGACATTTAGTCCCGGCATCAATATAAGTTGAATCGTCTAACGATCTCCCGAACGGTTGGTGCGGATCGCAAGCAACCAGTCGGGAAATAGGCCGACCGCAAACGCATGAGCTTTGGGTCGGCTTTATTTTTAGGACGGCGGGAAGGCAAATTGGGGAGTACTCCCGCTTAGCGCGGGGGAACTACTTAACAGGCAGGCCAGCGGATCCTCGGAGGATTTGCTGGCCTGTTTTTTTAGGAGGTAAGGAACATGGGAAAATGGGAGCCGATTTTTTGGATCTTCGGTGCCTGTATCGCGTTTTTCTTCTTCCTTTTGGTGATGGAATATCTCAAAGGTTTCAGGAAGAAGAAAGGCTGACGCTCTTATCTTTCTTCGTCATCTGAACCAAAAATCCCGTTTAAATTTCATTGCCGGAAGAGACAACGGCGGCGCCGCGTCATCTGTTCGCGCTCTGGACGACAAACCGCCAAGCTCTTCGGCCTCAAACCCGGGCTTAAAACGCTTTCATCAATCTTCCCGTCAAAACACATGATTGCCGCGGTTGCCGCGTCATCGCATGCGGGACAAATATCGGCATGCTAATTGACATGGTTAGTACTATATGGTCTGGATAAAATGCGCACCACGCAGTGCATTCCCCATGGGATCTTCGGTGAAAGATTAGCGACATCCGGGTGTTCAAAAGGAGCAGGGTATGGCTGAAGAAACTCTTTCTGGATTGACTTTGTTCAACCGCGGCAAAGTGCGCGATATCTATGATTTTGGAGACCGGCTCCTGCTCGTCGCCAGCGATCGCATTTCCGCGTTCGATGTCATTCTGCCCACCGAAATTCCCGACAAAGGAAAAATTCTCACGGCACTGTCCGTTTACTGGTTCGATGTAATGAAGGATATCGTTCCTCATCATCTCATCTCGACTAATGTCGACGATTTTCCCACCAGCTGTCATCCCCACAGAGCTAAGCTGGAAGGTCGGAGCATGCTGGTGAAAAAGAGCACTCCCGCGCCGGTGGAGTGCATCGTACGGGGCTATCTTGTGGGTTCAGGATGGAAAGACTACCAAAATACAGGTACCGTGTGCGGCATTCCCCTAGCGAAAGGTTTGGTGGAAGCCTCGCGTCTGGATCAACCCGTCTTTACGCCATCTACCAAAGCGCCTGTGGGTTCACATGACGTCAACATTACATTCGACCAAATGGTCCAGAAAGTTGGCAAGAAAAGAGCCGAAAAGATGCGCGACGCCACCATCGCAATTTACAGTCGCGCACGCGCCATAGCTGAAAAGAAGGGAATTATTATCGCCGATACCAAGCTCGAGTTCGGCATTGAGCGCGACGATATAATGCTGATTGATGAAGTTCTGACACCGGACTCTTCACGCTTCTGGCCCGCGGATGGCTATCATCCGGGCAAAACACCGGACAGCTTCGATAAGCAATTTGTCCGCGACTACCTCGTGAATCTTCCGTGGGACATGAAAGCGCCGCCGCCTGTCCTGCCCCCGGAGATCGTGCGCAAGACTCGAGAGAAATATACCGAAGCGCTCAAGCGTCTGACCAGCTGAAATATACCTTTGCGCTGTTCGACCTCCATTGAAATTCCCAAATC
>Ga0209684_1000061_pt1 | contig 18188 bp, 17 predicted proteins | sample PanSoiPlot6MoBio_FD_188322 | JGI IMG/M metagenome (GOLD analysis project Ga0209684, IMG submission 188322) | Tropical forest soil microbial communities from Panama analyzed to predict greenhouse gas emissions - Panama Soil Plot 6 MoBio (SPAdes)... | ecosystem: Environmental > Terrestrial > Soil...
TGGCCCCATGTTTGATTACAGTGTCGCTGTGCTTTTTAGCGTATTCGTGAAAGACGCTCTTCAGTTGCGGATGAACGGGACACTGGCTGCAGTCTGAGAGAATGACGGCGTCAAACAGCTTGTCGATTTTGTTGAAAACGATCTCGTTGTCGCCGACAAAAGAATACTTCCCGATGCCGTTCGGTCGGAAATATGACTCAACATCATGCCAATCCAAACCTGATCCGCTGATGGTTACTGAAGTGCTGCGGAGTGAGCTTTTGGGATCTGCGGCTCGGAGCAGATTCGAGAGGTAATTGTGCATGCTGTTATTGTAATAAAAGAAGCTGTTGCCGACCCACAGAATGGATCTTGGCGGCTCGCCTCCAATGTCGGTTCGTTTGGGTTTTGTTTGCGCCAGGAGATCGCTGGATAACGAAATCAGAAAGATCAAAGAAATGAAGACTGCAGTCGTACACGCGCGAATTACATTAAGCATGAATCTTCTCCTTTCATTGAGTTACCTGGAAACTTGAGAGTCACTTATGCGCCGTTTTTCATACCTCGTGACACGCCACTCGGTGCAGCGCTCTCTTTTCTTCTAGCAGAGGCTCTATCGTTTTGCACTTGTCGACCCGAATGGGACAGCGGGATTCCAGCCGGCAACCTAGGGGCGGATTGAGCGGGAGCGTCACTTCCCCCTTCAGCGGTGATTGGATGTTCTCCATGATGGGTCCCACCGTCGGATTGGAAGCCAGAAGCGCCTTGGTGTAAGGATTGAGTGGCGCGTTGAAGATCTCTTCAACCGAAGCGATCTCCATGATTTTTCCGGCGTACATGACTGCTACGATATCTGCGAGATAACCCACGACGTTGAGGTCGTGAGAAATGAAGATCAAGGTTAGCTTGAGCTCACGCTGTAGTCTTTTTAAGAGATTCAAGACCTGCGCCTGAACCGACACGTCTAAAGAAGAGACCGGCTCATCGGCAATGATGAGCTTGGGGTTTGACGCCAAGGCTCGGGCTATGCCGATTCTTTGTCTCTGGCCGCCGCTGAATTCGTGGGGATAGCGGTAAACGTGGTCCGCACTAAGGCCCACCAGCTCCAACAGCTCCGTAACTCGCGCGAGTTTCTTTTGCCCGCTCATCCCGTGAAAAAGAGCCAAAGGCCGTCCGACGATTTCAATGACCCTCATGCGCGGATTGAGCGAGGCGTAGGGATCTTGGAAAATCATTTGGATGTGCCTGCGCAGCTCGCGCATCTCTTGCTTGGGTAAATGCAGGATCTCTCTGCCTTCGAAAGAAACTTCTCCTTCGGTTGCCGGGATCAAGCGGGTAATGAGCCGCGCCGTGGTCGATTTTCCGCAACCGCTCTCGCCCACCAGCCCCAAGGTTTTTCCCTCTGGCACGGCAAAAGAGATATGATCCACCGCTTTGAGAACCTTGGCTCCGGCTGAGAAACGGCTGAGGAGCCCGCCGGTGATGTCGAAATATTTGGTGAGGTTTTTGACTTCGAGCATCAGGCACCCGGAAAATAACAGGCAGCCAGATTTCGGCCGCTCTTAGGTTCCAAGCCCGGCATTTCTGTCTTGCAGATTTCTTTTGTTCTTGAGCAGCGCGGATGAAACTTACAGCCCGGCGGCGGTTCGAAGAGATTGCAAACAGCGCCGGGAATGGCGTTGAGAGCCTCGTGCCGCATTTCCGGCCTGGGAATCGCGTTGAGAAGTGCCCTGGTATACGGGTGCAGCGGATTCGTCAATAAGGATTTTTTGTCTGACAATTCGACCAAGGATCCCGCGTACATGACTCCGATCTTGTCGCAGAGGCGAGCCACGACGCCGAGGTTGTGAGAGATAAAAATGAGGGCCATTTTCATCTTCGCTTGAAGCTCTTTTAAGAGTTCCAGAATCTGCGCCTGAATGGTGACATCCAAAGCCGTCGTGGGCTCGTCCGCAATCAGCAGCTTGGGTTGGCAAGCGAGTCCCATCGCGATCATGACCCGTTGTCGCATGCCCCCGCTGAGCTCATGCGGGTAGCGATTTGCCAGCGTCTTTGGCGAAGGCAAGTGCACCAGATTCAAAGTATGTTCGGTAAACTCACGGGCGACCTTCTTCGAATGACCCATATGAATGCGATAGCATTCGCCGATTTGCTCACCCACGGTGAGTGACGGGTTCAGCGACGTCATGGGCTCCTGGAAAACCATGGAGATCTTGCGCCCGCGGATTTTTTCCAATTCGCGCTGACTTTTCTCGAGCAGATTTTCTCCTTCGAATAAGATCTGGCCGCTGACGATCTCGCCTGGCGGGCAAGGGATCAGGCGTAGAATCGAGAGTGAAGTGACGGTCTTGCCACAGCCGGTTTCACCCACGATGCCGAAGGTTTCGCTTTCCTGTATGGAAAAGGAAACATCCTGAACCGCATTGAGAATGCCGCGTTTGAGATGAAAATGGATGGTGAGGTTTTTCACTTCGAGCAAAGGCGCGCTCATTTGATCCCCAATTCCGCAGTTCGCCCTAGATTCATTGGCGAGGAGCAAACCTTCCGTAACGAAGACAATGCATTCTGCCTCTGAGCGCCGGACAATCACCAGCAGTCCGCGTATGTACGTTAGTTCGATGAAGCAACATGCCAAGACCCAAAAGGACTCTGAAGCTGCACGCTTGGGTGTCTTCGTTACTATAGATTTGCTCCTCGCCCATTTGAACTGAGGAATTACGGTTCATCTTTCGTACTGCCGCGGGTCGAAAATATCTCTCAAGCCATCCCCGAGAAGGTTGAAACCGAGGATGATGAGGGAAATCGTTAGTCCGGGAAAAAAAGCTGCCACCGGTTGAAGCTGTAAAAAGGGGGTAACTTCTTTGAGCATTAGCCCCCAGCTCGGAGTCGGCGGCGGCAATCCGAGGCCGAGAAAACTCAGCGAAGACTCGGCGAGGATCACGTGGGCGAATTCAAGACTGAGACGCACCAGCAGCGGCGAGAGACAGTTCGGAAGAACCTGAAAGAAGAGGATAGTGAAGTCGGATTCTCCGGTCATGCGAGCCGCCTCGACGTATTCTCTTTCTTTTTGCGATAGCACTGCACTGCGCACGATGCGCGCGGTCGATGGGATGGAGCTGAGGCCGAGGGCAATGTAGAGAGAAGCAAATCCCCCGCCGGCGGACGCCACGAGCGCAATGGCTAAGAGCCGCCCGGGAAACGCCATGATGGCGTCCATGAAGCGCATGATGGTGGAATCGACCCAGCGACCCGCGAATCCCGCGATGGCCCCAAGGGGAATACCGAGGAGAGCTCCTAAAAGAACCGCGCCCGTGGCAATTTCGAATGCCGTGCGCGCGCCAAAGACGATGCGGCTGTAGGTATCACGTCCCAAAAAGTCGGTGCCCAGCCAATGCTCGAGGCTAGGTGACTGGAGGCGATCTGCGATATTGATTTCATAGGGGTCATGGGTGGCCAGATAGGGCGCGAAAATCGCAGTAAAGACGCCAACGCAAACGATAAAAAGGCCAAGCAGCGCGAGGCGGTTGCGGGCGATGACCCGGCAGGCATCCACCAACCGCGACAGTACCGAGTTGGTTTTTCCGGTTCCTGTCCATGCGGCTTGAGGTAGAGCGTCCTGTTTCATCTTCTTTTCTATTCGAGCTTGATGCGCGGGTCCAGCCACTTGTAGAAGAGATCTACGATGAGGTTGATAAAAACGTACGTCACCGCAATCAGTAAAACCGCGCCCTGCACGATGGGATAGTCGCGCGCATAGATTCCGTCAATCAATAGCCGGCCTACTCCGGGCCACGAGAATACGGTTTCTATGATCGTCGCCCCGCCCAAGAGCCGCGCGGTTTGCAAACCTACGACTGTCACGGCAGCAATCAGAGAATTCCTGAGCGCGTGTTTGACGATCACCATGCGCGAGGGCAGTCCTTTAGCCCATGCGGTGCGCACGTAATCTTGCTTGAGTTGCTCCAACATCTCCGCGCGCACGTAGCGCGTCAGGGGAGCGGCCAGTTGGTTCCCATCACGATGGCCGGCAGGAAAGCGTGTTGCAGAAAAAGAACAGGACTTTCAAACGGGCTCGTATAACCGATTGAGGGAAACCAGCCCAGTTTCACGCTGAAAAGAACGATCAACATCAGCGCGAACCAGAAGTCCGGCATGGCTACGCCCCAAAGAGCAAATCCCATCGCAGCATAATCCAGGCGCGTGTTCTGCCTAATCGCGGCGATCACGCCGGCAGGAATAGCGATAATGAGCCCGACGAATAGGGCTGTCGCGGTGAGGTAAAGCGTCGCCGGATATCGCTCGAATATGATTTCGAAGATCGGCCGGCGCGATGCCAAAGACAAACCAAAATCGCCGTGAATAATTTTGTCCGCCCAATTGAGATACTGCACATAGATTGGCCGATCCAGCCCCAATTGGTGTTGCACGACGCGGTACTGCTCCTCGCTGATGCGTCCCCGTTCGTCGGGATCGATTCCGAGCATCACCGATACCGGGTCTCCCGGAATAACGCGGACGAGAAGAAATACCGCCAAGCTCACCAAGATGAGCACGGGGATGAGCTGGAGCAGGCGGCGGACGACGTAGCTACCGAGCATGACAGCGTTCGGGTTTTTATTTATTAATCCAGGCGCGGCTCAAGCCCCCGCCAAAAGGTTGAAAGTCGCCGGAAGAGTTGGTCGTAAATCCCTTAACGTAGTCGCGGAAAGCGAAGAAGCGTGGTGTAAAGCCAAGCGAAATGAAGGGTGAATCATCCACCAATTTGGCCACGACCTGCTTGAACAATGCCTTTCGTTTCTCCAAATCCATCTCAAGCTCCGCGCTCCTAAGCAGCGCGTCATACTCTTTGTCGCAGTAACCCGACTCGTTAAGGCGCCGGTTTCGAAGATCCGGCTCGCAGGCGTATTCTTCGTAGGCGGGGAGAGGGTCAGGGTAGTCGCTGCCGCCGGCGAGCTTGAACATGAATTTTCCCTGGCGTCGCGCCTCAAGGGCCGAAGCGCGCTCGAAGATTTTGAGCTCAACCTTGACACCGATTTTCTTGAGTTGAGCCTGAATTGCGGCTCCTTCGATCTCGGCGACTTCCCCCCGGTTGCCCATAAGCTCGAGAATTTCCCCGTTGTATCCGGATTCTTTCAACAAAGCTTTGGCCTTGCCGGGATCGTACTTCGGCGTGGGAACATCAAAGTACCAAATGCTCCCCTTGGGAAACCTCTGATCGCTGGTCTCTGCTAACCCGAAGTAAGCGGCCTGCATTATCTCTCGCTTGTCTAGAGCGTAGGCTATCGCCAGACGGAGTTTTTTGTTGTTGAACGGTGGGTCGGCGGCGTTGAATTCAATGTTGCGGGCACCCGCTATGTTGGCTCTGGCGTACCCAATGCCTTTGATTTTTCCTTGAACGATCTGCTGTACCCATTCATAAGGGGTGCGCTCGATGATGTCCACGTCGCCTGCTTGCAACGCGGAGAACCTCACGGTGGCATCTGCAATCTCACGCATGACGACCCGCTCCACGTGGGCTTTCTCTCCCCAGTAGTCGTCAAAGCGCTCGAAAACGACGCGTTGTCCCGGCTTCCACTCGACAAACTTGAACGGACCGGTTCCCGGGGGAAAGGTGGAAGGTTTTCTCATTCCTTCCGGCAAGGATTCTTTTGGAATAGCAGAGAAAGCGCGAATGTCCGTGAGGACGGTAAGGAACAACGGATTGATCTTCTTGAGCGAAATTCTGAGAGCGTACTTGTCAATCGCCTCGGCTTTTTCAACGGCATCTAGATCCGCCAATCCATAGGCGCCGTTTTTGGGATTCAACGTATAGTCGATGGCGAACTTAATGTCGTCGGCGGTCAGCTCCTTGCCGTTGTGAAACTTCACTCCCTTACGGAGGCGAAACGTATAGAGCTTCCCATCTTTGGAGATTTCCCAGGACTCCGCGAGGCGCGGCTGGATCGCTCCCTTGGTGTCCCTGGCGAGCAGCGGCTCAAACATCAGCTCACGGATTCTCGATTCCGTCGAACTCGTGTTGACCAGGGGATTCATCAGCGCCAGTTCTTTGCTGACGGCGAGAGTAAGGGTTCCACCGCGCTTGGGCTGAATTGACGCGGCTTGCAGCGGCAGGTTGATAACGAGCGAGCTTAGGATAAACGCGAAGGTCAAAAGACGCTTCATGGCGGAGCCTCCAATCGAAAGAAGAGGAACGCAGCCTACCATGACGGTTCAGGGTTCTCTACTCAACGCCCGGCCTAGTTTCTGTACAACTTATCGATGAATCCCGAGTTGTCGAGTTCCCGCAGGTAATGCAGATCCCATAACGCGAGCGGGCTAAGCTGCTTTGCCTCGGGTGACTTGATGCAACCGAGCTCGTAGGCGTTAATCACGCCTTGAGGATCCGGATAAGGTTTTTTGGGCATGCGCTCCAGACTTCTATATTGGAAAGAGTCGCCCTTCTTTTTGCTCAGGTTCTCCAGGATTTTTTCAGTCTTTTCCCTTTTGGTTTTAGAGAAGTGAATCCCTAGCACCATGGCTTTGACTAAACGCTCGCCCAGCTCTTTTTTCTTGTGCAAGACAGTATACGACGTAGTCAGCGTGGGGCCGTTAATCATGGGCAGAGGCCCGAGGGTTAGGACGTGGAGCCCTAGTTCCTTATATCTTTCCCCGGTGCCGGAGATGAAGCGAGCGTCTGCTTTGCCTGACTTCAGAGCTTCGAACTGCGCATCGGAGCTTTCGTCCTCGATCCATTGGACTTCGTTTATGCCGATGCCAGCGCGGATGAGATACATCATGTGGTTGCCGCGGCCATGATGGAAACCACCGTTTCTTCCTTCCATCGGTGTGTCGGCGATCCGCTTGCCGCGCAGATCTTGAATTGAGTTCAGCGGCTGCTGTGAAGCGATACTGGCATTTTGACCGTTAACGGGTGAAGCGATACTTACAATTGGTTTTCCCTGCACTACCAGACCATAAGGCGTGAGGTGGTCGCCGGAGATGAAATCGATATCCCCTTTAAAGAGCGCCTTCTCGGCATCGGGAGGCATCGCGCAGTAATCGAAACTGACCAGGTTTAAACCGACCTTTTCCCAGATGCCTGCCTCTTGCAGGACTTCCCAAATAGGCAAATGACTGCCCGAACGATAAACTCCGCGAATTTTCATTTTGCGTTGTGCCATCTATCCTCCTTTTCTTACGCGTCAGCTGCTCGGATTCCGGCTCCTCAAACGTGGCTGGTCCAACGATTGAAGAGTATAGTATTCACGACGTGTCGAAATCTATCTTTGCGCTCCAGCAGTTGTCAAACCGTTCATTGATGTCGGATTTCGCAGTTACGTTACGGCCTAAAAAGGCGAGGCGTGAGCGTAGCAAAGGCACAGAAGCGTAATGTTTCAAAGTCGTTTTTGGTACTTGGTAGTCCGTTCTAAATGATTGAGGACCGACTCGTCGCACCGCTGTTCGCGACTTTCCTTAGAGGCGAAGACCTATTGCCTTTGCTGCGGAAGGCTTGCGCCTCGCTCTTTGCTTCACCGGCAACTGCGGAATCCGGGTTTATACCGAAGTATGAATATCCGCCGTCAGTATAATAATACCTGCACAGAGCGAGCTTCTTATGACCCATCAGTCTGCAACGTTCGCCTTGACACCTTGATGGTCGGCCAATAGAACCGAGTAAACAATTCAGTGAGAAAGGAGCTTCCGATGGACAGCCTCCAACCTAACGTCCCCGCTTTCGATTCCAGCGAACTTAAGGAACTCAAGCAAAAATTGGTGGACGGCTGTCACATGCTCGACCGCGAAGGCATCACCGACGGCTTCGGTCACGTGAGCGTACGGATTCCCGGAAGCGAAGTTTTTCTCACCACCGCGGGCGTAAGCCCCGGCTGCGCGACCGTGGACCGGCTCGTGCTGCTCGACTTTACTGGCCGTTATTTGGGCGGCGAAAAATCACCGCCCTATGAATGGCCAATTCACGCCTGCATCATGCGCGCTCGTCCGAATGTAATGAGCGTTTGCCACACGCACTCGAAATGGAGCTCGCTTTTCAGCGTATTGAAAGGCGGCCTTCGCCCCATCCACATGTATGCGAAGTTTCTTCCCGTGGAAGGCCCGCCGATTTATCCGGCAGCAGGCCTCGTCGCCACCGTCGAGCGCGGTGAAGCGCTCGCAGCTGTTTTGAAAGATAGTGCGGCGGTCTTGCTGCGGGCCCACGGTGATGCGGTGGTTGGCGCCAGCCTCGAGCAAGCGATCCTCCGCACTATTCAACTTGCCTTTCTCGGCGAGTTAGCGCACATGGCCGTGGCTCACGGTGCGCCGCTTTACATGACCGACGACGAATTGGCGACTTTCTCCGCTGACCAAGCTTTTCCGACGCGCCAATGGGAGTACTATTTGAGCCGAGCACGGGAGCGCCACTGGCCTTCATAGTCTGATAGAGGGGATCATTCACAAATCTCCGAGGTAAATTACTTCCGGTTCATGCGGCTCGGGAAAGACCCGCTCGGATTCCACAGTCGCATCGCTGAGATCAATTGCCGTTAGAATCTCATAGAGCTTTCCGATGGCGGCGGGCGTGTTGAGCCGCGTCAATCCCTGCGCGCGCGCCATCTCTTGAAGCTGATTAACTGTATTCATCAGAGGCAGCGGCAGCTCGAGCGCGGCGGCGGTTTCCAGGGCCTGGCGGATATCTTTGTAGCTGTTGCTGAGGGCGCCGCCGTAACTTTTTCCGCGCTTGAGAAAATCTTCTACGCGAGCGGCGGATTCCCCCGATCCGGTGGTTTGGAGCAGCCGAGAAAAGAGTTTCGGATCGATTCCTTGAGCCGTTAACCAGGTAAAGACCTCGGCGCAAACGATACTGCTGGTCGCGGCAAACATGATCACAGCGATCTTCATCGCTTTGGGCATCCACGGCTCGGGAACGCAAATGATTTTCTGGCAGAGGTTTTTAAAAACTCCAAGGCATTTTTCCAGGGCGTCACTTTTACCCCCAATCACGACCGAGAGAAGACCCTTGGGAATAGTGACGGCGGGCGCGCCCGCTGCATGGAGCGTTGCTCCCAGAAAATAGACTTTTCTCCTGGCGCATTCTTGCTCCAACTCGCGCGCGAAATTGGGATCAGTACCGCTCAAATCGACAAGGACATCGTCCGGTTTAGTGCCTGCGAGAAATCCGTCATCTCCAAACGCCGCCGATTTCACCTCGATGCTCGACGGCAAAACAACGAGCGTAATGTCTGCGACAACCTCTCTCGCCGAATGTGTCTTTGTTGCTCCGAGCTTCGCGAGGTCGGCCATCGGCGCTGGATTGAGATCGTAAACCTTCAAGCGCTGCCCTTTGTTGAGCAGCCGTTCGGCGATTGGCTTGCCCGCATTTCCGAGGCCAATGATTCCGATGACCATGGGATGAATCCTGTTCAAGGTTCAGAGTTGGGAGAGAACGTTGAATCTTCCGACCCAGTACTCCATCAAGTTTTATCGTTGGATTTTTTTGAGGGCTTCCCCCGCGATCTTTTCCATTGCCTTGACTTTCGCCGGATCCTGATTCTCCGACGAGTTCAGCATGAAGTAATCAACTCCCTTCTGAGGCACCGCCCAGGATGGCAAGTTGTCTTTTGGAATATCGATGCGCAGCGAGTTGGTCTCGCCGTATTTCTGCCAGGCGATTTGTCCCTCGCGCGACATCACCCAATTGACGAAAAGCCGTGAGGCGTTCGGATGCGCGGCGCGATTGAGCAGTGCCATACAGCAGGAGCCGCCGCCCATGATTTCACCTTCTTTGAGGGCGTGAGGCAGAAGATCGACGGAGAGGCCTTGCTGCTTGGCTTTCATAATCGGCTGCCCGCTGCCAATGTAAAATATGATCCTTCCCTGCGCGAGCCAATTTGTTCCCTGTTCGAGGTTGCGCGTGACGAGAATATCGGTTTCGGTCAGCAGACGCGTGATGAATTGCGGCCCGAGGGTGGGCGAATAATAGAAAAAGATAAACGTCTCTCCGCCTCCGCCCGCAACCAGAGGATCAAAAGTTCCGAGCTTGCCTTTGAATTTCGGCTTTAGCAGATCCCACCAGGATTGAATTTCTTTAGGATCTAGGAGGTTCATGTTATATGAGCCGCGCCGGGTGCCGACTTCGCCCGTGAATATAATGGCGGAATCGTTTTTTGGATCGGCAAACCACAATTTTCTTTGCCACCACGCGGACTCGTCGTAAGTTTCCGGCAGGATCAGTTGAGCGCGGAGCGGTTCGAGCGTACCGGAAGGAAAAGCGCGATAGCTGGAAGAACCACCCATGACAAGATCGGCGATGTATCTGCCGGCGCGTCTTTCAGCGAGGACTCGCTGCGCGTGCTCAGAGCCTTTGCCGGGAAGAAAATTGATCTTGACTCCCGGATAACTTTTTTGAAAAGCTTCCCAAAGCGGGCCGTACATTGGATTGTGCGGGCCGTAGATGACGACTTCGCGCTCGCGCTTTGCCGCATCAATGACTTTCTCCCATTCCCGTTTCCAATCCTCCGCCGCTAACGTTGGAAAGGACCGGCTAAACAAAGATAACGCAAACACCACCAGCGCCAGGGCCGTGAGTCGTTTCATATCGATTTCTTTGCCTTCTTCGCGCTTATAGTATTGCGCGATTGGACGTGTCAATGCGGAAAAACGAACAATGCGCGCGATTGCCGACGAGATTCTCGAACGAAAAAATATAAACGACAAACACAAGTCAATGATACTGGGAGAGAACGCAGAGAGATTCTACAAGATTTAAGCTGTGCGATTGTTCTGAATGTGTTCACTATGCTGTCTGAGGCAAAACCAAACTTCAACGGAGGGCATGTTGAAGCCTCACCACGCTCAGTAACGCCTCCTACTTCCGCACGCGCATGCCTTGCTGCGCATCCCACTGTAGCCTCTTGTCACTCTTGGCCAACGGCGCCTCGGGCACATCGCCCACCGACACACCATATTTCCAGCCCGCCGGGCAGACGGCAATGTAGCGAGCATAGCCCCCAAGGCCGCCACCGAATTTAGGATAGCCGATCACTACCAGACAACCTGTTTCGGGTACCTGGTGAAGGTTGGCAACGCCCTCAGCTTGCGTGTAGCCGTTGTGCATTAACCAATGTTCCCCCTCAAGCGTGGGGGTCGTGTCTGTGTCCAGAGGCTCATGGCCGTGAAACAGAATATGTCGCTGTTGGTGCAGGAATTTGAGGGCATCCAACGATACGCCGGGGAAGATCGTCCGAGTTGCCAGTTCGGGATTAGGCCATTCCCTGGACCAATCCGAACGCACCATGACCACCGAGCCTGCGGGAATCTTGCCGTTCTTAGTTTCCCATTGCTCGATGTCAGCCACCTGGAGATGGTAGCCACGATTCTTCGCGACCTGATCGACTATTGAGATGACCACCAGCGGTCGCACCGCATAAGTAGCCGGCAGCTCGTCGATGGCAGGGTATTCCGGTGCCCAATGGGCCGGAGGATCAAGCTGGGTCCCGTATTGATCGGTGGTGAGGTTGTACTGTGTAGCCTCGAATCCGTCCTTCGCATACTCGTATGGCTTGCCACTCTTCGGATTAGTAGTCGGTCCGAACTTGGTTGGGCCAAAACCCTTCCAAACGGGGATGGACGGCGTCAGCGTATGAGTCAGATCTATGTATTTCGAATTCTTGAGTGACTGATCGTAAACCTGCCACAGACCGGGCGAGCTCGAAGCGGTTTTTCCCGACACAGTGTTTGACACCGGCGCGGAGGGCTTTGACCACTTACAGGCAACGACAATCAACCCGCCTGTTAGGAGAGCGAGAAGCGAACGCGACACTGTCGATGCGATGTATTGCCTTTTCATGTGCCCAGGATCGGTGAACCAGCTACAGGGCCTATTTTAAATAGGTTCTCAGCACATCAATCAGTTCCTGAGCGGCCTTGGATTGCTCCGAGCGAGGGTCCACATCGGGATTCACAACATGGAATCTAATCTGGCTTTCCAAGATTTCCGACATGAGACTATTGAACGACCCACGACAGGCTGCGACCGTGTGAAGCACGGCGGAGCAATCCTGCTCCTCCTCCAGTGCCTTTTCGATCGCGTCCACCTGACCACGCAGACGACGCACACGGTTAAGAACTTTTTTCTTATCTCTAACTAGGTGAGCCATTGATTTACACTCCGGCCTTGGAATATACCCTAGGGGGGTATACTATATGAGTTGCTGAGTCGCAATATTTCCTCAAGGAGGAAAGGCGAATGGTTCTTCAAGCCAAGGATGTTTGTACTACCTGTGCGCGCGGTGTCAAGTTATTTACTCGTCGCTATCACGACTTTCTGATTGATCCGAGCACGCTCTTCACACTGGCAAGCCTATTGTTGCTAATCATCGCTGGCGTTCACAATCCCAAAGGTCTTTTGAGCAGCGGTGATCCGGGTGAAACCGGCGCGCCGCTTTATTTAGCGGCTGCGCTCGTTGGATCAGTATTCATCTGGTGGTCAGCTTTTCAAGGCATACGTCAAGGTGACTTTACCGCCGATATCCCTGTCTCGCTCGCTACCGCGGCTGCCATCGCTATCGGGCAATACTCTGCAGCGGCGGTAGTGGCCGTGCTTCTGCTGATAGGCGGGATGCTGGAAAATTTTGTTGCCGCCCGCGCCGGTAGAGCGCTGGAAGCCTTGTCTAAGCTTCTCCCCGATCGAGTCACCGTCCGTAAAGAGGGAACGGATATCACCGTTGCCCTGGAGGAAGTTACGGCCGGCGATCTATTGCTGATTCGTTCTGGCGAGCGCATCGCGGTTGATGGCGAAGTGATTACCGGAACGGCGTCGGTAAACCAATCAGCGATCACCGGCGAAAGTTTGCCGGTTGAAAAGCAGCCCGGCGATGCGGTCTTTGCCGGAACTCTGAACGAGGTCGGGACTGTGGAGGTGCGTGCTACGAAGCTAGGGCAGGAAACCACGTTGGGCCAGATTCGTAGGATGGTCGAGGAAGCCCAAGAGAAGAAAGCTCCGATCGAGAGGATGCTTAATCGTTACGCCAAATTTTATACTCCGACGGCGATTGTTTTAGGCTTGCTGCTCTGGTGGTGGAGCGGCGATATACTGCGGGCGATTACCATGCTGATCGTTTTTTGTCCGTGTGTCATGGTACTCGCAACGCCGACCGCCCTGGTCGCTTCCATCGGCAACGCGGCTTTGCGGGGAAGCCTGGTCAAGAAGGGCGCCACGATTGAAGCGCTCGCTAAGATTGATACTGTCATTTTTGACAAGACCGGTACGCTCACGGTGGGGCAACCCAAGCTGACTGAGGTCATTCCGCTCAACGGACTGGAGGAAGTAAGCATTCTAGGTCTCGCGGCCGTGGCGGAGAAATTCAGCGAGCATCCGCTGGGCCGAGCCATTGTGCAAGCGGCTCAGGCGCAAAATCTTTCTGTTCCCGATCCCGAGGAGTTTGAGGTCATGCCGGGTCTGGGAGTTCGCGCAGCTGTGAATGGTCGGAGGTTATTGTTAGGAAGACCACAACTTTTGATCGAACAGGGGCTGCGCTTGGCTGAGAATCTCCAAGTCGCCGACGGCGCACAGACGCTTGCTGGGCAGACTGTCGTCGGGATAGCCATCGGCGACGAAGTTACTGGCACGCTCAGTTTGCAGGATGTTCTGCGGCCAGAGGCGCAAGCTGCCGTAAGCAAACTCAATTCGCTTGGCATACGCACCATCCTTGTCACTGGCGACAACTGGGCAACTGCGAATCAAATTGCCGCTCAGCTCAATATCGGCGAAGTTTACGCGGAGACTTTGCCTCAGATCAAAGTTGAGATCGTGAAGCGACTGCAAGCTGAGGGGCGGACGGTGGCTTTTGTGGGTGATGGCGTAAACGATGGTCCGGCGCTGGCCACCGCTGACGTGGGAATAGCGATGGGTATCGCCGGTACGGACGTCGCTATTGAAACCGCAGAGATCGCGCTGCTAGCCGATGATCTAGCAAAGCTCCCACATCTTTTGACACTCTCCAGGCAGGCCATACGAGCGATCCAACAGAATCTGGTTTTCTCTCTGGGGGTGCTGGCCGGCGCCGTGGGATTAACCATTCCGGGCATTCTCAATCCGGTGACCGGCGCACTGCTGCACGAGTTGTCCTCGATTCCGGTGATTGCGAATTCAGCGCGTTTGATCGGCCTCCGAGAACGGGCCTGCTAGGAACAAGGAGGTTATTTAGAAATATTGCGCCGGATTTCTCCTGCTGGGATCTTTTCACGCTGCTGGGGCCTTTTTGCGTGAGAGATAGATTAGGCAGGCACCGGCGGCTATAAAAGGAATGCTCAGTAGTTGTCCCATGTTCAGGATGAGGTTCTCTTCAAACGGCACCTGGTTTTCTTTCACGAATTCGATCATGAATCGGGCGAGGAAGCATATCACAAGGGTTGCGCCTAAGATTCGACCAGGAAACTCAATGCCGTTGGTTTTCCAGTACGCCGCATAGAGAAGGCAAAATGCGAGAAAATAAGCAACCGCTTCATAGAGCATCGCCGGATGCCTGGGAATATTATCAACGCGGGCAAACACGATAGCCCACGGCAGGTTCGATGGGGTGCCGAGGATTTCCGAATTGAAAAAATTGCCGATTCGGATCAGGCTTGCGCCCAACAGGCACGGGATGGCGAGACGGTCGGCAAGCTGTAAAAAACTCATCTCTTGATATTTCTTCACGTAGAGATAGATAGCGATCATAACGCCGATAAAGCCGCCGTGACTAGCCAGCCCTCCTTCCCAGATCATGAGAACTTCCCAAGGGTGGCTCAGGTAATAGTCGGGCTGGTAAAAGAGTACATGGCCGAGCCTGGCGCCGACGATTGTGCCGACAACGAGATACATCAGTAGACTCGACAGGTTTTCCTGAGATTGTCCTTCGCGGCGGTAAATCCGAGCCATAATTCCATAGCCCGCGAGAAAAGCGAGAGCGAAAAATAATCCATACCATCGGATCCGTAGCGGGCCGAAGCGAAGTATATCTGGATCTATGTTCCATACGAGGGGATGCATCTTGAGCCTCAGGGCATCACCTTAGTACGGTCCCAAAAACATGGCGCGTACCATATTTTCAACGACAAATCCTTGCGATGCCAAATTTTACGGGATATAAGAGCCGCACAGTGTTTCTTCTTTCAACGAACGCTCCCTCCAACATGCGGAGGTGGATTGGATCGGTCCTTTTCCTTTTTCTCTTTTTACTTCCCCTACATTTTCATCCTGCCACTGATAGTCAACAGATTAGTCAACAGTGCAGTTGTTACTGCGGAGGGTTGAACCAGCTCGGTTCAGCCCCACGGCCGGTTGTTCTATCGATCGCCCATGACATGTTCCCCGCATGTCTCAGCAGAGCTGAAATTCCCCTTCAGGCAATAGTTGAGTCTGAGTGCGCCCGCGCTCCTCCTGTTTCTTTTGTTTAGTTCCTTCTGTCTTAGATTTACATTTCTTGTTCGTTTTCTCTGAAAATTTCCGGAAAATGAGTGCTGTATTCTTGTTGGGCCAAATCTATCAATGAGGAGGCATTATGAAGATTTTTCGCGCCATTTGCTTAATCGCCTTGTTGTTAATTCTTGGGACGGCCGACCATAGCGCGGCCGCGTCAGCATCCGAAGCGCCCGCTCCACTGTCGAATCCCGTCGTCTCGCAATCGTCCCTTCCACTTCAGGAGGCGCGCATCATCATCGATGGCGCGATCGCTTACGCCCGAGATTTAAAAATGCGCATGGCGGTCGTGGTGTTAGATGATGGCGGTCACTTGATCTCTGCGGATCGAATGGACGGCACCTCATTCAACTCGGAGCATCAGGCCAAGGGCAAAGCGTTTACATCAGTCATTTCACGACAACCCAGCGCCGCGGTGGCCGAACTGATGACAACAGCCCCGAACCGCTTTTACGGCATCATGAATATGTGGCCGGGCCAGGTCTATATTGTGTCCGGCGGGCTGCCCGTCACGGTCAATAATCGTCTCGTCGGCGCGGTTGGAGTATCCGGCTTGCCTTCCGGCGTTGATGAGAAGGCGGCGCAGGCGGGAATAGCCGCCTGGCAAAAGTACCGCGAAGGGCAAAGCAAATAGATTCAACGTCCGATGTCGTTATGAAAAGACTCAGAGTTAGGATTGCTATTCTACTTCTTTCCATCGCCTTAGCATATGGAGCTGACACGGGCTCTCAGTCTGTACGTCGGTTCGATAAAGTAATGATTATTATCTTGGAGAACGCGAATTACAGAGATGCGCTCGCCCAACCTTTTCTCAGTAACTTGGCCAAACGAGGGGCACTCCTCAGCGAATTCTATGCCGAAGCACGGCCTTCCCTGCCGAACTACATAGCGCTGACGGCTGGAACGACGGCCGGTTTGACCTCTAATGCGCCCGTGAGCCTAGACCTGCATCATATTGGCGATCTCCTCGAAGGAAAGGGTAAAACATGGAAGGTTTATGCCGAAGCTTATCCGGGTCACTGTTTTCTGGGAGAACGGTCGGGTACCTACGTCCGTAAGCATGTGCCGTTTCTGAGTTTCGAAAACGTTCAGAAAGATCCATCTCGTTGCGCTCACATTGTTGAGGCATCGGTCCTTGCGTCCGATATTGCGACTGGAAATCTGCCGGATTATTCTCTGTATATTCCCGACGAGAAAAACGACGGGCACGATACCGGCCCTGCATTCGCCGACCGCTGGTTGGCTCAGGCCTTTGGTCCCCTCCTAAACAATCAGGCTTTCATGAAGGGATTGTTATTAGTTGTCACTTTCGACGAAGCGGGTAATGATGATCCTACCAACCACGTCTTCACGGTGTTAGTAGGCGAGTCGGTTCTCTCCGGCAGCGTCTCGAAAACTCCCTACACCCATCACAGTCTTCTGCGAACCATTGAAGACGGCCTCAGCTTGGGGACCCTCGGAAAAAAAGACGCTTCGGCTTTTTCCATAGTTGGGGTGTGGAGGAGACCTTCTTAGCCCAAAGCCCCAGACGCAATGACTCGTAACGGGTTGCGTCGTGCAGTTGCGAAGTTGGATCCTCAGGGAAGTTGGCTCGGGTACTCCTCAATAAACAAGGAAGATACCAATATGAGCAAGCAAAGACGCTTCATAACTGGTCTCGGACTTATTGGCGCGTTCTTCGGAGCAATGAGCTGTGCGCCACCGCCAGTTGTTACTCCTCTTCCCCAAAATGTTCGTCGGATTGCGGTTCTACCTCCTTATCAGCTTGGGGTGGACGAGGGTCGCACCGCCCGATCGCAGAGCGATGTTCCGGACCTGCCCTCGAGAACGATCAGCGATCTGCTCGCTGAACAGGCTCGTTCGCAGCTTGCGGCGAAAGGTTTCGACGTCGTTGAACCGAGCATTGTGAAACTTGCAACGAAGGATCGTGTGCCCACCAGCCCGCAGATGGCAGCGCAAATTCTACGAGATGCAAACCTCGACGCAGCAGCCCTATACATCGAAGTCCGACGCTGGCTGCCGACTCCCTACGAGAGGGGAATGAAAGCCGACGGTGTGATCGTCGCGCTGGACGTGACCATGGTCGATCCGAAAACGGGCGCGATACTGTGGGAAGTTCACCGTCCGTCCCGGCCGGTTCCGCTCTACGGCAACGTGTTAACCGGCCAAGCCAATACTTTCGTAGCCGAATCGGTTATGCAGGAAGTATTTGCACAACTCGGCGCAAGAAAACCTAACGCCTAAGCGAATGGCAGTTAAGTTATCGCTGTCAACATTGCATACTATCCGAAACCTTGGAGCCGTTCGCCCCGTTGAGTGAGAGAATTTTGCGCTCGGCATGCGCAGGCTATCGCAATCCGTTGACATCGAACCTTACATTCGTTAGGTTCGAGCGGTGATCGTTCCCCAGAGTACGAAACCTCACAGCGCCCGCCGGCTGGTTAGCGCCGCGGTTTTGCTGTTTGTCTTTTTCCTGCCTCTACACGTCCATTTTTTAACTTCAACGGCGAAGGTTAACAACGACTGCGCTTGCGCTTACAGTACGCGTACGCAGGCCAGTCCGGTTGCTATTTCGGCGCATTGGACCCCCACCTTCGAAGCAACCTTCATCGTTGTTTATGAGCCGCAAGCTTCTTCTTCACTTTTAGTTCACGCGTACACTATTCGCGCGCCTCCGCCCGTCACCTCCCTGTAAACCTTTCTTTGCGACCTAATTTATTTTCTTTTCCCTCCTGGCTTTGGTGGGAGGGGGAGATGTTTATCTTTTAGGGAGGTG